>JACCDO011791475.1_pt1 | contig 28078 bp, 27 predicted proteins | sample 7446101 | NCBI WGS metagenome assembly JACCDO01 (sample SAMN15323440, study PRJNA562643) | freshwater metagenome | isolation source: river surface water | place: USA:Blue River Watershed | collected 2017-08-16
CCAATGGCCAGACCGTGGCATATGCATTAGGCGACAAACCCCATACCGAAATATGCGACTACATGGACAATTGCAATTTCACGTGTGCGAATTCCCCCGGCGCCCCCAATGTGTTATATAATGAATACTATAATAATCAATATGTCGAATCGAATCAAGAGATTTTGCTCGCCCGTATTCGAGAACTTTTCCGCGAAAAGACGCCTGCCAAGGCGAAATCGGGGGCGGCCGTTTCGCATATCTTTTATGAGCGCGAGCAATTGATTGCCCATATCAATGCCGTGAAACAATACCCGATGGAGCAGATTTTCAGCGCATTGACGCAGCTGATTCACAATCGTAATGAATATTTAGTCGATGCCTATGGGAGAACCGGTCGTCTGGTCGATAAATATGACGCTTCTACCGACCTAGCGTATTATGCATTCCAGCCCGTCGAAATCACCGACGAAAATGCGTCGATTTATGACCGCAGCGTGCCGGTCGAATACAAACGCTCATCTATTACACTCGAAATTGACAAAAATGCGGAACCCGCGGAGGTGGCTGCTGTCGCGAAACCCGACGAAGTGGTCGCGGCGGTGCCAAAAGAAGATGGCGCCGTCTCCGTGGAATTTGATTCCATTGTAAAATCCATGGAAAAGGCGCTTTTTGACGTTTTTCATACTCAGGTTCTCGACAAGGGTGAAAAGAATTGGTATAAACATGCCGGCATGGTCGTGTATTACTCTGACCCCGAGCATATCTTCATCGAAACACAAAAGACGAAAAACCCCGACAAGACGATTTCCGTGAAGAAAATCGAACATAAATTACCTATTACACAATTGCGGACCGAGTTTGGAATTAGTGACGAAGAGATTTTCGTCTATATGGCCCATCACTATTTAGACACATTGGACTTTAGCCATAAAATGGCAATTGTCCGGCATTTTTATAGCGACAAACGAGAACCTGAGAGTGAGAACGAAGACATTATCAAAGCTTATTTTGACCGATTGATGGTGCGGGTCGGTGAGTTGACAGGAGTTGCCATCATGAAGGACGAAACATTAGTGATTATGGTGCAAAATGCAGCTGACGGTTCATGGACCGAAGCCGACCAAGAAGATTACGATGTATTGGGAAAAGAATTACTGCAATGGCGTATTCCACGCACACAAGAGAACATGAACGATTTGCTCGGATTTATTACTCTTTTCGTATCGAAAAAATCAAACACGAAAGAGATGGTCTTCAAAGTCAAGGATATGACCGAAAAACGCAATAATTTCGGCGCCCGTATTGACGATGCGGGCAAAGACAAGGTCATCAAACTTTTGAACAAAATTGCTGCGCCGGAAGTGTTATATGATGATTCGAATACGACCTTTGTATCCCAACTGGGATTGTGTATTATGATTGAAATTTTGATGCGTGCGTTCTCCGAGAAACGACGTAATGGCAAATACTATTATTTGACCCCAGAGCAAACGGTCATGAGTGAAATCATTAAAAAATCATTTGCCTAAATATTTTAGGAGTTGAGGGCGAATGACAAAGGACCCTCAATAACGACATTCAAGGTTTACAAAATTGAAGACGGCGAGATATTTTTACGTAGAAACAACATAAAAATATCCTTATTATATTATTACCATGATGCAAACTGCCGAAATATATAGTGGCGGGGCGGAAAAAAAACAAGCAGAATCGAAAGTATACGGAGTCTATCTGAAATCGGTATTGACGCAAAAAATCGTCTTGTCCATCAATGAAGTCGGCAAAAACTTGAAACAAAACTTGGAGAAGAAAATCGCCGCCAGTATCGAGGGCAAATGTATTGCACAGGGTTTTGTAAAACCGGGGTCAGTCAGTGTGGTGAATTTTTCGAGCGGAAACGTCAATGCGGCAAACGTCGAATTTCAGGTGGTATTTGAATGCATGATTTGTCATCCAGTAGAAGGCATGTTGATTGAATGCAAGGCAAAAACCATTACGAAAGCGGGTATTCACGCGGAAGTCGTCGATGCATCGGGAGTGATTCCCGTCACCGTTTTCGTGGCACGTGACCATAATTACAACGACATACACTTTAACAATGTCAAGGAAAATGCGGAAATTCTGGTGCGCGTCTTAGGAACGCGATTCGAACTCAACGACCCCTATATTTGTGTGATAGCGAAACTTGCACAACGACGCGATGCGCCAGCACAACCCCTAAAAAAGGGCGGATTTAGTGAAGCAGCACAACCGCGGATTTCGATTTTCAACGAAGATGCGAATATTGGATATAGTTTAGGCGAAAATAGCGACGACGACGAAGACGAGTGATTGCCCCCATCCACAAATAGGTATTCCACAAAACAATTTAGAAACATATTTGCTCTCTATGTATCGATGCAAACTGCGCAAATGCTAGAACAACTAAAAATGCGTATTGAAAAAATGGACAAGGCTCACCACATTGAAATATTAAAAATACTCAAACAAAATTCATCTATTACACTCAATGAAAACAAAAGTGGCGTCTATGTGAATTTGTCTTTTTTATCGGAGACCGACATTCAAAACATTCAAAACTATATTCAATATATTGACGTGCAAGAAGCAGCGATTGATGTGATGGAATCGCAACAAACCACCTTCAAGAATACATATTTTTCCTAAATGATATAGAGATTTGTCCCCTAGTATTCCTAGTAAGATGACTTATCCAAACGCCCTCTATCAAATTTTTTATCCATATAATAAATTTGATGTTGAATCCCTACATTTGCTAGAGCCCTTCATGTATAACAAATCGTTTGTCGTCGAAGTGCCGAAAGAACCCGCCCCCGAATGTATAAGTGCGCCCGTTGAGAAACCATGCGAGCCACTACAAAAAACAGCGGTTCCGAAATTTTTTTTGCGTATTCCGCACAATCCAGATTCCCTTTTCTGGTCCATGTATATTCATCATTATGGTTATGAACACTATTTAGCTATCGGAAACAAATATACCAATGTCGAAATGGTCGAAAAACAAAAAATCATGGAACATGTCAAATCGTCTAAATATTCTTTTAAAAACATGAACCGCAAAATTACTTTAGGAACGACGCAAGAAATCATGTCAGAACTCATGACCAATTCGAAAACATCTTTGTTAGCATTACATGCCTTATCTTTGTATTATAAAGTGAATGTATGCGTCGAAAACACCATCAACGGGACTTATTTGGAATATATTTTCGACAAAGAATCCCCCTCCGACAAGTGGGTTTTCCTAAAGTATACCGACCGTAAGAAATACGGTCTCGTCGAATCCGAACCAGTGAAACCTAGTGGAATATTGATTGAATCTCACGACAAACCATTGCGCGGTATCTCTACATACAAAGTGGCGGAATTGAATGCAATTGCTGATAAAATACCAGCCATTTGCAAAGATGAATTATATGCGACCTGGAAGAAGCCCGAGTTATATGGGAAACTATGGCACGCTTTACTGTGGCAGTAATACAAAATTGAATAAATCGGAATGAAACAACCTAAATAATATATAAAAATACTATATAACATGGAATTGCAAACGAAATCGGTTGAGGATAATTCATCATCAAAAGAATTCGAAAAAATGGTGGCCGCTTATTTAGCCAGTAATCCCGTCATGTCGCAAAACAGAAAAACGAGTGAATTAGAAATTCGATTTGGGACAAATCCGCGATTGGCGAGGCCGATTAGCAAAATCGACTACGAAAACGTCGTCAAACAATTGCATGCCGCCGGATTTACTACCTCTGACCCCGACGGTATGCATATGTTGCGCATTCAAAACGAATATTTTGACGTGCGTTCACAAGCCACCAAAGTATCGAATATTCGTGCGGAAATTGTCGGACTTGATTTGATTCAAGAATATTGCAAATCGAACTCGCTTCAAAAATTAATCGATATGCCATCGACGTCCACCTCGCGTGGGCACAAAATCAAATTCACGCAAAAATCGCCGCCGCCTTCGGTAGGAGGTAGTGATGGGTCCATGCGACCTGTCGATTTCACAGACTATAATTTCCGCGTAGCCTATCAAATGGAGCAAGACTATACCGTGGAATCGAATATTGCAAAAAACATTCTTAACAAATGGACCGATTCGAAAAAACTCTTCCGCTACATTAACCGTGTCCGATTTTCCCACCCCACATTGCCCATTTTCGCCGATGTGAGTATTTTGAAAGTTTCGCCTAAAATCGGGAAAAAGACGCCGGTCCCCCATTATACTGTGCAAGACGCGAAACTCTTTCAAAACGATGAATCCTATGAAATCGAGCTGGAAGTGGATAACAAATCCGTCGGCCCCGGCTCCGATTTCAACCATCCCTCGAAATTAATGGACGCCATTCGCAAAGGAGTGCGCATCGTATTAGGTGGATTGCAAGGCACGAATTATCCAATTGCCTATACCGAACGCGACCGTGTCTTGCAAGATTACATGCATCTATTACACGATACTCCCGACTACAAATACGAAGAACGTCGTGTGCAAACTCGCGATTTCTGCGGACCCTCTTCTACCACCTTATTGTTGAAAAACCTCATGGCCGGAACCCAGAACAATATTTTGAACAATTACACCGTCACGGACAAGGCGGATGGTGAAAGACGATTGCTCTTTATACACGAGAACGGACGCATATATATGATTGACAACAACATGAATGTAATATTTACCGGTGCCATCACCGAAGAAAAATCGCTCCACAACAGTTTGTTTGATGGCGAACATATCAAATACGATAAAAATCACAAATACATCAATCTATATGCGGCATTCGACGTGTATTTTGTGCACGGCAAAAATGTGCGCGAATTAGCGTTTGCGAAAAATCAGGTCACCGACGAAACCCACCAAAACAAATACCGCATCAACCTATTGCAACAAGCAATGACACTCATTCAACCAAAATCGATTATGAACGTGGGAAAAACCGTGAAAGAAGGCACTACCAACACATGCGATTTCCATATTCGCTGCAAGAATTTCCAGATTGCCACCGAATCGTTTTCCATATTTGACGCGTGCTCCGTCATTTTATCCGATATCAAACAAAATTTATACGAATACAATACCGATGGTCTCATTTTCACTCCGGCCCATACTGGAGTCGGTGGAAAAAGCGCAGGACATACCGGACCCATTACAAAATTCACCTGGGAACAATCGTTCAAATGGAAACCACCTCAGTATAATACGATTGATTTTCTGGTGCATTTCAAAAAGGATGCGAAAACGGGCAAAGACGACATTCACACGATTTTCCAGGAAGGCAAGGCACTTGACCGCAATCAAAGTGTTGTGCAATACCGTGTATTAGAATTATACTGTGGATTCGACAAGGAAAATCACCGTTTTGTGAATCCATTTGAAAGCATTATTTCCGACAATTTGCCACATAGCAATTACGACAACGAAGAGCGCTATATGCCGGCCCTCTTTCGTCCGACAAATCCCTATGACACGGATGCCTGTTATTGCAATGTCGCGATGGATGGCGGTTTGGTGCGGACGGAAGAACACGAAGTCTTTGAAGACAATATGATTGTGGAATTCCGCTATGATTTGACGTTGACGGGGGCGTGGAAATGGGTGCCTTTGCGTGTGCGTTATGATAAAACCGCGGAATTGCGCAGTGGTGCGAAAAACTATGGAAATGCCTATAATGTGGCGAATTCGAACTGGCATTCGATACACAATCCAGTCTATGAATCCATGATTATGACAGGTCAGGGCATTCCGGAAATGGTGGAAGATGCCGATGTCTACTATAACAGAACGGGCAATGAAAACGATACAAAGGCATTGCGCGATTTCCACAATTTGTTTGTCAAGAAGCGCTTGATTCTAGGTGCGTCAAAACGTCGCGACACACTCATTGATTTCGCGGTGGGCAAGGCGGGGGATTTGCCGAAATGGATAAAGGGAAAACTCGGATTTGTTTTCGGAATCGATGTGTCGCGCGACAATATTATGAATTCGATGGATGGGGCTTGTGCGCGCTATTTGAATGCACTCAAAGACGAGAGCGTGGAGACAAAGGCGATTTTCTTGCAAGGAAACAGTGGGGTCAATATTCGCAGTGGCCGGGCGTTCATGACCGACAAAGACAAGATGATTGCCCGAGCGATTTTCGGCAGTGGTCCGAAAGAGCGAGCCACCTTGAAGGAGGGCGTGTATAAACAATACGGCGTCGGACAAGACGGGTTTTCGGTGTCCTCGTGTCAATTTGCTCTGCATTATTTCTTCGAGAACAATGTGGTATTTCACGAATTCTTGCGCAATGTCTCGGAATGCACGGCGACGGGGGGATATTTTGTGGGAACATGCTATGACGGCAAAACGGTCTTTCAACGGTTGCGAAACAAACGCAAGGAAGAGGGGATTACCTTGATGCGCGACGACCACAAAATATACGAAATCACGAAAATGTATGAGCAAACTGGCTTTCCGGATGATGAATTGTCTCTGGGATACATGATTCATGTGTATCAAGATTCCATCAACAAAGTATTCCCGGAATATTTAGTCAATTTCGATTACTTTGTGCGGATGATGGGGAACTACGGATTTGTGCTAGCAGAAGCGGCAGAATCGCAAAAAATGGGCTTGCCACATGGTTCGGGATTGTTTTCGGAATTGTTTGCGGAAATGGAAAGCGAAGTGGAACGCAATCCTCGAATGCGTTCGGATTATGGCAAGGCGTTGTCGATGACTTCGGATGAAAAATGGGTGTCGTTTATGAATCGCTATTTTGTTTTTCGCAAAGTGCATCACGTGGATGCGGAGAAAATCTACAAACAGTTTGTTTCGAAGCAAATGGTTGAAGACGTAGCAAAAGATTTAGAAGCCGTTGAAACCGCAAAAATCACGGAAACAGCAAAACCGAAAGCAAAAAAACTCGGCAAGAAAATAATATTGACGGATTATTCGCCCGTCGATGACGTGGCAAAAAAGACTACTGACGTTGTAAAACCGGCGACTGACTTGCCAAAAAAGGCTACTGACTTGCCAAAGGTGACCTATGGAAATACCGTCACTATTAAAAAGGTTGTGAAAAAATAAATGCGTTCATTTGTTAATTCGACTATTTTACACCTTTTGAATATATTTTTATCAGTCATCTCCTTAAAAATATTTTCTCAATGCTAATATATAATGACATCTGTTCAACAACTTGATAATACTGACGTTTATATGGTTAAAACGGACGCTAAAAAAGTTGGAAACATAAAATCTAACAACGACACTGTAACTACATCTATGTATTACGATGAATATGGTGTCATTTACAGTCCCATTAACAGTGATAGTGTAGCTGTTTATGCATATGCGCCTGGTATAATAAATAGCACAAAAAAATCATCAAGTATCACCATACCATCATTCATAAAATACACCACATCCACGTGGCGTGTTACATCAATTGTAGCAAATGCGTTTACGCTTGCGAATAAATATTTCAAATTAACTTCAGTCAGTGTTCCAGAGAATATAGAAATATCTAAAAGTTCGGGAATACCTAAGGTTATACGTATTACTGTAAATACTTCAGTAGCTAGTTTAGGAAAATTAAAGACGGCTGATATAAAAGAACTCGACAGGACTGCATTGATAGCTTTAGCTAAGACACTAATAAGTGCTCTAAACAGTAAGGATGCAGCTTGGATAGCAAACATAAACCAAATTACACCAAAATTGTCAAGTAAACAAGCGAGAATATTTGGCGAAGCCAAGGTGGCGGAGATTGAGGCTCCAGCGGCTGTCACAGCGGCTGCCACAGCATCGGTTAAAGTAAATCTTACTGCGATGAACAATATAGTAGCAAAAGGTATGAATGTAAAGAATACAGCAATTACATTTGAGGGACTTAGTTCATTGTTAGTATTAGTAACCGATGGAGCCATAGATACAGGTTCTGCTCGTATTAACAACATCGGGAATCGGTTATTCTCCGTAGCTGCATCTACCAGAAGTGTAATAAACGGTTTAGCTGCTAACGCACCCCCATCGAATCATGCGTTGACAACCATTTCACAAAATGTGTTAGATGCAATAATTAGTTACCTTGACGACAGTGATAATGCTAGTTCATCCGCTCAAGTAATATCACAATCGATTGCATCTTTACGAGCAATGCAAACTGCGAATCCTGATATAAACCTTACTGATATTATCACATCTCTCGAATCAATCAATGAAAATATACAGACTCTTATTAGCGGTAATACTTTAGTGCTATAAAAACGTAGAATATATGTCACGCTGCCATCTTTGCGCATCTGTAATGCGAAAAGATGTAATTCTTCAAAGGTTAAGATTTATCCGGGTAAACAATCGCCGTCGAATGAAATCCCATGGTCAAATCCATCGAACACGACAAAAATTCCATCGAGTCATTGCGCATATGCAACATGCACAAATAATTCGCACCGTCGCGCACACAAAAGGACATCAATACATCACCCACGACGACATGTTCTCCCATGAAAAATACATTATCATACAACCATTTTTTCACAATTTTCAAGCCGTCAACCATGACAAAACCATTCACCTTTTTGTTCTCGATATTGCGCAATACAATCTTTCCATCACCCGTTTTTATAGGAAAATCCAGATTTAACGACTCTAGTTCCGGATGAAAGACCACGCGCACCTGTTTCGTCTTCTTGTCCAATACCATTTTGCGATATTTTCCACAAATATTGAGCTCGGAAAAATCCAGGTTCTCATAGACCGGCGCACATATTTCGATAACATCTTCAAACTCTTCACATGTCGCATAGTGAAATATATAATATCCACGGACCACTTCGTATGAATCCACTTTATGATTGACCTTGTCGAGAACATGGAAAAAAGATGGCAGATTTGCCCGAAAAACCACGGGTATTTTCTTGACAAACAACCGAAAGAAATCAAAGACCAATGGCGAATCCATCACAATGTATTTCGATGGCGTGGAAATAAAATCGTGGACCACCGGAATATAGCGCATGTTAAGGGTATTCACGCGTAATACCGTATTCAGGTTCTCATTCATTTGAAAAAAATCGACCGTTTTCGCAAACACATGGTAATCTAATGTTTCAAAAATATTTGTCACCATTTTGCTATGCCCCGACAACTCCTGTATTTCCGGATAAAAAGCATCCATTTTTTTGACCGTGGAAATCGTCGACGTATTGTGATAAAGATGCACCAAATAAGGCAAATCGCGTTCATAAATGGCATACATCGCAGTCGTGTTCTCATCCACGGGTTTCGACAAAGCCATCAGAGCCGTGTTGGCTACGCCGATAGTGTTATAGGGATACATTCCGGCTTTATAAAGCGCATATTTGCAAAACAGAGTCATGGCATCGTCGCTCTCATTTGCCGCGATTTTGTGGGTTTTTATCACGTGGCGTGCAAACGTGGGTTTGCCGTTTTTGAAAAACACGCCTTGTATGACACCGTCGCCCGTGAATAATTCGGCTAAAGATTTGACTTTCGTCGTTTCCACATTCGGTCCAATGGTGCCGAAAAAACCGTTTTGAATCGGAGGTGGACTCAAGGACCGCGAAAACCATTTGAATGATGTTGCAAAGGGGAATAATACGAATAATATGGAAACATGCATATTTGTATATATTTAGATATGTCTAAATCCTTGCGCAAGTAAAATTGATTGTTTTGTGTAATAGTAATGATTACACAAAAATCAAACATGAAACTCATGACTCTACAAAACGTTGTGCGCGGCGAAGTTGCTGCGCGACCATCGGTCCACGTGAAATCGCCCTATGTGGCCGACGTCAATATCTCGGACAAATCCATCATTTCTCATAGTGCATCTCTCGGGTGTTGTGGTTTAGCCGATAAAAGTGCAATCGTCTATGCATTGCCGATTGCCAAACGAACCAGTGGGCTAGATGACCGCACTTGCAGTCATCGGATTTGTTTGTCGGTGGTGCGAGAACCCGCGAAAGGAACGGAAACCGTCGTGGGTATATATCCTAAATATGCCGAAGATTTAGCCGAACAGGCGTTGGCGCAAGATTGCATCCCGGGATTGCAAAAAGTGCGGGTGTATCGGCGCGAGACCACCGTCACCGCTTCCGGCGTCAAGAGTCGGTTCGATTTTTCGGGGGTCGATGGGAATGGGACGCCCTTTCTCATGGAAATCAAGAATGTTCCTTTAGCCGATTACGAAGATATGTGGGCAAATGACCGCAAACGTTTGCCGGCGGACGCCTATGCGGGTCGGGATTCGAAATCAAAAGTCGCCTACTTTCCCGAAGGCTATCGCAAGAAGAAAAACGCCGTGGTGAGTCCCCGGGCTTTGAAACATATTTGCGAGCTGGCTGATATCAAGAAGTCGATGAACGTTCGCTGTATATTATGCTTTGTGATACAGCGCGATGACGTAGCGCAATTTTCACCGTCGATTGTCGACCCCGAATATCGAGAGGCCGTTTTCGAAGCGCGTCGTCAGGGTGTGGAAATCATTGCCATGGCGGTCAAGTGGACCGTGGTAGATGGTAGCGCGACGGCGCATTTTGTGCGCGCAGATTTGCCAATTATATAATTTGGCCACTTGTATAAACAAGTTTGCCGTTCGTTTAGATTTGGCCACTGGTAAGTTTGTGGCCACTTGTATAATAAAATATCAGCCTATAGTAGCAATGAGAACCCACAAGAATCGCGGTGGAGATATTCACGCAAAATCGGCTTTTGAAAAAATATTGAGTATTGGTTACGAAATGGAATCAACAGATTTAGCAAAATTGACGTTAATGTCGGACGGTGTATTTTTGAACACGGATACGGCGACAAAAGACATTGCGAAAATCAACGACCCTGATTTATCCGAAGACAACATCAATTTTCAAGAATACACTATGCGTCAAGAAGAAACCTTTAAGGAAATCGCATATGTCAATGGAGAAGTCGACAAAAACATTGTCTTCAATATTACAAGTGACGTTGCCCGTTCTCCTTTTGTGAAAGAATTGGAAAAAATATGCAGCACCGAAGAATTCGAAGATTCCACTCCGAGTGAAATAAAAAACACAATGTATCGATTTCGGCCCGGCAATTATCCACAAGAAGACGATATACCCATCAATTTCGTATTCTGGAATGACGACCCACATTGCAGCTTCTTTTCTGACGTGGAATGGATTTTTACGCATTATAAGCCAGCGAAATCGAAAAGTGTTATAATCGATACCTTTTTCCTTTCTGCCAGCAATTTGATTCGCCATTTAGATGGACTCGAGGCAACTACCGGAAGATTACTTTTCAAGGCCGACGAAGAAAGCAAAGACATCACCATCCGAAATCCAAAGGACCGCGTTTTATTCCATCACCCAAACACTAATTTGTATTATTTGCAAACGGACAACTATAAAACCCCCATCAATATAAACAACATATGTTTAGCCCCACAAATGACCTTTTCGGCACACATTTCCGACCTATTTTCCATCATGAAGCAATTAGCGTCCGACAGTATTCGTTCCATACCCGCGGTTCAAAAAAAATTTGACGGATTGTTGACATTTCTCAATATGATTGAAAAATTTACGCAAGTATTGATTGATGAATTCAACGAACGTTACCCAGCCTATGCCATCACCAAACAACATAAAGTATTATACAAATCCATCAAAAATTACATGTCTTTGATTTTTTACAAATTACATATCTACATCAATGATTATTATATTGATACCATCAAAAACACCGCCACCTACTTGAAAGATTATTTGACCTTTAATTCCCGACATTCTAATTATATATTATACTGTGGATTGAAGAAAGCTTTGCTGGAATATTATGGCAATAAAATATCCGAGAAAAACATTGTCAAATTGATTCACAAACTGCTATTACAACAATCCATATTAGAAGAATATTTGCTAGATGACCTCGAGAATGTGAAAAAAAATGCGCTAAATCCGGAAAACAAATTGAATAAAAAACATCAGCATTATGGAAATCCAATGTATTCGTTGCATTCGTATTTTCAATTTTTCGAAGACCCATTAATCGCCGAAAAAAAAATAGAAAACAATGCATCCAATACCCCAGACTGGTTAGTCTATACAGATATTGACATTTATTCTACGCCCATGGATTTAAAAGACCATATTGTATTGACCGAATTCCGCGGATTTGGTAGAATATTGACCAGTTATATGTATGCTACCGGAAATGACGAAATTGAACAACTCATGACGGAAGGTATTTGCAATGTGCGCGCGAAAAAAATAAACAACCCAGATATGCGAGGTTTTTCTATTGCAACATTGAGAGAATTCATCAAGCAAAAATATCCGGCATTTCATTCAAACAAAACCCGACGCCACCGGTCCGCAAAATCTGCAAGTCGCCGGTCCGCAAAATCTGCAAGGTCCGCAAAATCTGCAAGGTCCGCAAAATCCGCGAGCTACCGAACCGCAAGGTCCGCAACTTACCGCACCGCAAAATCCGCAAGTTACCGGTCCGCAACTCGCCGGTCCGCAAAATCCCACAAATCTAGCCTAAACGTCGAAAATGACACAAAAAATTGAACAAAATCCTAAATTTTATATTATACACCATACAATATAAAAACAACAACAAAACCAACATGATTTTCTACTCGGACGAAATCGTTAACAAAATCATCGACACGGCTGACGTAACCACCATGATTGACGAAATTCAACAATTTATACACAATGTCCGTTACGTGATTACGCGATATTCGATACACAGTATTTCCCCAAAATACAGTAACGCCGCCATTTCCGATAGCAACAACGTGATTGCCTTTTATTGTTTCGACACCGAATTTGAACTCACGAATTGTCCCTCCATGATGATTTATCATCGATACTATGACACTACAACGCAAGAAATCACCTATTATGTATTATTCACCTGCACAAAAAGCGGATATCGAAACATGGGGTATGCGTCAAAATTATTTGATGGACTAAAAGAACGAATCGCAAAAGAAAGCACAACGAAAAATAAAGGCCGCCGCGCAAAAATGGTTTTGAGTTCCGTCGAAACCGCTGTGCTATTTTATGAAAACTATGGATTTCGATGGACGCGCGAATCCTTAGACAAACATCCCGTGTTGATGCAATACGAAACATATGACCCATCCAAAGAATACTTCATCATGGAATACTATGTATAATTTTACACACAACTCCCGAATAAGATTTCGTAATACATTCTATATGAACAATTGCCATAAAATGAATCATCCCGAAACCCGTTCGATGCATCCCTATTTAGGCGTTCCGAAACTAATGCATAAACCCTATGCAAACTGTCCCGAGAGTGAGTATGACATGATAGAGGGCACACCTTATAACCATCAATACATCTACTACGAGTGTTTCATGGACGACGAGAACCATTTTCATTGCGAAAAAATATGCGAAAAAACGGGGAAAAAATGGTCATGTTCGACGGTCATCCCCATCAACAAACATTATCCGTCATGTTTCCATCGCACCCTCGTGTATTACTGGTTTGTCTATCTATAGACCCACCTAAAAATCCGCGGAAAAATCGAAAATATCCTTGTCGATGGATTTGTTCGCTAAAGCATATTCAGCGTTGGTCCGTTCGAAGAAATTGACTTTCGATTCAATACTGATGAGCTCCATGAAATCGAATGGATTTGCCGTGTTATAGACCTTGTCGTATCCTAATTGGACAATCAAACGGTCGGCGACAAACTCAATATACTGCTTCATCAGCGTCATATTCATTCCTATCATACGACAAGGAATGGCCTCGGTAATGAATTCTTTCTCGATTTCCACCGCCTCCATGATGATTTCATGGATGCGTTTTTTGTTGAGTTTCTTGACCAGTTTGCTATACAATAATACGGCGAATTCGCAATGCAAGGCCTCGTCGCGCGAAATCAATTCGTTCGAAAAGGTCAACCCCGGCATCAACCCGCGTTTTTTAATCCAGTAAATGGAGGCGAAAGACGATGAGAAAAAGATGCCTTCAATGGCGGCGAAAGCGACCAGACGGGAGGCGAAGGAACTACGGTTGTCGGCAATCCATTTTTTCGCCCAATTCGCCTTTTTCGCAATACAGGGGTAATTTTCTATGGCACGAAGCAATTTCGCCTTTTCGGCTTCATCGCGAATGTAGGTATCAATCATTAAAGAATACGATTCCGAATGAATATTTTCCATGGAAATTTGAAATCCGTAAAATGCGCGTGCCTCGGAACATTGCACATCACTCATAAAACGCACGGCCAGATTCTCCAATACTAATCCATCCGACGCCGCGAAAAACGCCAATACCATACTGATGAATTGTTTTTCTTCGGCCGTCAGCTTCTCCCAGTCTCCCAAATCTTGCGCGAAATTGATTTCCTCGGCGCGCCAGAAACAATCGACTTGTTTTTTATACATGGCCCATATATCCTGGTATTGAATTGGAAACATTACATATCGATTATCGTCAGGTTTTAAAAGAGGTTCGACAAAGGCGGGTTCGGGCGTAGACATTCTTCCTAAATAATATACTCTTTAGATTTTAAATAGGTTTGCCCTGAAACACTTTATGGTGCGGAAGTGTTATAGATATTATGCTATAACACCATAGATGCAGCGGATACGAATTTTCTAATTGTTCAGTTATATAAAAATAATATCTATGACACTGAATATGGAGTGGTTGTGTGTAGGTTCTCACAATATCTGGTTACATGCAGTGATTCACACATTTATTAGGAGGGATTTACTGCAATAATTTGTCTAAAATATCTTTGCGATAAATGGCGTCACGATAGCCTTGGTCATATAGGGCGTCGAATTCATAACGGTCTTTCGAGAACAGGGTGGTATATTCGTGTATATCTTTCCATATTTTCGCGGGTATGTCGGATGATTTCCACATGCCGGGTGTAATATGGAGAACGGGTTTGATGAATCCTAAATACGGATATTTGCTAAATCCCCCGTCGAAACTGAGTAGATTGTGGTAGGTATAGGTCATGTTTCCGGTAATAAAGGGGATGTGAGAACTGGCGATGCAGCAGTCAATGGCGTCTTCTAAATGTTCAAAACGGGTATAGATGGTGGTGGACGGTTTGCGGCCGCGTTCGACAGTCGTGACGCCGATAAAGAGTCGCTCTAAGTCGAAATCTTTTACGGAATAGCTTTCTAAAAGCCGGCGTTTGAGAACTTGTTCCATTTCGGAGATTGATTTGGCACCGCGAATGGTAGGGTCGATAATATGTTGTCGAAATATACTGATATCACCCTGATAAGTCATCAGCAGTGAATTCCAGGCACCTGCGGATGCACCTGAATAAATATAGTTGGACAAATCATAGTGTTTCTTGACGTAGGCGGCCACACCCATCATATAAAATCCCTTGTAGCCACCGGGGGATATGGAAATAAGTTTTTTGCCTTGGTTGCCGGGATTGTGTAATAGAAATTGTGTGATGTTTTCAGGGGAATAAGAAGCGTTATTGTGTTTCGTGACAATGGTGGATGTGGGATGTGGTTGCATGTATATCTTTGTAGATGTTCGGGTAAAAAATCGGAGGGGAGTTGAGAACATGAACAACAATACTAGTATATACATGGGTTTTTCTTTGTATATATTTGTAAGCTTATTTTTTACATTACAAATGGAGTCTATTGCACAAGGATGCATTAGCGTCTATTGATACGGAATAAAATGCCCCTATAGTATAAAATGGACGCCGAACACGGAGAACCAAAGCGACGTGGAAAAAAATCGCGAAAACAGAATGAAAAAGAAATATTAGACGAATACTACAAGGACCGGGACCCAGAAGATAAATTCATCAAACAACGCAAAGCCTACGAGAACATGCAACATTTGTCGCCCAATGAACGCGCTATATTCGACAATAAATTCACGAAACCGGAAAACCGCCATCAAGAAGAATATGTTGCCCATTTGCGCAATAAAAATCGCAAAATCATCGTTGCGAGTGGTCCGGCGGGAACGGGGAAAACTCTTTTTGCTACGGAATATGGTGTGCGCAATTTTTTGTTAGGTAATTGCGAGAAGCTGATTTTCACCCGTCCGTCCGTGGCCGTCGATGAAGAATTGGGCTTCCTTCCAGGAACTTTAGAAGAAAAGATGGCACCGTGGGTCCGCCCGATTTACGACGTGTTATACATGTTTATTACACCAAAAGAAGTGGTCGAATTGATGGAAGAAAAGGTCATCGAAATTGCCCCTTTAGGATTTATGCGTGGGAGAACTTTCAAAAACGCCTGGATTGTCGCCGATGAAATGCAAAATTCTACGATATCACAAATGAAAATGTTATTGACTCGTTTAGGCGAAAATAGTCGTATTGTCATTACGGGGGATTTAGAACAACATGACCGCGCCGGTGAAATCAACGGCATGGAAGATTTCTTAGGGAAATTCAAAGGGAAACGGTCATCCAGTATATCGAGTTTCGAGTTTGACAAGAGTGATATACAGCGCGAAGAGGTGGTTCGCGAAGTTCTCGACATTTATAGTGGCGATTTACCGCCCATGTATACAGATGACGACACCGTCATTTAGGGAAAATTATCCGACTATAGTATATAATGTCTATTTCAAAACAAGCATCATCTTTATTCAAAGGGCTTTACAAAAGAGCCTCTAAACATATGTCTGGGAAAATGGTTGGCACCGGATTGTTATACAATAAATGGGTATTATATGCTGCGTTTTTAGTATCTCTTTTGAATTTATTGGTATGGTTAGTGGCTGGTGATATCATGAATGCCATTGTCTTTCTCTTGATTGGATTTTTGACATCCTTTTTCAGCAAAAACATGGTTGTTGTTTTGGTATTTGCACTCGTCGTTTCGAATGTTCTCAAATTCGGTCTAAGTATTGGACAAGAAGGATTCGAAGAAGGTGTCAATAAGGAGGAAGCATTCGAAGAAGGTGCTGATAAGGATGAAACATTCGAGGAAGGTGCTGGTGAAAATGGAGGCGAAGTAACCAAAACAGATGATGATGATGGAGTCGATGGATTCGAGGAAGGTGCTGGTGATAATGGAGACGAAGTAACCAAAACAGATGATGCTGGACTCGATGGATTCGAAGAAGGTGAAGAAGGCATGCAAACTCTCGGATACTCTTCCGTCGTTCCAACGGCCATGTTTGAACAACAAACTTTGTTTTCTAATTTGCAAAAGATGACTCCGCTCGTTATCAATACCGACAACGAATCTAAAATTCGCACACAACTAAAATACGAAAGTTTCGTCTCAACCCGTTAAATGTTCTCAAATTACATGTCCCATTCATGGGCGATGTAATTACGCAAGTATATACTAGATATTTCTCATACTATACTAGTAGATACATGGAAAAAATATATACACCTTTTTTAGCCATCTTTTTGGCCTTTGTTATTGTCGGATTTTCATGGTATAAACAACTGATGATGGAAGACGAACAAGAAGGTTTAGAAAATATGGATTCAAAGACGATTGTCCGACCAGACGGAGTCACTGTAAGGCGCCGCAAAAAACCGGCGAAAATCGAGGAACCGGTTTTAGAAAACTACAAAGAAGGTATCAAAATCCCCGGACTCAGTGCCATTACAAAGGGCGTCAAAAAAATCCCTAAAAGTTTCAAGAAAATAGGAAACTCCATCAGCAAAGGATTCACGAAAACCCTGAAAATGATTACTAAATTTTTCAAATATGTAGGCGATGTATTTTTATCCTTCTTTAGCTATATTGAATGTGGATTCAACAAAGTGATTAAATTACCGCAATGCATGGGATGGTATACCTTAGAAATCATCGGCCACATTCTCTATATTCCATTCGGGTTTTTCTTCTGGCTATTCAGTCTGCAATCCGTCGAACGCATGATATGGGGTATTCTCGAAGACATTGACTGTTTTTGCTACAAATCCACCGGTTATCATTTAATCCACTATTCCGATAGTATTATCAAGAAGTGTTATAAATGCAAAATCAAAAAGATGCCGAAATTCCCGAAAATGTAAAACTTTATATGTGCCTACTATATAACACATGGCAAAAAAATGCATTCCTGGTGTCATATGTATTGAAAATATGACACTCTTTGTTCTCGCCATTACTATCGGTTTGGTGTGCTACCTCATATACAACAATCAAAACAAACCTATTACACAAAAGCCGAATATATTGGTCGTTCCTACACCGCAACCCTCTTTGGTCGGAATCCCCACTCGTAGCACCGATTCATTCAATGACCCCTATGTTCCTCCACTAAAAACGAATGGCTACATAGAACAATCTACCCATGATGTGCGCGGTGGAATACCCATCAATATCGAAACGCGTGCCACCGGAATGGCCTATCAGCAAATCGGTATATTGACTCCACTAAACAGCACAGACAATACTATGATACTACCACTTATGGGGCGGAAATTAATGACGGGCCGAGACAAATGGCAATATTATACCATGGCAAATGGGGCGGGCACAATTCACGCTAAATTGCCCGTCAGCAAGAATGGCAAAAGTTGCACAGGCGAATATGGATGCGACGATATACAAAACGGTGACACGGTGTATGTGGAAGGATATAAAACTACATTTACAGCGACCATTTACGAGAACATCAATTTTTCGTATATTCCATATATTTAGCAGGTTCTCGCAACACCCACAATATATATTCTACATATATAGTAGAATATATGACGACAACACCAAATCAATTTGTTTTAAATGATGATTCCATGATTGATAATAATCAGTCATTTACATCTGATTTCTATAAAACGGTAATGTATTTAAATCGATTTGCAAAAACCCAGGCCATGGGCGGATATATTAAAATACCCTATTTCATGCCAAGTGGATATATCAAACCGAATGGAACATTGATTACCGGTTCCGAAACATTTCAATACAAATGCAAACAGATGTATATTTTTAAAGTAACCCACGATATTTTAATGGATAAACCAGCAGATGGTGAAATGGTGATTCGAATGGAACCCATGAATGGAAATACCGGTTTATTATTTGTATGTATGTTATTAAAATCAACCAGAAAGGAAGCATCCAGTTTAGATAATATCATACGTGCTTCGGAAAATCCACCACAAATGTTTACGTCATATGACTTTGAATTAACCCCCTACGTCAACGAAAATTCAAAAAAAATCATATACAAGAGTGGAATCGATACTGTGATTATTTATACCAATCCCATTGAAATCGCAGAAATGGATTTTACAAATTATCAAACTGCACCGGTCGATTTATTTGCACCTTATCCGGTCACTGATTATAAAATTTTATACAATATGAAAACATTTCAAGAGGGATTTCAAGAAGGCATCGACAAGATAATGACATGTAGTCCGATTGATATGACGGACTCAAGTGGCAAGACAACTGGAAAAAACACCGCCACGTATTTGATGGACAATAAAACTGCACAACAGGTGCAAAATATGGGTGTTGCCTATGCGATGATGATTACACTAGTTTTATTGATGGCCTCTTATTTAGGCGCACCGGTCATCTTCAATTACGTGATTGCACAACATTGCACGAATTCAAATAGTCTCATTATCACTACATTCTGGTTTTTAGCGTTTGCACTAACACTTGCGCTTGTTTTATTGCTAAATGGTTCCAAATATGATATGTCCGAAGCCATGACGGGTATGATGTTTTTAATCTTGATTATATTGTCTATGCTCAGTATTGCAAATTCACGGCTTTCTTACCCAGAGTTATACGCAAAAATTCCCATGGAGTTTGAAAAATTCAATTCGGATGCAGTTAAGCTGTGGGGTGGAAGAGTGATAGATGTAATCTCCAGAAATCTCTTTCCGAATGACATTAGCAAATACGGAATTGCCATGACATGGGCCATTTTATTAGTCATTTTAATAATACCATGTATTGTTATTAATTCCAAAAAAGACAAGGCGAGTAATCGTAAAGAACGAAAAATCCGCGGATACCGCAACAATCTAATCGGTATTATTATCGGAATCGGAAGCGTCTATGGATTATTTGCAATCATTTATGCATGTTCTATCTTAACTCCTAGTGAATAAATATGTCTAGTCAATAACCTAGAAATATTTATACTACTGATGCGCCTTCTAATTTTTCGGCGACTGGTTTGAAACTGGTCACTATATATTCAGTTGGTTCCGATTTTCCAATAGGTGCACGGACTTCAATGACTTCTTCTTCGACGGTTTTTTCGACGACAGGGTTCATTTTGCGCAAATCCTCATCTTTTGCCACTTGGGTAGGAGTGTATTTCATAATGATGGCACGACTGTTTCCGGCACTTCCAGAACTACGACGTAATACTTCATATGCGACGAAAATGAATAAAACGCCTAACAATGGATTCGTATACACGAACATTGCAACGGTCACTGCAAATAAAAGCACCATGCCTAAAGCGGAATCAACATAAGGTGCTAAGGTTTCAGGAGTGCCAATCGGAAAAACAATATAAATCATGAATGCCACGAAAAGCACAATTTCGACCGGTCTCATAGATTTCAATGATGCTGGGATTTTCATTCTATAACATAGATTTATATATTTTTGCACAAAAAAATTGAATTTGTATTGAATCCGCTAAATCTTACTACATACCCCAATGAACAAGCAACAATTCCTACGTCGAAAAATCGCGGCCTCTAATGCCGCCAAGAAAAAGACAGAAAAACCCGTGAAAGAACCACCATTTAACCCGTCCACCGATTACAAGGCCCTTATCCGTGAAAAATCCTATTTAGGCAAAAAAGGCTATACCATCCCCAAAGAACATTTGTTGCCCGAAGACGAAGCCTTTTTGCGAAGGGATTTGTTCGTCAAACCCGCTACCAATGCAGCGGCCTATGGACCCGCCTCCGAAGAAGAAGCCTACCCCGTCTTTCGCGAAAACGACAAAAAACTATACATCCCCCGATTCTACGGTATTCACCGCTATGGTCTCCCACCGAAATCTGAAATCGACCCCGGCGACACCATCCACCTCGATTTTCCTAAACCTCTCCGCGACTACCAGGACAAAATCATCGGCATTTATACCAAACATGTCGACGCACCCCTATGTGCAAATTCCCCAATCAAAGGCGGTGGTGGTATACTCGAAGTTCCGTGCGGCCGCGGCAAAACCGTGATGGGTCTAAAAATCATAAGCCTATTACACAAAAAAACCCTCATCCTGGTGCACAAAGAGTTCTTGATGAACCAGTGGATTGAACGCATTGCCGAGTTCTTGCCGGGGGCGCGCGTCGGCAAAATCCAGGGACCGGTTATCGATATTCTCGACAAGGACATTGTCATAGGAATGATTCAATCCCTCTATGACAAGGAATATCCCACGAATACCTTTTCGTCGTTCGGTCTCACCATTATCGACGAAGTCCATCGTATTGGCAGCGAACAATTTTCGAAAACGCTGTTGCGCATTGCGACCCCCTATATGCTGGGGATTTCGGCGACTGTCGACCGCAAAGACAAATTGACAAAAGTGTTATACATGTTTATCGGGCCGAAAATATACACGGAAAAGCGCGAAGACGATGACGTGGTTTGCGTGCGTGCCATACAATATGTGAGTGGCGATGCGGGGTTCAATGAGACGGAATATGATTTCCGCGGCAATCCGAAATATAGCACGATGATTACTAAATTGTGTGCGTTCGGTCCACGGAGCGATTTTATTATTCGTGTTATAGGTGATTTATTTGTGGAGCATCCGGAGAATCAAATCATGATTCTATGTCACAATCGTTCTCTACTGAATTATTTGTATGAGGCCATCAATTACAGGCAGATTGCAAGCGTGGGGTTTTATGTGGGTGGTATGAAACAGGCGGATTTGCAGGAAACGGAATCGATGCAAATTGTTTTAGCGACGTATGCGATGGCAGCGGAGGCACTAGATATCAAAACACTGTCGACATTAGTGATGGTGACGCCGAAAACCGATATTGTGCAGTCGGTTGGACGGATTTTGCGGGTGAAACACGAGAACCCGATTATTGTCGATATTGTGGATTCGCACGACGTCTTCCAGAATCAATGGCGCCATCGCAAGACCTTTTATAAAAAATGCAATTACCGGATATTGCAAATCGATAGCCGGAAATATGTGAATATGGAGGGTGCGGCAAACCCGGCAGACAAGACATGGATACGCGTCTTCGAACCAGTCGCGAAAAAAGTGGATTGTGTGGACGACGATGAATCCGAAAATCTTCCTAAACCACCTCCCATCGGTCAATGTTTGATATCGGTGGATTTCGAATAATTAGTTATATTTGCAACGAATATGCATTCCATTGCGACTATACAAGATGTCTAATTTTTTATCAAGATGGTCAAATCGTTTCGAGTGTGTTGGTGCCACATAGAATGCTTGATAAATAGCCGACGTGGTAGTTACTGCTAAACTTGCAACAGCAAATTGTAAATTTCTCATTATACAAAATCCATATATTTTGTATAGTGGAACGATTATGCTTTATTTTCCTTGTATGTATCAATTGCTTTTCGAATCATAGGAATCTTATCACTGTCTATGTTCAGTTTGTCACGGTTTTGAATCCATTCAACAATATCATCGGTGGATACATCATCGCGTAATTTCTGTTGCAAATTATCCTTCAGGGTAGACAATTCATTATCCGTAACGTCTGATTTGGCGTGCAAATCAATCCAAGCTTTTATTTTTGCCCATGCACCCTCACTGGTTGTTGGCTCATTGGCACCTTCGCTAAATCCTTCGGATTTCTTAACAGCAATCATCATTTTTGCGTGCCAGAACCATCTGCAAAATAGATGATAGACCGCGGCAAAAATAACTGCATGAGTGAATGCTACTACATATTTAGATGCTTTGAAAGGTAATTTTACCACGATTCCGGGGGTTAATACGAAAAACAATAAAATACTGAAAATAAACATGATGGCAAACATGGCTATATAAGTATAGGGATATAATACTTTGTGGGCGAAGAATCGCCTAAATACGTTTTTTGTATGTACGATTGCGCCTTGTTTTTTTACTTTTTGTAACACGTTTCTGTTTTCGACTTTTTCTACCACCGCCAGCATATTTATAGGTTTCGCCACTGAGTGCAGTGACAGAGGGTTTCGGAATGACACCGGTGAAATTACCTTCAGGTGGATACAAGGCGTAATGAATCATTTATATATTACGTAGATATACTTCATTTCGCCAGTTTGTGGATATGCACCACTTGTCCATTTGCGGGAACAATGCGACGAGGCACCCATTTTTTGAATTTATTGTGAAAGGTGCATTCCATCAGCACCGATTTTTGCAAATCGACGTATTTCGAAAAATCGGTGTTTTCGAAATCGTCTTCGTCGTCACTTTCTTCAATATAGTCTAAATTTTGATTTTCCCGGATTTTTCGAAAAATCCCATTCATGAAAATACTGGTCTTGTATGTCGGGATACCCGCCACACCACAATATACTTGCGATTTATTTTGCCCATAGGCATATAAATGATAAATGTCAAATTGCACGTCCGCCGTCACTACAAAAACGGTCGGAAATTTGTATTGCGGTTTATGAAAATCCATTTGGTGGGTAACGCGCAAAGTAATCAACTCCGCCACTGGTTTTGTCTCGACCTGTTTCATTTTCGTCGATAAATTCATGTATGGCACAATCGAAAACAAACTGCGATATTGTAGGTGATGAATCTGGTATCCGCATTCATCGAAGGATTCATTATCGCCATTTTTCCATAACATGGGCAATCGAAAATGTAGGTCCTGGTTTTTTTGTAGGGGCATGTGCAAAAAGAAATCTTCTAACATTCCGAGTTTCATGCTAAAGACATGTTGTTTCACACAAACACCCTTGTAATACAAAACATCTTCTATGACAAATATTGGAACATCTCCTTCGGTAATCGTGCCATAGAAAATACTGCCTAAAGAGAGTTGTGTGGTAGAAGAGAAATTCGCCGTGGTGATTTTCCCGATTTTTTTGTCGCGTGTCAATTCCATGAGGTAACATACATCGCGATTGTCGCAAAAAGAAAACCAGGCATAATATTTGCGTCCTTGAGGTATGGCTAAAGCGATTTCGTATTTATCGGATGGAACTTTGTTATGGGATATCGTTTCATAAGAAAGTTCGAATTGGGGGAAACGTTTTAACAGGGTTTTTTCACAAAATGTCATATTGCTAAATAACGGTGGGTAATAATACTAGACAATTGTTTTTATATCCCTTTGATAAATATATTTGGCATCGAGGTCATGCGCTAACGGGTGTAATAGAATTCATATATTCGGCTAAATCATTTTCTAAAAGGGTTTTATCGTCGTCGGTTAGAAAAAGGGGGTCGTCGTTTAAATTCTGTGTTTGATTTTCTAACATTTCTTCGACGATGGCTTTGTATTTATTGGTGTGTATCTCAATCACGTTTTTTGTAATGGGTGTGCTATAGTTTTGTTTAATGTATTCCCATCCATAATGCGACATGATGACAACCATCAAGGAAAATAAAATCATTTGTATCATCCACCACATGTCCTAGTTATATGTTTTACACATTTATTAGTTATAAAACATACGCGTTTATTTTTTGCAGGATTTTACCTTGCGGGTCTTTCCACCACGTTTAGAGCGTTTGTTGGCAGTCTTTGATTTCTTTCCGCCGACTTTCGCAGGTGCTGGTGCTGATTCGACTTGTGCTGGTGCGTGGACAGTGACTGCTGGTGCAGGAGCTGCATCGACAGCTGCATCGGCATTTCCACCCTTCATTTCTTGTTTGCGTTTGCTGGCTTCTTTCAAGGCTTCACCAAAAGTGAAGTCGGAGTTTTCGGCCTTCCCTGCGCGATAGATTTTTTTAACAAATTTGTTCCATTCGGATAACATGGTATATAATGATTTGAGAAAATATTTTTCAAAAACAATATAAACAGCGCGTCCTATAATATCCTAAAGATGCCTAGTATACTTATTGTCGAAAAACTCGGAAATATTAAATCGACCACGGTCAAGAAATATGACGAAGCTGAATTGTATAAAAAGGCGGGTCTAAAAACCGCCGACGGATTCAAATGTTTCACCACTTGGCCGGTAGAATTAGCAAATAAAACGTATAATATCAGTTTGTATGGAAAAACCAGCGGGCGAGCAACTCATGAAAATAAATACGAATTCCCACCACCGGTTGATAACACCTTGTTTTTCGGAAACTGTATATTAATCAACAAAAATACTGACGGAGATGTGGTCGATTTATCGAGCGGCGAATGGGAGGCCATTTATGAACATTTATATGGCGGATTCGAAGATTTAGGCGACGACGACGATTCCGACGAAGAAGAATCCGACGACGAGACCGGATTGAAACGCACAAAAGACGGCTATGTCAAAGACGGATTTGTAGTAGGTGACGATGACGACGGCGGTGATGATGACGACGAAGAAGAAGGCGAAAGCGATGAAGACGAAGAACCCATGTATACGAAAAAATCGAAATCGGCGAAAAAAGAACAAGGGTCTTCTAAAATCAAATCGGTGTTTGAATTAAAACCCGTCGAACCTGACAATTATTTGGATTATACTAGCGAGCTAAGCGAGGAATCATATATTGAATAAAATACATATAAACACATCAATTGTTTATATTTATCGACCTATGTTATATTTTTTATTACCTAAAACACATTCATCTATATATACAAAATTGACATGCAGTGCAGTGAGCGATAATGCACAAATCTCTATGTCACAATCCCTCGCCTATTATTTATACAATATCAAGGAAAAAATAAAGGGCCGGGAAGACGAGTGGGATTTATTCAAGAAGTATACGAACCCCTATGAATTTATACATACATCCATCCCATATAAAAAAAAGAGCGTGGCGAAATATAAACCACTTTCCCGTGCTTATTTTAAAATGGTCGAAATCATGGAATCCTTTCAATTGTATAATAACGACAAAGCCTTTTCGTCATTCCATTTAGCAGAGGGACCTGGCGGATTTATAGAGGCGCTTGCGCAATTGCGCAATTGCAATGATGACATATACATTGGTATGACACTCTTAGACGACCACAATGACGAAACGATTCCTGCGTGGAAAAAAACAAACCAGTTTTTAGAAAAACATAAAAACGTATTTATCGAAAATGGGGCAGACGGAACCGGCAATATATTATCGCTCGCCAATTTAGAATATTGCAAATCGAAATATGGTTCGTCGATGCAAATCATTACCGGCGACGGCGGATTTGATTTTTCCGTGGATTTTAACAATCAAGAAATAAACATTGTAAGACTCTTGTTTGCGCAAATCTGTTACGCACTCTGTATGCAAAAATACAACGGATGTTTTGTCTTGAAAATATTCGACTGTTTCACGACGGCAACCATCGAATTATTATATTTGTTGAGTTCGTGTTATAAAAGGGTCTATATCACAAAACCGCAAACCAGTCGATATGCGAATTCGGAAAAATACGTAGTATGTCAAGGATTTTTGCACGAATCGTCGGATGCACTGTATCCCTTCATCAAACATGCATTTGAATCCATGATGCAAATTCCCGAAAATCATAGTATTATACATTTTCTACATACAGTAAACCAACGAAAAATGGAAGCGGTGTATATGAAGGCACCTCCGGGGTTTGATGTCATCGAAGAAACATCACGACAACATAAACCGAGTGAAGAGTTTGTAATAGAAAGTCAAATACCCTACTATTTTTATAAAAAAATAGAAGAATACAATGCGGTCTTTGGACAGCAACAAATCGAAAATATACATGCTACACTTTCGTTAATCGAAAACAAAACCACCGAAAAAATCGAAAACATCACGAAGTTTCATATTCAAAAATGTATGCAATGGTGCGAAAAATATAATATACCCCATGTCTCGTTTTTTTCGCAAGCTGAGAATTAGATGGCATGTGACAATTTCGTAACGGCGCATTGTTTCATTTCGGTGGAATATTTCGAAAATACGGGTGTCTTTTTCATAGGATAGCCGGCCTTATCTTTTGCTGTATATGGTGTATCACTGACTCCATATGCTAGCGCATTTGCTACTGCACTTCCGTAAGCGGTTTGATATTTAGCCGCCGCATCCGTAATGGTTTCGTATTTCTTGCGGGCAATTAAATCACCCGATGACACACTGCCTTGCACATAAAATCGCTGATTGTTTGGTTTATTTTTTGGCACTGGGGTGGTGCAATTAGGATCGGCCACAACATAGGTGAATTGATTTTGGGTGAATGTTTCGTTGCGGTCATATAAGTATTGATTACTTGAAGTATAATAATTTTTTTTGCGGTCATCAATGTTGTATTTTTTAATCATACCTCCACTACTGCGAACTCTTCGGCGCGCATTGTCTGCTTGCGAAAAACATTTTATCGTATCTTGCGCATTCGTTGAAATCGTAACTGAACCACCATTGTCATAGGTATTGTTCGGAGTATTGATGTCTAATGTATTTGCTAAACCATTGCATTTGGATGATTCATTCACTAGATAACCGTTTGGTTGATTCAATACATCAATACTGGATGAAACCCGGGGGTTACCAGATGCAGTCTGAGATGAAATTTCTCTACGGTATAATTTCACCGGATGAGGTAGAAAAATATTTTGTTTATCGCCGGTATTTAATGTATATTTATTTTGTTTTAGAGAGGAAGTGATTTGTTGAAATGTTTTTCCTTTCCATTCGAAATATCGTATGGGTTGCAATTCTAATCGGGCGACCATGTTATATAACATATAGAGATTATTTAGACGAAGTTTTGTGTAAAATATGAAATATATATTTGTTTGATACTCTATATAATGGACGACGAACCGAATATTACTCTAGAAATGATTCCCGACGATGAAGTTGATTTAGGAGAATATTCAAATGTAGGCAATATAGAACCTATTGTAAATGATATTACAGACGTGATGAATGCAAATGATGCATCCAGCGTATGGGGAGATAATCAACATAACAGTATACATACATCAAATC
>JACCDO010928465.1_pt1 | contig 28072 bp, 23 predicted proteins | sample 7446101 | NCBI WGS metagenome assembly JACCDO01 (sample SAMN15323440, study PRJNA562643) | freshwater metagenome | isolation source: river surface water | place: USA:Blue River Watershed | collected 2017-08-16
GCGGCGTCACGTTCACTTGCCCGTCAGTAGTTCGACGTACGACTTGCCGATCATCGGCGCATACCCCTGCGCCGTAGCGAAGACATCACCGGCCGAGCCCGACCACGCCGACTTGATGCCACCATCGGCTGCAACCTGCGCCTTTAGCCAAGTCGAGTACTGATCGATCTTGACGCCGATAGCCTTCAGGCCCATGGTCGCGTATGCCGTGCCGTTCACATCAGGGCTGAACGTGCCATCGCCGTTATCGCTGCGCCAGTGGTTCCCCTCAATGCTGACCTTGCGCAGGAAACCGACCGCCTTGCCAATTAAAGTCTTGCGGCTAGCCACAGCCTTAGCGCCGCCATAGGAGCGCAGCGCAGCCTGGGCCTGAAGCATTAGGCCGGTGCCATCGACAGACGATGCGGCGCTCCAGCCGGCAAAACCACCATCCGCATTCTGGCGCGATTCGGCGAAGGCGAGCACTTTATGGGCCAGCGCGTCCTGCTTATATGCGTGCAGCCCGAGAGCGACCCAGGCGTATTCGACCGAGTTGCCGTTCGCCAGCGGGATCGAGCCGTCCTTGCCGATCGATGCCTTGAGCTCGGCATAAAAGATGTTTTGGATAGGGCCGTTGGCAACGCCCAGGGCCTTACTAGCAAACAGGAACATGCCTGTACGCCCGGTACGTAGAGCCCCGTCCTTTGTATATAGGTAGCCAAGCTTGCTGTAGCCGATGACGCGCCTATCGGTGAACACACGCTTGATTTGCGGTAGCTGCTTGATCATCGGGTATCCACCCGCGCGGCGCGCCAGCATCGCCTCGATCGTGACGCCGTATTCGGGGGAGCCGTACAGCGAAATTTCGTTGTTGACGAAGGCTTTGTCTAGGAAAGCGAGGGTCGCAGGTGCTGGGCTCGCTGCCTCGGCACGAGTGCCCGAACCAGATAACAGTCCGGCAACCGCGAGAGCAAACACGGCCAAATGCGCGAGCAGTTGGCGCGTGAGGCGGGTCGAGTGGCGCGTAGTCAAAGCTTGCAAGGTTGCCTTTCGCGATTATGCGAAGGCGAGGGCGCGAACTGCTTGGCAGTCGGCCGACCCCTACCGCAGTCCTCGACGGTGTATCGGAGTCAATCGATGTCGGCGGGCAATCCGGCTTTACGGTTGCGGGTCAGCGTCTGAGTTTCACAGACTTTCCCCGAGGCCATCGAAGGACGCCCTCTAGGGGAGGACGTGTGACAAATCTATCAGCGCATACCCCACGAACACGACCGCGTCGAGTGCGAAGTGGGCAACAACCATCGGCCAGAGCGCTGTGGGACTCTTGCCTCTTTGGCGTTCGTAGTACCACCCAAAAACCAAGCCCATCACCAGGTTGCCGACGAAACCGCCGATGCCCTGATACAGGTGATAGGTGCCACGCAGCAGGGCGGAGCACCCAATGATCCAGCGGCTTGAAATTCCGAGCGCCGTCAATCTGTCGAAAAGATAGCCAAGCGCGATGGCTTCCTCGAGAAGCGCAGCCTTGGCTGCTAACAGAAGCAGAATCGTGATCGTCCACCAGTGTTCGTTTAGTGCCGTCGGCACGACCTTGGCCGAGAGCCCCAGAAGACGAGCCCCAACATATAGCGCCAGACCGGGGATGCCGATTGCGGCAGCCAGCAGCAATCCGCGCAAGGCGGCTGTGGCGAGCTGGCCCGCGCCGGCACTCGTCTTCGCTCCGACGGCAAGTCCAACGCGCGTCCACGTCTCGCGACCCCAGGTCTGCCAGAGCAGATACAGAACGAGTGCAACGGGGGCTAGGCCGAAGAAGATGCCCATTAGCTGGTAGGCCAGATCGACCCAGGCCACCTGGCTTGCAGAAGTGTTCAAGGTCGTCTTCGAGCCCGCCAGTCCTTGGGCGGCTGTCAGTTTGGCAAGTAGCGAAACAATCGAATAGGCGGCCGACGCACCGAGCGAGAGCGCGAGCACGATGGCAATCTCGGTGATTCGCGCGCGACGCGTCGGTTGGTTCATTTAGACGAGAGCCTTAATCAACATGAAGATAGAGAGCGCAACTACGAGGCCGCCGCCGACCAGCCCGGTAGCGAAGCGCAGGCGTTCGTTTGATCGCTTGTGCATCAGCGAGCCACCAAATGCCAAGACCTGCTGCCATGCGACGGAGCCGAGGAAGACGCCTAGGCCGAACCCGGCCCAGCTTCCACCCGCTACCGCAACACTCGGTGCGATTGCCAGAAAATAGAGCGCGGTTTGTGGATTGATGATCGTCGCGCCCGTGAAAGTTAGGAAAGTGCGCACCAGCGATCCAGACGTACGTCCGTTGCCACTGGTCGAGTCATCCACCGATGGAGCCGCGTTGCGATCACGCCAGGCGCGAACCACTGTAAGCAGTCCAAGGCTTAGCAAGAGACCTGCACCCACAACCGAGAGGGCGGTGCCCCAGTCCGCCAGGAATCCGATGACCGATCCACCGATGATGGCGGTCAGAATCGCGTAGGCGAGATCGACAGTCGCCATCGCTAATCCGGCTGTCGCACCGTGGCGCCAGCCGCGTGTTGCCGAGGTCTGAAACAGCATGATCGACATCGCGCCGACTGGCACGGCCAAGCCAAGCCCGGCGAGCACGCCAATCCAGATTGTGGTCATGTCTTGAGTTTAGTTTTTGCTGTCTGGCAGTGCGCAGGCTTCGGTCGCGCCGGGCAGGCGATGACGGTTCTTTGCCACCAAGCGGTACCCAAGTGCCGACACGGGGCCTCCCAAAATGAGCAGATAACCGAACATTCGCCAGCCGAAACCAAATCGTGACTTTAGCGGTTGTCCAATCAAAATTTCTGCGGCCGCACGATGTCCCGAGAGCTGAGCCTTGCCGGCTTGCCTCGTCGCGATATCTGCGCCCGGGTCAATCAGCCAGATCGACTGCTGCACATCGTCGAGGGTCAGCCCATAGCGTTCGGGTTGAATTGACGCGTATGAAAACGCTTGCGGAAATTCGGGGAGTCGACGCAAACCCCAGTCGAGGCACCTCTGACAGAAGGCACAATCGCCGTCGTAAATGAGCACCTGATTTGCCAACACGCTTTTCAAGGTAGCAGGGCGCCGCCGGCTCAAGGAATGTAAATGGTTTGTAAACACACGTAAATTTGCGTCGCAGTTTGTATTTCGGGTTAACAAACCCAGAACTAATGCCCTAGGCTTTCCAATACCCAAGGCGTAGTCGCCTTACGGTGCCGTATTGACGGTGTTGTAAGACGATGAGTCTTAACAACAAGGAGAAACAGATGAATCTAACTCGCACTTCGCGAGCTTCGGTTGCTGTTGCTGCTGTAGCTGGTCTCGCTTCGGTCGGTCTAGTTGCTCCAGCAGAAGCGGCTACCCGCAGCACGGTTGTGATCGTTGAGAGCAACGCGCTCACCTCGCTCAACTCAAGCACCCCAGACACCAACCTGACCATCAACTCGGACGTCGCTTACCTCACCGGTGCCGGCTTCGTCTACTACGACGACAAGGCAAACCTGCAGCGCAACACTGCTCTTGGCTCGTTCAAGATCACCAAGAATGCGACTAAGGACTTCCAGGTCACCTACACCGTCCGCAAGGGCCAGGTTTGGTCAGACGGCACCCCAATCGATGGCGTCGACATGCTGATGAGCCACGTTCTTTCGTCGAGCGCGTACTCGAAGGCTGCCGGTCTCGGCGACCCTTCGAGCACCGACACCAAGCCAGCCTTTGACTCGCTCGGCTACGGTGGCGTCTACGACAGCCACGTTGTTGGCAACCCTGTCCTGAGCAAGGACAAGATGTCGGTCACCATCAAGTACGACGGCTTCCAGCCTGACTGGGAGATCCTCGGCCCGGGTGTAGCTCCTGTACACACCTACGAGCTGCTTGCTGCTGGCAAGACCGCTCTTGGCACCGCTGCTGCTAACGCTGCTGCAAAGGCCAAGTTCCTTGCCGACTTCAACAGCAAGAACACCGCTGTACTGAAGAAGATCGGTTCGATCTGGTCGACCGGTTACAACATCAAGACCGTCAACGCTTCGACCAACCCACTGCTGCTCGTTGGCAACGGTGCGTACAAGGTTGCCAGCGCAGTAGCCGACCAGTCGGTTACCCTGACCCTCAACCCTAAGTACACCAGCGGCCCTAAGACCAGCGGCATCAAGACCATCGTTCTTAAGATGATCGCCGACGGTACTGCAGCTGCTCAGGCACTTGCAAACAAGGAAATCGACATCTACCAGGGTCAGCCAACCGCTGACGCAGTAGCACAGCTCAAGGCAATCTCGGGCGTTACCGTTATCGGTGGCGTTAACAGCTGCTTCGAGCACGTCGACCTCCGCCTCGGTTCGGTAAACGACACTGACTACACCGGTGTCTTTGCAACCAGCAACAACGCCTCGAAGAATGCCAAGGCAAAGGACCTGCGTACCGCATTCCTCCTTGCGTTCCCACGTCAGGAAATCGTTGACAAGCTGGTCAAGCCAATCAACTCGAAGGCTGTTGTAGTCAACTCGTCGTTCACCCTCCCAGGTCAGACCGGCTACGACACCATCGTCAAGAGCTCGGGCGTCAGCAAGTTCACCACTGGCACCCAGGCAACCCGCACCGCGGCTGCGCTTGCTCTCGTGAAGAAGCACTACCCAGCTGCTTCGGCTGAGAACCCAGTGGTTCCTGTAACCCTCCTGTGGGGTCAGCCAAGCAACACCCGTCGTGCCTCGGAGGCACAGCTGATCAAGGCTGAAGAAGCCAAGGCTGGCTTCAACGTCACCAACACCGGCACCTCGGGTTGGTCGGGCCACCTGGACGACAACAAGTACGACGCAATGTTCTTCGCGTGGTGCCCAACCTCGACCAGCCAGACCAGCACCAACGCTAACTTCCAGTCAGACGGCGGTAACAACTTCATTGGTTACAACAACCCACTGATGGACAGCACCCTGAAGAGCCTCGAGCAGAAGCTTTCGGCTTCGCAGATCACTGCGAAGTACCTAGCAGCTGAGAAGCTCCTCATCTCGGACGCTGTTACCCTGCCTATCTTCCAGCACCCAGCTGCAACCGCAGTGAACTCGGCTCTCAAGAACGTGAAGCCAGCTCCACTGTCGCCAACTCTGGTTTGGAACTTCTGGCAGTGGAAGTACTAAGACTTAGGTCTTAGTCGACACGCTAAAGGGGAGTGGCACTCTTAGGAGTGCCACTCCCTCTGTGTGTCAACAGGAACAAAAAAGCAACAGTTAGAATCAATCGCTCGAGTTTCTCTCGAGGCCGACTCGCAAGAGTCGGAAGATACACAAAGTAGTGTCGAAAGGGATCATCTTGATCGCCTATATCATGCGTCGCTTCGGTGCGATGCTCATCGTGCTCTTCGGCTCGACCTTCCTCGTCTATAACCTCGGCGCCAACATGGGCGACCCGCTGGAGTCACTGCGCATCAGCCAGGACCCGGCCGCCGAACAACGCATCCTGGCGCTTACGCGCGAATTGCACCTCGACGTGCCTTCGCCGCTTCGTTACTTCATCTGGTTGAAGGGCGTGCTCGGTGTGTTCACCGGAAACTTAGACCTAGGCACCACTCGCGATGGACTCCAAGTCATCTCGCAGCTTGGTGACGCGATCCCGACTAGCATCCGTCTCGTTTTCTTCGCGACCATCCTCTCGATCTTGCTCGGCATCACCATCGGTGTCGTGACCGCTCTGCGCCAGTACAGCCGCTTCGACTACGCGGTGACCTTCTACGCATTCCTCTGCTTCTCGCTGCCAGTGTTCTGGTTTGCGGTTTTGCTGAAGCAGTACCTCGCAATCGGCTTCAACAACTTCCTGTCTGACCCGACGCTCACCTGGCCTTGGGTCGTTGGCCTTTCCGTCATAAGCGGCGTGTTCTGGTCTGCTGTGATTAGTGGATCTCGAACTCGAGTGATCAGCGTGTTTGCCGGCGCTTCGCTTTCAACCGCAGGCATCATCCTGCTCATGGGTGCAACCAACTGGTTCTTGAACCCTGGCATGACCATCGTTCTGACCACCTTGTTCTCGCTGGGCGCTGCTGTGGCAGTAACACAGCTTTCGACCGGTATCTCAAACCGCAAGACCCTCTACGGTGCTCTATCGGTTGCCGTCTTCGGCGCGCTGGTTTACTTCCCTGTGCAGGACTGGTGGTTCGAGCAGAAGCACCACCTGCTCAACATCGCAATCTTGACTCTGGTGTTCGTGGCGGTAGCAGTTGGCGCGGCCTTGCTGTTCAACAAGGTTGACCGTGGCGCTGCAATTCGCACCTCGGTAATCACCGCGATCATCGTCGTCGTTATTTTGGTCGTCGAGAAGTTCATGCGCACGTGGAGCAGCTACATGCAGACGGATGCGGTCAACTATCGACCGGTTCCTACCGTTGGTCAGGCTAACGACCTGCTAGAGCCGGGCAACTTCTGGCACACTGCGCTCGACATCGTGATGCACATCGCTTTGCCAACTATTGCGCTCGCGATTATCAGTTTTGCTGGTTACGTGCGTTTCTCGCGCGGTTCGCTGCTTGAGGTTCTCAACCAGGATTACATCCGCACGGCCCGCGCCAAGGGCTTGACCGAGCGCACCGTGATCATGCGTCACGCATTCCGTAACACCCTGATCCCGCTCACCACCATCATGGTCGGTGACATCGTGGGCATCATCGGCGGCGCTGTGATTACCGAATCCATCTTCGGCTGGATTGGAATGGGAAGCCTGTTCCGTGGAGCGCTGGGAGCTCTAGACCTAAACATGTTGATGGGTATCTCGTTGGTAACGGCAACCATGGCCATGGTCGCTAACCTCATCGCCGACCTGTTGTACTCGGCGCTTGACCCACGAATTCGAGCTGGAAAGTAACTCAAACCATGTTCAAGAAGAAGCAAAACCTTTCAGCAAACGGCGTCGCCTCGGGCGAGAACGCCATCGCAAACAAAGAGATCGAAGGCCTGAGCCAGGGCCAAATCGTACGCCGTCGCTTTGTGCGTCACCGCGCAGCGATGATCGCCCTGTTCTCTCTCATCGGCATCACCCTGTTTGTCTTCAGTTCGTCGGGTCTGCACCTCGGCACCGAGAAGGACCCAATCACGGTTCCCGGTTGGTGGCACTACGGCATCACCGATCTGCCTGAGCTGACCATGGATGGTTGCCCTGACGGCACCGTCGGCTGCCCGACTCTCGACATCCTCCCGCCGTTCATCGATGGCACCGGTGTTCAGATCGGTGACCACCCATTCGGTCAGGATGACATCGGTCGCGACTACTTTGCCCTCGTTATGCGCGGCGCACAGCAGTCGATCATGGTTATGTTCATCATCGGTTTGATCGGTGGAATCCTTGGAACCGTTATCGGCGCAGTCTCGGGCTTCTTCCGTGGCTGGGTCGACGCAATCCTCATGCGTTTCACCGACTTCATCATCACGATTCCATTCATCATGGTTGGCGCTGTAATCGGCTTCAAGTACGGCAACCTCGGCGTCGTCGTGCTTGCTCTGATGCTCGGTTTGTTCTCGTGGACAGGTCTATCGCGACTCGTGCGAGGTGAGTTCCTGACCCTGCGAACTCGCGAGTTCGTCGACGCTGCTCGCGTCGCCGGCGCCAGCAACGCACGCATCGTTTTCAAGCACATCCTGCCTAACGCCGTCGGTGTGATCATCGTTTCGGTCACTCTGCTGATGTCGGGCGCCATCTTGACCGAATCGGCCCTAAGCTACCTCGGCTTCGGTGTAGTGGCTCCAGATGTCTCGCTAGGTCTGCTTATCAGCCAGTACCAGGACTCTTTCACCACTCGTCCATGGTTGTTCTGGTGGCCTGGTCTGCTCATCATCTTGATCGCTCTTTGCGTCAACTTCATCGGCGACGGTCTGCGCGACGCGTTCGACCCACGCCAGAAGCGCCGTATCACCAAGAAGGAGCGCGAGCAGGCTCGCGTTGCCAAGCGTGAGGCTAAGGCAGACGCCTAAACCATGTGTTCAAGCAACGTAGTTGACGGCAAGACTGGCCACGAGGCTAGCCACCAGTGTGGCTGCGCCCAGCCAGTTGAAGCTGCCGTTACCGGTCAGCGTCGTGGGCTTTTGCCCCTGCTCGACCGCGTCGAGGTAAGCCTGCCAGCGCAGGCGACAGATGGCGATGGCCTGGCCGCTTGCTGTTCTGGGGGATTCACCGGGGCGGATGTTGCCAGCATCGATTTCGGCCTTCGGGATTCCAATGCCGAGCAGCTCGCTGCGGTGAATGGTACGAGCGTGGTATCGGCCGGGAGCTGTTGCAGCCCAAGCGCCGATTTTGCGGTCTCCAACGTGGAAAGTCACCGCGTACTTGACCTCAAGCGCTTCGAGGTCGGCCCAGCCGATGGCTGCTCGAACGAGCGGATTCACGACAATCACACCCTCGTCGCCAATGATGAGTTTTGGTCGAACGAATACCAGCCAAGTGCCGACGCATGCTGCAGCGCTCCACAGCCAAGTGCTGATGTCTGCTGCGTCGACGGCGATCAGCAAGCCACAAATCAAGAAAACAATTGCTGCCAGAGCGATGCCGCTCCATGGCCTATAAACCTGCGCGTTATTCACGCGTCAATCATCGCAGGAGAAAACTAATGAACCAGCCTGTACTAAAGGTTTCTGACTACAACATCGACTTCTGGGTTGATGGTGTTTGGTACCCAGCAGCCATCAACATGAACTTCGAAGTCGCACCCGGCAAGGTGCTCGCCATCGTGGGTGAGTCAGGTTCGGGCAAGTCGACGACTGCTATGGGCCTCATGAATCTGCTTGCCAGCAACGCACGCATCTCGGGCAGCGTCGAGATCAACGGTCAAGAGATGGTTGGCGCTAAGGCCACCACATTGCGCAAGACTCGCGGTCGCGATGTCGCATACATCTTCCAGGAGCCGATGACTGCCCTGAACCCGGTTTACACAATCGGTTTCCAGATCGTCGAGACCCTTCGCGCCCACTTCGAGATGGGCCCGAAGGAAGCCAAGGCGCGTGCCATCGAGCTGATTACCATGGTCGAGATTCCGAACCCAGAGGCTTCGTTCGACAAGTACCCGCACCAGCTTTCGGGTGGTCAGCGCCAGCGCGCAATGATCGCTCAGTCACTCGCGTGTGACCCAGGACTACTGGTTGCCGACGAGCCAACCACCGCTCTCGACGTGACCGTTCAGGCCGAAATTCTCGACCTGATGCGCGGACTACGCGACCGTCTCAACTCGGCAATTCTGCTCATCACTCACGACATGGGTGTTGTGGCCGACCTCGCCGACGACATCCTCGTCATGAAGGACGGCTTGACCGTCGAGATGGGCACAGCTGACCAGATCTTCAACCGCCCACAGCACCCATACACTCAGCAATTGCTGGCCTCGGTGCCAAAGTTGGGTTCGGTCGCGGTTCGTGAGCTCGCAATCGAGCACAAGACGGCTGCACCGGTTCTGCGCCTCGAGAACGTCTCGATCGAATACCCAAAGATGGGACGCGTACCAGCGTTCCGTGCTGTGAGCGACTTCAGCCTCGAAATCTACCCGGGTGAGATCGTCGGCCTCGTTGGTGAGTCGGGTTCCGGCAAGACCACCGTCGGTCGTGCCGCAATCGGTCTGCTGCCAATCGCAGAGGGCAAGCTCGAGGTCGTCGGTCGCGACATCTCGAAGCCATCGGCTCGCGACTTGCGCGACATTCGCAAGCACACCGGCATCGTCTTCCAGGACCCAGCCAGCTCACTGAACCCACGTCTGCCAATCGGTGAGAGCATCGGCGAGCCGATCTTCCTGGCCGGCTTGGCCAAGGGCGACGAGCTCAACCACCGCGTCGAGGATTTGCTCGACAGCGTCGAGTTGCCTCGCTCGTACCGTAACCGCTACCCACACGAGCTTTCGGGTGGTCAGCGTCAGCGCGTCGGTATCGCACGTGCGCTTGCGCTGACTCCAGACCTGCTGATTGCCGACGAGCCGACCTCGGCCCTCGACGTCTCGGTGCAGGCGCGCTTCCTTGACCTGCTGCAGGAACTTCAGGGTCAGCTTGGCTTTGCCTGCTTGTTCGTAACCCACGACCTCGGCGTCGTCGACATCCTGTCGCACCGCATCGCGGTTATGCAGAAGGGTCGTCTGGTCGAGGTTGGACCCCGCGACGAGATCCTCAAGCGCCCGAAGGACCCATACACCCAGCGCCTCATCGGTGCGGTTCCGGTTCCAGACCCAGCCGAGCAGGCACGCCGCCGCGAAGCACGTCTCGCGATGCAGTAAAACTTCTCATCTGCAACATCCATTCCATGGACTAACGGCAGGATCCCCGTTTTGGGGCTCCTGCCGTTAGACTTTAAGCAATCAGATTCGCGATCGATGCGAATCGCCGATTTCCAATCAATCAACGTCAGTTTGGCCCTGCTTGGGTTTTATGCTGGCGCGCTAAGAGGTGTTTTATGGCTCTCGTCTCGAGAGAAGACCTACGCAACGTCGCAATCGTTGCCCACGTTGACCACGGCAAGACCACGCTGGTCGACGCCATGCTCCGTCAGACCGGTTCGTTCAGCGACCACGGCGACGTTGGCGAGCGAGTCATGGACTCGGGTGACCTCGAGCGCGAGAAGGGCATCACCATCCTCGCCAAGAACACCGCAATCGCCTACAAGGGTGCTTCGGCTGGCGGCAAGGAAATCACCATCAACGTTATCGACACCCCTGGACACGCCGACTTCGGTGGCGAGGTTGAGCGCGGTCTCTCGATGGTTGACGGCGTTGTTCTGCTCGTCGACGCATCGGAAGGCCCACTGCCTCAGACTCGCTTTGTGCTGCGCAAGTCGCTCGAGGCGAAGCTGCCGGTAATCCTTCTGGTCAACAAGACCGACCGCCCTGACGCTCGCATCGACGAGGTAGTCGAAGAGGCCCACGACCTTCTGCTCGGTCTCGCAAGCGACCTTGCCGACGACGTGCCAGATCTCGACATCGACGGCATCCTCGACTTGCCGGTTATCTACGCTTCGGGCCGCGCAGGACGCGCAAGCCTCAACAAGCCTGCCGATGGCACCCTGCCAGATGCCGAGGACCTCGAGCCGCTGTTCGGCGCGATCCTCAAGCACATCCCGGCTCCGCAGTACGACGACGAGCACCCTCTGCAGGCTCACGTCACCAACCTCGACGCCTCGCCGTTCCTAGGTCGTCTCGCACTGCTTCGCATCTTCAACGGCACCCTGCGCAAGGGTCAGCAGGTCGCTTGGGTTCGCCACGACGGCACCACCCAGACCGTGAAGATCACCGAGCTGCTCAAGACCAAGGCTCTCGAGCGCTTCCCGACCGAAGAGGCAAACCCTGGCGACATCGTCGCTGTTGCCGGCATCGAAGACATCACCATCGGTGAGACTCTGGCAGACCCGAACGACGTTCGCCCACTGCCGATGATCACCGTCGACGACCCTGCGATTTCGATGACCATCGGTATCAACACCTCGCCCATGGCCGGACGCGTCAAGGGCGCCAAGGTCACCGCTCGTCTGGTCAAGGATCGCCTCGACCGCGAGCTGATCGGTAACGTATCGCTCCGCGTTCTGCCAACCGACCGTCCAGACGCCTGGGAAGTTCAGGGTCGTGGCGAACTCGCTCTCGCGATTCTGGTCGAGCAGATGCGCCGCGAGGGCTACGAGCTCACCGTGGGCAAGCCACAGGTGGTTACCAAGAAGATCGACGGCAAGCTCAATGAGCCTGTCGAAGACCTGACCATCGATGTACCTGAGGAGTTCCTCGGCGCTGTGACCCAGCTCATGGCCGCCCGCAAGGGTCGCATGACCAACATGTCGAACCACGGCACCGGCTGGGTTCGCATGCAGTTCATGGTTCCGAGCCGCGGCCTCATTGGCTTCCGCACCGAGTTCCTCACCACCACCAAGGGCACCGGTATCGCTAACGCGATTTCGGCAGGCTACGAGCCATGGGCAGGCGAGATCATCACCCGCAACAACGGTTCGATGGTTGCCGACCGCGCTGGCGCAGCAACCGCGTACGCGATGATCGCGCTTCAGGAGCGCGGTTCGTTCTTCGTCGAGCCGACCTCGGAGGTTTACGCGGGCATGGTTGTTGGCGAGAACTCGCGCGCTGACGACATGGAAGTGAACATCACCAAGGAAAAGAAGCTCACCAACATGCGTGCCTCGTCGTCAGACGAGTTCCAGGCGCTGACTCCACCTCGCAAGCTCTCGCTCGAAGAGTGCCTAGAGTTCGCTCGCGAAGATGAGTGCGTCGAGGTTACCCCAGAGGCAATCCGTATTCGCAAGGTCGAGCTCGACCCGAACCTACGTGCACGTGCGGCCTCGGCTCGCAAGCGCGCGAATGAGAACTAACACTCAATCGACAAAGCAAAAGGCCCGGTGTGATTCGTCACCCGGGTCGTTTGTTTTCTCTATCTTTTGTTTTGCTCCGCTGTCATCAAGGTTGAGACACATCGCGCAGGTATTCTGGAAGGCATGGCCAAGGCGACACTCAACGCGAAGCGCATCCTGCTGGTGCACGCGCACCCAGACGACGAGAGCCTGTTCACCGGGCACCTGATCGCCGAGCGACTTGCCGCCGGTGCTGAGGTCATGCTGCTCACGCTTACGCGCGGCGAACGCGGCCGGGTAAAGCTCGAGGAGATCAAGTCGATCGAGGGCAAGCTCGATTCGATGGGCTACTTCAGGACCAACGAGCTTCTCAACGCGCTGCAGGCTTACGGACCGAACCTCAAGCACAAGTTTGCGGGCACGCGCGAGTATCTAGATTCGGGCATGCGCATCAATCTGCTTGGCAAACCGGCCAAGGCGCGCGACCACGATGAGATGTCGTTGGTTGCGGCAGGTTCGCAGGTTATCGCAGATGACATCCTGGACGAATTGAAGGCCTTCAAGCCGGACGCAGTGGTCACCTACAACGCGAAGGGCGGCTTCGGCCACCCAGACCACGTTCTTGCCCACCGAGCAACAGCATCGGCGCTGCGCCAGTACGCGCGTTCGCGTCGCGGTCGTGCACCGCAGTTCTGGGTGATTGCCGAGGCAGGGGAGCGCGCCGACGTATCCGTTGGCGACGCAGCAACCGCCGCGATCAAGCGCACGGCCCTCGAAGCTCACGCAAGCCAGGTTTCGATCTCGGGCGAGACCTACTCGCTCGTCGCTGGCAAAGAAACCCGCTTAGATGCGCCTGAGCGCTTCCGCAAGGCCAACCCGAGCCCGCTCGTAATGCTCAGCCCGATCATGACGGTGCTCTGGGCGATGCCGCTCGGTGTGCTGCTCGGCCTCGCCGGCACGCTGATGCACCAGGTTAAGACCTCGTCCACCGAGCACACTCCTATCGGCCTCATCGTTGCGCTGATATCGGTTGGCGCAGTAGCTCTGGCCCTTCGCCTGCTGCGTTCGAGCCGCGGAGCCTTGTATTTGACCTCGCTGACGTTCGGCTTGACCGTGTTTCAACTCGCTCAGCGCCAGGGTGGTGGCGAGGTGCTGATACCGGCAAACGACGTTGGCACGATTTGGGCATACGGTTCGATAATCCTGTGCGCGGTAATCATTTTGTTCCCACAGATTCGTCCTGCCGCCTGGCGTCGCAGCGCCTCGGGGCACCGCTAGCCTCAACGCGCCAAATTTGCCGCCGAGCAAGGTTAAACTGGTCGCATGACTTACGTAATCGCTCTCCCTTGCGTCGACGTCAAAGACCGCGCCTGCATTGAAGAATGCCCGGTCGATTGCATCTACGAGGGTGACCGCATGCTCTACATCCACCCGGATGAGTGCGTCGACTGCGGCGCTTGCGAGCCGGTCTGCCCGGTCGAGGCTATCTATTACGAGGACGACCTTCCCTCGCAGTGGTCGGACTACTACAAGGCGAACGTCGAGTTCTTCAGCGAGATCGGTTCGCCTGGTGGCGCGGCTAAGGTCGGAAAGCTCGACCACGATCACGAGCTGATCAAGGCCCTCGCGCCTCAGGGCGAGTAGCGCCTTGTTCGATCGACTGCCCGAATACCCGTGGGAGCAACTCAAGCCGTATTCGGCTAAAGCCGCCCTGCACGCCAATGGTGCCGTCGATCTTTCGGTCGGTTCGCCGATCGACCCAACCCCGAGCATCATTCAGGATGCACTGAACGCGGCATCCAACGCGCCCGGCTACCCATCGACGGGTGGTTCACCTGAGTTCAAGGCCGCCGTGGTCGAGTGGTACGCCCGTCGTCGCGGCGTGCCAGGCCTCAAGCCGGAGCAGGTCATGCCGACCATCGGTTCGAAGGAACTGATCAGCTGGCTTCCGTTGCTGATGGGACTCGGCCCGGGTGACGTCGTGGTGCAGCCGCGCAACGCATACACCGCATATGTGGTCGGGGCGGCTCTGTGCGGCGCTGACATCGTTAGCGAAGATGACCCAGCCAAGTGGCCGGCAAACACCAAGCTCGTGTGGATTAACTCGCCAGGAAACCCAGATGGCCGAGTTATGGATGTGGCCGAGATGAAGGCCTGTGTAGACCGCGCACGTGAACTCGGCGCTCTGCTCGCCTCTGACGAATGCTATGCCGAGCTGGGCTGGGGCCGCTGGGCGACCGAACTCATTCCAACCGTGCTCGACCCGCGCGTCTGCGGCGATTCGCACGAGGGCGTGCTCTCGGTCTATTCGTTGAGCAAGCAGTCCAACCTGGCCGGCTACCGAGCCGCCTTCGCGGTTGGCGAGGCGAACCTGATCAAGGGGCTCGTAAACCTGCGCATGCACTCGGGCCTCAACACTCCGAATCCGGTGCAGAAGGCCATGGTTGTGGCGCTTGGCGACGAGGAACACGTGGCAGTCGAGAAGGAGCTCTACCGAGAGCGTCGCGAGGTCTTGCTAGGCGCTGTTCGCGAGTACGGCTTCGAACTTAGCGACTCGGAGGCAGGCCTCTACTTGTGGGCCACCCTGGGTCAGGACTGCTGGCAGACCGTCGACGAGATGGCCGCGCTCGGCATCGTCGTTGTTCCAGGAATCTTCTACGGCGAAGCCGGCAAGAACCACGTTCGTTTCTCGATCACGGCCACCGATGCAAAGGTTGCCGAGGCAGCGAAGCGACTGCGCGAAGCCGCTAAAGTTAAGCGCGTCTAATCAAGACAACAAACCCTCGTCAACAGCGACGAAACTAGTGCACTAGGAGCTTCGATGACCTCGAGCGACAAGGTTCAGCTAACTTACGGCGACGTCACCGCCGAGTTTCCGGTTATCCGTGCGATCGATGGCGCCGACGCCGTCGACATCTCGAAGCTGACCGCAGCGACCGGCCTCACCGCTTACGACCAGGGTTTCGTAAACACCGCCTCGACCAAGTCGGCCATCACCTTCATCGACGGCAACGAGGGAGTGCTGCGCCACCGCGGCTACCCGATCGAGCAGCTAGCCGGCTCGAAGTCGTTCCTCGAGACCGCATACCTCCTCATTTACAGCGAGCTGCCAACCCCTGAGGAACTTGGCAACTTCGAGGACCGCATCCGACGTCACACTCTCGTGCACGAGGACCTCAAGAACCTGTTCCACGCGATGCCGCAGACTGCGCACCCGATGGCCGTTCTGGCCGCGGGCGTTACCGCGCTTTCAACCTTCTACCAGGACTCACTGAACCCGCACGATGCAGACCAGGTTGAGCTTTCGACCATCCGCCTGCTAGCCAAGCTGCCAGTGTTGGCCGCATACGCCCACAAGAACAGCCTGGGTCAGGCCCTGCTTTACCCAGACAACTCGCTCAACTACGTCGAGAACTTCCTGCGCCTCACCTTCGGCAACGCTGCCGAGCAGTACACCCAGAACCCGGTCGTCACCAAGGCGCTCGACACCCTGCTGGTGCTACACGCAGACCACGAGCAGAACTGCTCGACCTCGACCGTTCGTCTCGTTGGTTCATCGCAGGCCAACCTGTTCGCATCGATCTCATCGGGCATCAACGCACTGTTTGGTCCGCTGCACGGCGGTGCCAACGAGGCAGTACTCGAGATGCTGAGCCACATTCGCGACTCGGGCGAGAGCGTCGACCGCTTCGTCGAGAAGGTCAAGAACAAGGAAGACGGCGTTCGCCTGATGGGCTTCGGTCACCGCGTTTACAAGTCGTTCGACCCTCGCGCAAAGATCGTCAAGGCGACCGCTGACCGCGTCCTCGCCGAACTTGGCGTGAACGACCCACTGCTCGATATCGCCAAGGAGCTCGAGGCAGCAGCGCTGGCCGACAGCTACTTCATCGAACGCAAGCTTTACCCGAACGTCGACTTCTACACCGGCGTTATCTACAAGGCCATGGGCTTCCCGCCACGCATGTTCACCGCGCTCTTCGCGATGGGACGCCTGCCTGGTTGGATTGCGCACTGGCGCGAGATGAACACCGACCCTGCCACCAAGATCGGTCGCCCACAACAGATTTACACCGGCGAGCCACAGCGCGACCTGCGTGGTTTCTTCAACTAGATTCGCCGCGGCAAGGTTCAAGACAGACGACTAGCGAAAGCTAGTCGTCTGTCTTTAAGCCGAGCCAGTAGACGATGGTGTCGCCGTAGTTCTTTTGGTCCTCGAGTTCGTACCCCTCGGGCAGACTGACGGCATCGGTGCGGCTGGAACGCTCGAGCACCACGATTGCGCGCGCGTCTAGATGCGGCAGAAGTGCCGCCAGATTTGCTTCAACCATCGCGTTGTCAATGTCGTATGGCGGGTCGATGAAGACCACGTCGAACTTCGCGGTGGTTAGCAGGGCGCTCAGGTATGCATCAACGCTCTTTTGTGCGACCTTGACGTCGGCGGTCGCCTTGGCGGCCTTGAGGGCATCCAGCACGAAGCCTGTGTTCTTGGTGCAAACGGCGACAGCCTTGGCATCCTTCTCGACCAGAACGGCCGAAGCGGCACCGCGACTCACTGCCTCGAGGGCCAGAGCGCCGGTTCCGGCGTAGAGATCGAGCACGTTTGCTTCGGCAAGCGCGTCCCAGTTGTCTAGGCGGTTGAAGATGCTCTCGCGAATGCGGTCGCTGGTCGGACGGGTCGGCGAGGCCGGAGCGGCGAGCTGCCGCGAGCCTGCGATACCAGCGATGATGCGAGTCATGACGCGCCCAAGCCTATCGAGCGGCGAAGATAGTTGCATGCTCCTGCCGCTCACGCCTCTAGACCGCGTGCTCGGCGATCGCACTGCCAAGTCGTTCGCCAAGCACCTCGGTTTGCGCACCGTGGCCGACCTGCTGCAGCATTACCCGCGTCGCTACACGAGCCGCGGCGAACTCACCCCAATCAGTGAAGTGCCGCTTGGCGAGGCCGTGACCGTGGTCGCAGACGTGGTCGATGCACGCGAGCGCCGCATGAAGGGCAGGCAAGGCAGCATCCTCGAGGTGCGCATCACCGATGGAATCGGCAAGGTGAGCCTCACGTTCTTCAATCAGAATTGGCGCCAAAAGGACCTCAAGCCCGGTGTCCGCGGCCTCTTCGCCGGCAAGTTCAGCTCATACCAGGGTCAGCTGCAGCTCACCCATCCGGAATACGAGCTGTTCCCCGAAGACATCAGTGACGAAGACGCCAAGGCCTGGGCCGATCTGCCCATTCCGATCTACCCAGCCAGCTCAACCGTGACCACTTGGGCCATCGGTCGCGCGATGGGTGTGATACTCGACACCCTCGAGCCGATCGCCGACGAGCTGCCGCAAGCGATCATCGCCGAGCATGGACTGATTCCTCTCGAGCAAGCCATTCGCCAGGTGCACCAGCCCAAGCAGCAGGGGGAGTGGCGTCAGGCTCGCGACACCCTCAAGTATCACGAGGCGTTCCAGCTGCAATCGATGCTGATTACTCGTCGCGCCCTGGCTCAAGCGACGCCGGCGACAGCGCGCACCGGCTCATCTTCGGGCAGCAAGGGTTTGGCGGATGCGTTCGACGCGTCGCTGCCCTTCAAGCTGACCTCGGGTCAGGTTGCCGTGGGGCAAGCCATCGCCGAAGACCTGGCCCAGCCGCACCCGATGAATCGGTTGCTACAGGGAGAAGTCGGTTCGGGTAAGACTCTGGTTGCCCTTCGAGCGATGCTTCGAGTCGCGGACTCCGGCGGCCAGAGCGCACTGCTTGCTCCTACGGAAGTGCTTGCTGCCCAACACTTCGCGTCTATCGAGCGTTCGCTCGGGCCTGATCTAGCCGCCAAGGTCGGCTTGACGCTGGTAACCGGGCAAATGCCGCAGGCCGATCGCAAGCGCGCGATGCTGCAGTTGGTCAGTGGTAAGGCGCAGCTAGTGGTTGGCACGCACGCGCTCATCGCCGACAAGATCGAGTTCTTCGACCTTGGCCTCGTGGTCATCGACGAGCAACATCGCTTTGGCGTCGAACAGCGCGAGGCGCTGCGGCAGAAGGGCAAGCTGCCGCCACACGTCTTGACCATGACCGCGACGCCGATTCCGCGCACGCTCGCCGTCACCGTTTTCGGCGATCTCGACGTCTCTACGCTCACCGAACTTCCGGCGGGCCGCCAACCGATCACCAGTCACGTCGTGCAGCTCGCGCAGCCGACGCTAGTCGCCCGCACGTGGCAACGCATCGCCGAGGAGGTCGGCAAGGGGCATCAGGCATTCGTGGTCTGCCCGCGAGTCGACGAGGACGATCCAGGCGAGGAGCTCATCGAATCGGGTGGTGCAGCCGAGGAAGAGCTCGAGTTCTCAGATGGCACGGCCGAATCCGGTGCCGAAATGGCCAAGAAACCGCGACGACCACTAGCCAGTGCTGTGGGCATGACCGACTCGCTGCGTGCCCTGCCGGCTCTCGCAGGTGTTCGCATTGAAATGTTGCACGGCCGCATGTCGGCCGAGGAAAAAGCGGATGTGATGGGCCGATTCTCGCGCCACGAGCTCGACGTTCTCGTCTCGACCACCGTCATCGAAGTTGGTGTCGATGTTCCTAACGCAACGGTGATGGTGGTGCTCGATGCCGACCGGTTCGGAGTCAGCCAGTTGCACCAGCTTCGCGGTCGCGTAGGTCGCGGTGGCAACGCCGGCCTTTGCTTGCTGCTCACCGGGGCCGAGGAGGGGTCGGTTGCGCTCGAGCGCGTTCGCGCGGTTGCCTCAACCCTCGACGGATTCAAGCTCAGCGAGATCGACCTCGAGCTGCGCCGCGAGGGTGACGTGCTCGGTGCAACCCAATCGGGTGGTCGCTCTAGCCTGCGCCTGTTGCGTGTGATTCAGGATGCGGCGCTCATCCAATCTGCTCGCGTTGACGCCGAGGCCCTTCTGGCTGCCGACCCGACACTCGAAAAGCACCCGGCGTTGGCAGAGATCCTTCAACGAATCGATGACGCCGCGGGTCAAAACCTCGCGAAGGGCTAACCTAGAGGCATGACACGCATAGCTGTTTATCCAGGCTCGTTCGACCCGCTGACCTTTGGTCACCTCGACATCGCCGCTCGTGCGGCAAGACTGTTTGACGAACTGCATATCCTCGTAGTGCATAACCCGAGCAAGACACCGCGTTTCTCGAGCGAGGAGCGCGTCGAGCTGATTCGTGTCAGCATGCCAGAAGCTGCGCGTTACGGCGTCAGTTTTCCTTCTAGCGCGCACAGCAAGGTTGTCGTTGACACGCTCGACGGCGGTCTGCTCGCCGACTACTGCCACCGCGTCGGAGCGACGGTACTTATCAAGGGTGTCCGCAATGGCGTGGACATCGACTACGAGGTGCCGATGGCCCGCGTCAACCGCGACCTGGCCGGAGTCGAGACCGTGCTAATTCCGGCCGATCCGGCTCAGGGCTTTGTCTCTAGCTCACTCGTCAAGCAGGTTGCTGACCTCGGTGGATCGGTCGAAAAGTACGTGCCAAGTCCGGTCGTCCGCGCACTCGCCGCGACCGCAAAGAACCAGAAGTAACGACCCGAAGTAAGAATCAAAACCATGGCAGCAAAATTCAAGGCCGATGGCCTAAATAGCCCCTATGTAATCGGCGTCCATGACCTGATGCACAAGCCTGGAGCGATGCGTCGTCTCGATGTCGACATCGTCGCACCCGAGTCGCTCGGCAACGGCGCGGTCGAGGTCAAGGCGGGTTCAGAGCTGGAGCTTGAGGCCCGCATCGAATCGGTTCACGAGGGTATTTTGGTCACCGGCGCCGCTTTTGGCGATGCCCAGGCGGAGTGTTCGCGATGTTTGGAACCGCTGACTCTGCCCGTAGAGGTGGATTTTCAGGAACTTTTCGCCTATTCTTTAACGGAACCGGATGAATTCGCCGTTCAAGACGAGCACATCGATCTAGAGCAGGTCATCCGAGACGCGGTAGTTCTTAGTCTTCCGTTTCAGCCCGTTTGTAATGCAGACTGTCAAGGTCTGTGTGTCGAGTGCGGCTTGAAGCTTGCCGAGAACCCAAACCACGTGCACGAAGCAGCGATTGATTCGCGGTGGAGTGCGCTCCAGAACTTCAAGGAAGAGTAGAAATGCCAGTACCAAAGCGCCGCCTCTCGCGTGCAAACTCGCGCGCTCGTCGTTCGCAGTGGAAGGCTGAGCCAGTTGCGCTCGTCAAGACCATCGAAAACGGCAAGACCGTTTACAGCCTCCCTCACCGCGCCAAGGTAGTCGAGGACTCAGCAGGCAACGCCCTGTTCCTCGAGTACAAGGGCCGCAAGGTCGCTGACGCCTAAGTCTTCTTAGCGCGATGAACCTCGACGTTCTAAGCACCCGCCTAGGCGTCGAAATCGAGCCTCAGCTGCTCGAGCTCGCACTAACCCACCGCTCGTACTCGTATGAGCATGGCAATCAACCCAACAACGAACGCCTAGAGTTTCTAGGCGATGCGGTGTTGGGTTTTGTCATTGCTGCCCGGGTCTTTCACACCCTGCCCGACTTCAGTGAGGGTGAACTGAGCAAGGTAACTAACACCGTGGTCAGCGCTCGAGTGCTCGCCGAGGCAGCGACCGGCCTGGGAATCGGGGAGTTCCTGCGCCTGGGTAAAGGCGAAGAGGGCACCGGCGGGCGCCAGAAGATGAATCTGCTTGCCGACGCCTTCGAGGCGATTATTGGCGCCGCATACGTTTCTCGTGGCATGGATGCCGCGGAGGGCATCGTCCAGCGCTTCGTCTTCCCGTTCCTCGAGAACCCAGACGCGATTCGCGCCAACGCCGACCCGAAGACCAACCTGCAGGAGTTCCTCCAGGCTACGGGCAAGAAGCCGCACCACTACGAGGTCACTCACGAAGGCCCTGATCACGAACGCACATTCTTCGCGACGCTGATCATCGACGGCAAGGAATTTGCCGAGGGCGCAGGTCGCAGCAAGAAGGCTGCCGAAACTGAGGCAGCACTCGTGGCACTCGAAAAGCTCGGTTACCAGGGCGGCAAGTAGCCGTGCCAGAACTTCCAGAGGTCGAAACCGTTCGATCCGGCCTCGCGCCATCGTTGACGGGTGCAGTCATCACCGATGTCGAGATACTGGATGCGCGTTCGCTCAAGCGTCACGCCGCCGGTCCAGACGACTTCGTTGCATCGCTTATCGGTTCCCGTATCGAGGCCGTGGTTCGCCGCGGCAAGTTCCTGTGGCTGCCGCTCACGGCATCGGATGGCCGCTTCGCTCATCCTGTTGCCCTGGTTGGTCACCTTGGCATGAGTGGACAGATGCTGCTGCGCGATCGCGGGGCCGATCCAGACAAGTTGACTCGCGTAATCGTTCACGCCACCGAAGTCGGCGGTGATCCCGTCGAATTCCGCTTCGTTGATCAGCGACTCTTTGGCTCGTTGGCTATCGACGACCTGGTTGAGACTCGCGACGGTTTGGCGGGTGGCTTCAGTGAAGGGGTGCTTGCCGACTCACCTTTGCGCGACCTAATCCCTCGCTCGGCGGCTCACATCGCTCGCGACCCGCTTGACCCGCAGTTCGATGCAGCTGCGGTCATTGGCGCATTTGGAAAGAAGAACTCGGGCATCAAGCGCGTCTTGCTAGACCAGAACTTACTTAGCGGAATCGGAAACATCTACGCCGACGAAGCCCTGTGGCGAGCCCGACTGCACTACGACCAGCCGGCCGCGAGCATCGGCAAAGCGAAAGCCAAAGAGCTGCTCGAGCACGTGACCGTGATTCTGCGCGACGCCGTCGCAGAGGGCGGAACATCCTTCGATGAGCAGTACAAGAACGTTAATGGCGAGAGCGGGTACTTCGCCGTTTCGCTGAACGCCTATGGCATGACTGGTCGGGCATGCAATCGCTGCGGAAAGCCCATCAAGCGCGACAGTTGGATGAACCGCGGTTCGCACTTCTGCCCGCACTGCCAGCGTCTAAAAATAGGGTAATTTTGAACATCTGGCCCGACTGGGTCGCCGGCGGGTTTGACACGAGCAACGAAAGGGGAGTGCCGCTTTGTATCTAAAGAGCCTCACCCTCAAAGGCTTCAAGTCATTCGCTACGGCTACCACCTTCGCGTTCGAACCAGGCGTAACCGCTGTAATCGGCCCGAACGGTTCGGGCAAGTCGAATGTTGTCGATGCACTCGCCTGGGTTATGGGTGAACAGGGAGCCAAGAGCCTTCGCGGCGGCAAGATGGAAGACGTCATCTTCGCCGGCACCTCGACCAAGGGTCCGCTGGGTCGCGCCGAAGTTTTGTTGACCATCGACAACACCGACGGCGCATTGCCGATCGAGTATTCCGAGGTCACCATCTCGCGCACTCTGTTCCGCAATGGCGGCAGCGAGTACGCGATCAACGGCGAGCCATGCCGTCTGCTCGACGTTCAGGAGCTACTTTCGGACTCCGGCCTGGGCCGCGAAATGCACGTCATCGTGGGCCAGGGCCAGCTGGACTCGATTCTCAAGGCAACGCCCGAAGAGCGTCGCGGCTTCATCGAAGAGGCCGCCGGAATTTTGAAGCACCGTCGCCGTAAGGAAAAGACGGAGCGCAAGCTCGAGGCCATGCAGGCCAACCTCACCCGACTAAACGACCTTGCTGGCGAGGTTCGCCGCCAGCTCAAGCCACTCAGCCAGCAGGCCGACGTGGCTCGCGAGGCCCAGGGCATCGCATCGGTCGTTCGCGACGCCAAGGCACGTCTGCTCGCCGACGAGATCAGCCAGATTCACAAGTTGCTCGAGGAGACCTCGAAGAACGAATCGGATCGTCGCGCCGAGCGTTCGCTGCTCGAAGCGCTGCTCACCGAGAACCAGGGTCGCCTGACCCAGCTCGAGGCCGCCCAGGTTTCGACCGAGCTCGATCAGACCCGCAATCTCAGCTATCAGTTCGACACACTCTCAGAGCGCCTGCGTTCGTTGCTTTCGATGGCAAACCAGCGCGTTGCACTGCTTGGCTCGCGCGCAGAAGCCGATGCCGCACAGGTCGACCCTACGGCCCTCGAGGCTGAGGCAATCGCGTCGGAGCTCGCGGTCGTCGAGCTGACCACAGCGGTTGAGGCACTTCGTCAGGCACTGCACGCTGCCGAGGCTGCTCGCTCGCAGGCTCGCGATGCCCTCGAACAGTTCGATGGCGAGGTCGCCGAGCAGAACGCACTCATTTCGAAGTACGACCTCGAGCTAGCGCGGCTGGCCAATGAAGCGGCCGTAGCCGAGGCGTCGCTGCTCGCGCTGCGCGACGAGGTAGTTCGCCACGAGGAAGCGCTGAGCGAGGCTCGCGGTCGCCAAAGTGCCCGTGTCGCCGAGTTCGAGGCTCTCGAATCCTCGTTGTCAAGCAGTGCCACTGGTGGCAACTCGACCGATCTCGAGAACCGCTACGAGGCCGCCCAGAAGGCGGTCACCGACGCCGGAGCGCGCATCGAGAAGCTGCGTGATGAGATTCACGAGGCTGAACGCGAGCGTGACTCACTTTCGGCCAAGCGTTCGGCTCTCAACCTGACACTCGAACAAAAGGACGGCGCCACCGAGCTCACCTCGGCGGGTCTTCGCGGTATCCGTGGCCTGGTCGCCAACCACATGAAGATCCAGGCCGGCTTCGAGGCTGCCATCGCGGCGGGCCTCGGTTCGCTGGCTGACGCACTGGTTGCCGAGTCGCGCGACGAGGGCCTTGCCGCACTCGAGTTCCTCAAGAAGAACGACGGCGGCCACGTCGAACTGATCGTCGCCGACGTTGAGGCGAAGGCAAAGGCTAACAACATCCTCTCGGTAGCCGGTGCGCGCGCCGCTGCCGAGGTAGTCGAAGCCCCGGCCGGCATCCTTGCTCTCCTCGCCGACGTCGTGATAGTTGACGATATCGATGCCGCGCGCGAGCTATACCGCAACGACAAGTCGGTTGCCGACCTGGTCGTCATCACTCGCGAAGGCGACGTGCTCACCAAGTCGGTGCTGCGCGGTGGCTCGTCGAGCAAGCCATCGAAGGTTGAGCTAGTCGCCGAGCGCGATGCTGCCGAGGCGCGACTTGCGACGGTGACCGAAAACATCGAGCGCTCGCGCGGTGAACTGGCCGAGGCACGCGCCAACGAGGCTGCAGCCAAGGACTCCGCCAATGAGGCGCTTGCCACCCTGCAGGCGCACGACGCTCAACTCGCCAGCAACGCGGAGGCCCTGGGCCGTCTGCGTGTGCAGGCCGAGGCGGTTGGCCACGAAGTCGATCGACTAGCCGGCGTTTCGGCAAAGGCCGCCGAGGGAATCGCCGAGGCAGAGGCAAAGCTCGCCGCCGCCGTTGCTGCGCACGACGCCTACTCGGCTCAGCCACGCCCGCAACTAGACATCGCCAATCGTCAGACCCTCGCCGAAAACCTCGAGCAGGAGCGTCAGCGCGAGCTCGAGGTGCGCATCGACCTCGGTGCCGCCCAGGAGCGTCTGCGCGTAGAAACCGAGCGTTCGCATGTGCTTCGTCGCCAGATCGGCGAGGCCAACGAGGCGCTCGAGAAGGCTCGAGCGGCCGCGCTAAAGCACGCGGCGCAGCTCAAGGCCGCAGAGCGCGTACTCGCCGTTTTGCCAGCCGTGATGGATTCGGTTTCGGTCAGTGCGACCGAGGCGAAGATGCGTCTGCACGACATGGAGTCCGTGCGCGCGAACCAGAACGCCGAGCTGGTCAAGTTGCGTGGCGAGACCGCCGACATTCAAATGCGCCTGGCTTCGCTGACTCAGTCGGTTCACGACATCGAGATGCAGAACCACGAGAAGCGCCTCACGCTCGCCAACCTCGTGCAGCGCGTCGGCGACGAGCTAGGTCTCGAGCAGAAGGTGCTGCTTGCGGAATACTCGCCAGACCTACCTGTAATCGACGACCAGGCCGAACCTGACGAGGACGGCAACCGTCCAACCAAGCCTTACGTGCGCGACGAACAGGTGCGTCGCCTCTCGCATGCCGAGCGACTGCTCGAGCGTCTTGGTCGTGTCAACCCGCTCGCCTTAGAGGAGTTCGCCGCTCTCGAGCAGCGCCACAAGTTCTTGACCGACCAGCTCACCGACCTCACCCAGACCCGCAAGGATTTGATGCAGATCATCGAGGACCTCGACAAGAAGATGCAAGCCATCTTCGCCGATGCGTTCCATGACACTGCGATTGCCTTCGAACAGGTCTTCCCGGTTCTGTTCCCTGGTGGTTCGGGTTCGCTCTACCTGACCGACCCAGAGAACCTGCTGACCACTGGCGTCGAGGTGAGCGTTCGCCCAGCCGGCAAGCCGCGCCTGCTGCTCAGCCTGTTCTCGGGTGGTGAGCGTTCGCTTGCAGCGGTTGCCCTGCTCATCGCAATCTTCAAGGCGCGCCCTTCGCCGTTCTATGTCATGGACGAGGTCGAGGCAGCCCTCGACGATGCCAACCTGGGTCGCCTGCTCGAAATCTTCAAGGATCTGCAGACCAACTCACAGCTGATCATCATTACTCACCAGAAGCGCACGATGGAGATCGCGGATGCGCTTTACGGCGTATCGATGCGCGACGGCGTCACCGCTGTGGTTTCGCAGCGTCTCGAGACCGAGGCATAGCCGTGGCATTCCTGTTCTGGAAGAAGAAGCGCAAGGACGAGCCTGAGGCCCAGGCCGTTGCCGTTGAACCAGATGTAATCGAAGCTCATGTTTTAGAGGTTGCGACCGAACCTGAGGTTGTTGAGGTTGACGCCGAACCTGTAGTTGAGGCACCTGTCGAGGTGGCTCCCGAAATTGAGCCAGAACCTGTACCCGAACCGGTTGTCGCTGCTGAGCCAGAGCCTCTACCCGAGCCTGAGCCTGTACCCGAGCCTGAGCCAGTTGTCGCCGCAGAGCCTGAGGCTGAACTCGAAGCCGTCGAACTGCCGAAACGTACTTTCCGCAAGGGCATCCGTAGCCTATTCAGCCGCGTTAAGTTTGATCCCGAGAACCTCGACGACCTCGAGGACATCCTGATTCAGGCCGATTTTGGCGTCGACGCCGCTATCCAGATCGTCGAACAGGTTAAGCAGCGAGCAAAGCAATCGGGTGCCGAAACTGAGGACGAGCTAAAGCAGATCCTCGCCGAGGTCATCTCGGGCAATCTTGAGCGCGAAGACAAGTCACTGAACCTGAGCGACGGCAAACTTCCATACGTTTTCCTTGTCGTCGGTGTCAACGGCGTTGGCAAGACCACCACTATCGGCAAGCTCGCCAACTGGCTCAGCGAGGGTGAGTGGTCAGTCGTAATCGGCGCAGCCGACACGTTCCGTGCCGCAGCGGTCGAGCAGGTCGCAACTTGGGCCGAACGCGCCGGAGCCACCTTGGTTCGGCCCAAGACCGAGGGCCAGGATCCCGCATCCGTCGCCTTTGAGGCCGTCAACGAAGCACTGAAGCGCGACTCCGACATCGTGATCATCGATACGGCGGGCCGACTGCAGAACAAGATCGACCTGATGCAGGAACTAGACAAGATTCGTCGTGTCGTCGAGAAGCAGGCACAAATCAGCGAAGTTCTTTTGGTTCTGGACGCCACCACCGGCCAGAACGGACTTCAGCAGGCCAAGGCCTTCGCCGAGGTTGCTAAGGTCACAGGCGTCGTACTAACCAAGCTCGATGGCACTGCCAAGGGTGGCATCGTCTACTCGATTCAGCGCGAACTGGGAATCCCGGTAAAGCTGGTCGGCGTTGGTGAGGGCATCAACGACTTCGCGTTCTTCGACGCCGAAGAATTCGCCGCCGGCCTCATCGCCTAGGGGCAGCATTCGGCTCACCCCTCAAATTGAAAAACCGACCCGTTTGCTCTCGCAAACCACGTCGGTTTTCGCATCTCTTGAACTCCAAAGTCAAATTAGCTTGGTCGATAATTTGGGCTGCAGCTCAAAAGAAAAATCCGGCTCAAACGCTCTCGCGTTTTTACCGGATTTCACACACTTTGAACTCCAAAGCCAAATTAGCTTGGTCGCTAATTTGGGCTTTGGAGCGGGTGACGGGAATCGAACCCGCACCATCAGTTTGGAAGACTGAGGCTCTACCATTGAGCTACACCCGCGGGCGCACACCGAGAGGTTCAATCAAAAGATTTTCGCTTTTCGGCGCAACGCATCCATTCTATGGGATAGACTTGCTCAGGTTGTCCGGAACCTTGGTTTCGATGGCAATAAACCTCCGGGATGTGGCGCAATTTGGTAGCGCACCTGTTTTGGGTACAGGGGGTTGCAGGTTCAAATCCTGTCATCCCGACCATTGGTCCCTAGGGGCCAAGAACACGGCCCGCGAACACAAACCGCGGGCCCTTTTTCTAGGAGATAGCAGTTGAAGACCACTGTTGAGCGCGTAAAGCCAACCCGCGTAAAGCTGACCATCGAGGTCACCCCAGAAGAGTTCAAGCCAAGCCTTGACCACGCCTACGAGCACATCGCTCAGGACGTCAACATTCCTGGCTTCCGCAAGGGCAAGGTTCCTGCCGCGATTCTCGACCAGCGCGTCGGTCGCCCAGCGATCCTGGCGCACGCCATCAACGATGGTCTCGACACCATCTTCCGCGACGCCGTTGAGGCTGAGAAGCTGCGCCCACTCGGCCAGCCAACCGCAGACATCAAGCAGACCCCAGACGAGAAGACCTTTGCTGGCAACCTAATTGTCGAGATCGAGGTCGAGGTTCGTCCAGAGATCAAGCTTCCAAACGTCAAGGGCCTGAAGGTCAAGGTTGACGAGGTAAAGGTCGCTGGCAAGGACGTCGAGGCAGAGCTCGACAACCTTCGCGCACGCTTCGGCACCCTCAAGACCGTCGAGCGCGCTGCCAAGAAGGGTGACTTCACCACTATCGACCTCGTAGCAAAGATTGAC
>JACCDO011322530.1_pt1 | contig 28071 bp, 27 predicted proteins | sample 7446101 | NCBI WGS metagenome assembly JACCDO01 (sample SAMN15323440, study PRJNA562643) | freshwater metagenome | isolation source: river surface water | place: USA:Blue River Watershed | collected 2017-08-16
CACTATTTATACTGTTGTGATTCAGTGTGAATTTTTAGAATGTATCCTAAGATTAGGCTACTTCAAGCTCATTCACAGTGAGCAAGTTGTTTTGTAGAGCAGCTACTAAATCTTCACTGGTTCCTACCTCGTTTGTAACGTTGCCGTTTACTAATTTTGATAATTTGTTTTAATCGGACTTTACCAAACCGATGCCTGCTTAATCATCTCTACTCTGCGAATCTATTCATATCATCCCCAGATTGATTTTACAAATATACATCTTATATATTAGAAAAAAAAATAGTTTAAATTCTTTTTTTAAAAAGGATAATCATCATCAGTATCTGGTAGTCCCTCTGCATAAAAAGTAAAAGAAAATATAGAATCACCTTCTTTAGTTTCATACAACTCAGTCTCTAAATCATATCCCTCAAACATCTCAACTTTCATATGATTAACAACTACATCGAATATTTTAGTTAAATTTCTTATCTTTTCTCTCTTCTGTAAGTAGATGTATATGGTAACATCTTTACCATCGCTCTCAACAAAAGATTTAATACCTCTAGCTGTTAAAAATGTTCTAATTAAGTATTCTAAATTGCTCTCCTCATCTTCGTATGATATCTCATCATCACTATATTCATAACTATCAGGGTTATTATAAAAATCATCATCATCATAACCATCTTGGAATGTTCTATTATTCTCTAATAAAATATTCATCAATTTAACATTCTTAATCATATTACTTTAATTCTATTTTTATATAATTATCATCGAATTTAATATCGGGATCCATATTATGTTTATTTAAAAGAGATTCGATAGATTTTAAATCCTGATGTATTATATTAGGATCTGGATCATCAACGTCAATTCTTATAAATGCTGTTCCATACTCATTAACCATTTTTGTCTCAAGGTTAAATACTGTTGACTTAAAATCTGAGATAAATGTTCTATATTTTCTCATGGTTGCTTCATCAAATCCAACCTTTTTAACTGTAGGAAGTGATTCCCAATCAACTTTAATACATGCCTTTGCTAATTTTTCTAAATATGTTATATTCTGGCTCTCATTCATAGTATGTTCTGAAAAATAACCAACAGATATATTGGTACACTCAGGTATCTCATCTATAAAAGATGCAGAATCTGTATAAACACCAGTAGAGTCCAGTGCAATTGAAAGTCCTGATTTATTTAATTCACCAGCAAGTGATTGTGCAAATTGTTCAGAACAACATTGTCTTCCTAATTGGTGAGTTATTATAGAATAGTAATTTCTTCTATCAAAAGAAACACATCTCTTCATACCCTTTAAGTGTTCTACTGTATCAAATACACCAGCTACTTGATGTGATCCAATACCACCTCTTTCTTCACCAATGAAGAAATAGTAAACACCTGGTATGTTATGAGCCATCATGTACAACATAACAGAAACTCCAGATTTATCATCAGCTCCTAAAATGGATGTATTATCAGTCACAAACATCTCATCACCATTTGATAATATTGTGCTATAAACAGTAACATCTTTTTGTTGTCTATCAGCAGTATCTAAATGTGATGTAAACATCGTTTCAGATTTACCGATTATTTTGTAATAATTACCAAATTGATCTTTTTCTAAGCTAGGTAAAAACTTCAAAACCTCTTCCTCGTGACCGTGTGGGTAAGTTTTTGTGGTTAATGATAAAAATGTTGATCTAACATCTTTAGGATTAAAAGAAAAATCTCCAACTTCTACTTTTTTATAATTAACCTTAGAGGCCTGTGATGGTACAGGTAATCCTCTTTTTAAGTTATTATAAGCAACTGTAAAATCATAAATTTGTTTATCGGTAAATGTCTTATCAAAGAAATTTCTTATAAACTTACCAACTTTCATTCTCTGAATAGTGTCGCCTATAGTGACATCAAAGTTCCAATCTGTCTTAGAAACATCAACTTTTTTTATTTTTAATTCATTGTGTATTAGATAATTACCATCTAATAGTCTTAAAAGTGCCTCAGCAACTGGACCACTAATATCATCTACTATATCATGTAACCTATCACTAAACCATAAAATTGGATCTGCCATATAAGTATTTAAGTTTTATTATATATTAATTTTCAACAATAACTTCTTCTGCGTTTTTATAATCAACACTAACTTGACCCGGTTTCATATCAGAAGACTTTTTAACAAATTTAGCCTTACAGTAAACAACTTTGACTTTAGTTCCTTTTTGAGCTTTTGAATTTTTAACAGCTATTTTGGCAACCTCTTCTATAGTTTTATTCATAGGTAATTTGTCTTTTATTCTAATAACTATATGACTTCCAGGTACACCAGATGCGTGAAACCAGAGATCATCATCATTAGCCATATTTGTTGTTAAATAGTCATTTGATTGCGCATCTTTTCCTATCAAAACATTAAAATCATCAATTACTTTTGTTTGAATATTAGGAAATTTTTCTTTTTTAGATTCTAAAAACTTTGTAAATCTTTTTATCATATATTATATATTCTTTTATAAAATAAAAAAACCCTCCGAAGAGGGTTTTTTTATTATTATGATACTAATTATATTAGTTCAATAATGTGTTAGTGTCAGTAACAACAATTGTCATATATTGTTTTTCTGGGAAGAAACCAACGTCTGCAATTGCGTAACGTGAACGTAACAACATTCTTGGTGCGAAAGTCGCTTCAGAAATTACACTGATAGACTGAGCCATCAAGTAAGGAATGAAGATAAGACCTGGTTGATCTGGGTTATTCTTTCTACCAAGAACGATTCTGTTATCATTATACTTCATATAAGGATCAACATAGATAGAAATATCACCGATTTGACCAACTGGATATAATTGACCTTGACCAGTAATTTTAGATTTAACAGGGTTAATTGTGTAACCTGCGATATCCATAAGAGCTGCTGCAAGACCCCCGTTTGTTACAGCGAATTGAGCTGGACCAACACGGCCTTCAGTTGCGATGTAGTTAGAAGCGTGAACCATCTTAGTGATCAACTTACGTTGAACAGCGTGAGTAGTTTCACCACCAACTATACTTGAACCAGCATAAGATGTATTCAAGTCGAAAATTGTAGAAGCAGTTGTACCAACAGTTGTTGTACCGTAAGCTAAAGGAGCTGTGCTTCTATTAGTGCTACCTAATGTAAATATTCTATCAACAATTTGTCTAGAAATTGTTTGAGATAACTCATTAACAAGGATAGACTCCATTTTTTGAACGATGTCCATACCAGTGTTAGCTTTAATATCTTCAATTTCAGTTCTTCTAAGTGCAGTTGATACTTCGATAGTACCCACAGCAACTGTTTTAGAAGAAACTTTAGGACCGATAATACCAGAATATGTATTATCATCAGTTTGACGATTCATTGGATAATCACCAGATGCAGAAGATGCTGCCCAGTTTGCAGAGAAACCTGGAAGATGATCTTCAAGAGCTGAAACCAAATCAACTGTAGAAGCTGATGCTACGATAGTACCAATCCAGTTTAATTGAGATACGATAGAACCAGTTGGTCCGAAAGTATTAAGAGTTTGATCAAAAGTATAAGGGTAACCAGCAAGTTGAGAGTTAAATGTACCACCAACAGACTGAGAGTTAGCTTGTCTGTAAGCCTTGAACATTGGATATCCATCTACACGTGAGAAACCTAAGAATTCTAAAACACCAGCTTTAGAACCAGTTGGCTCAGATGATACGAAGGAACCAGCAGCACCTGCAGTTGTAGAACCAGTGCTGAATAATCTACCACCTCTTAATCCACCTTGAGTCAATACAGCTCCAGTTGGTAAAGCGTTAGTAATTGTAGTAGTCCAAGATGCTGTAGCTGAAGTAATTTTGAAAACTTGTGGTCTTCCGTTATAAGTTAAATCAGTATCATCATATTGGAAATCAATATAAAGTAAGTCGATTTTTGGACCTGGAGAAGGTTTTACAGCAACAAGGTCAAGACCTATTGTTTGAGCTGCAATTTTCATAGCTACTGGTAAAAGGTTCTGACCTAAATCACCTGAACCAGGAGTTGAACCACCGCCATATGGTGAAGCAAATCCACCAACAAGACCTGGTAAGCTAGATGGTTGAGGTGAAGTTACTGCACCCATACCAGCGATAGCTGTGTTAGCATAAGCGTTCTCATTGATTGAGTGGAACTCAGCATATTCTGACATCCATTCTACTCTATCACCAGTAACACCCATGTTTTCAAGAACTGGAGACCACTTCTTGACTGCTTTTTGTTTGTCTATTCTAATGTGTGACATATTTTTTAAATTTCTTTTGTTTTTATCTCGTTTACCTGAGATTAAAGGTTTTTGAATCTCTCCATGATTGCACTTAATTCTTGTTCAGAAATTTTATCTTCTTGAATTAGACTCTCATGTGAAACTAATTTCTTAGTTACTGATTCATTTTTCTTGAGATTTCTAGTCATCCAAAAATGTTCAACTTGTGAATCAGTTGACATTACCTCAGCTGGATATAGTCTAGCTTGTGATAAAATAGATTTTCTAGCATTCTCATTTAATTGATTCCAGATTGGCTTGATGTTTTCAGGCATCAATCTGATTACTCTTTCTTCAAGAGTTTCATTCTTAGCACTCAAAGCCTCAGATATTAATCTCAACACATCTTGTTGTGTAAAGAAACTTTTTTCGCTTATGTAAAGTGTAACAGCTTCTTGCTCTTCATTAGTTAAAGAGTAGTAACTATCAACCTGAGATTTGTTTAAGAACTTTAAAAAGTGTAGATCGGATGTTTCAACAGCTTTACGTTTTTTAGCTTCTTCGATCAATTTATCAATAGATTTAGATAATTCTGTATCTGAATTTCCCTCATATTTAGGTGCCTCTTCAGCTTCAGAAGATGTTTCTTCAGCTTCATAAGGTTTCTCTTCAGTCTCAGAAGATGTTTCTTCAGCCTCGGAAGATGTTTCTTCAGCCTCATCTGCCTCATATGAATCAGATTCGTTTGATTCCAATTTTGGAGTCTCTTCAGCACTAGGTGCCTCATTTGAGTCATTCCAAGAATTTTCCTCTTCTTCTTCATACTTGTCATTCTCTTCTTCTTCGTAAGATTCGATACCTACAACATTTAATGATGGAAGTCTTTCTTCTTCTTCATTACTTTCAAATAATTTACCACCATTTAATTTTTCAACAATTAAACTTTGGTAAGAGATTGATTTGTCTAAGTTTTCAGCAATATATTCTGAATATGCGATGTTATCATCAAGGTTTTCAGCAATGTATTCTGAATATGCGATATTTCCTTCTACATGCTCAGCTAAGTATTCTGAATATGCGATAGAATTATCAAGATGTTCAGCTAAATACTCTGAGTAAGAGATATTCTTATCAAGGTTTTCAGCAATGTATTCAGCGTAAGCGATATTCTTATCAAGATTTTCTGCCAAATATTCTGAATAAGCGATATTCTTATCAAGATTTTCTGCCAAATATTCTGAATAAGAAATGTTCTTATCAAGATTTTCAGCAATATACTCTGAATAAGAAATGTTCTTATCAAGATTTTCTGCTAAATATTCTGAATATTCAATGTTTTTGTCAAGGTTTTCTGCTACATACTCAGTGTAGTTAATTGCCTTTTCAAGATTTTCAGCTAAGTAATCATTATGTTTGATCAACTTCTCAGCTGTAGTTTTAAGTGTTGTGTTTTCATTAACAACAACCTGTACCTTCTCTGCTAAATAATCTAAGTATTTAACAATTTGTGAATTTGTATCATTCAAATTCTCATAGTACTCAAGTAACTGTTCTAATTTCTTAGGATTAAGATTACCTTTCTTAATTGCGTTGCGAACTTCTTTCTTAGTAGAAGCCAACTCATTAATAAGATACTTAGAATAATCAGTTAATTGTTGTTTAGTAACTAAATCATTAGTGTTCATATTAAACAAATCATTTATTTTTGACTCATCGGACATTTCATATATCCTAAAGTTAGCTTTATTAGAGAAGCCGAACGATTCATTAAGTGTTTTGATATTCATCTTTGCAGATGCAAAACCTGGATCAGCTACAATATCATAAGTGAATAACTTTTTCAATGTAACTGTACCATCAGACTCAGTAATACCTGCTGCACGTGAAGAAACAAAAACTGGACAACCATCGTTGACCAGTGCTTGGGCTTCTTTACCCCAGTGTGTATTAAGTAATCTAATTTCACCTTCGACTCTATTATTTTCTTTTACATATTCTGCTTTAGTAACCAAGTGTGATGCTCTAGCCAAAGATGTATCGAATACATCTGGATGATCAAACTCGCCATAAACAGAACCCATGTTTTGAATCCTTTCATTCATTTCTTCCAAACAAGGAAGAAATCTATCAGCAGTGTAGATTCTCTCATTACGATTTTTAATATCGAATTCTGTGAAAATTCCGCCTAGAATATTATTGGACTTATTATTGCTCTCGTTAATCTTAGAGAGAGAATTTGTTGAATTTTCAACAATAAGAACTGATTTCATGAAATTTAACGTTAATTTTAGATATATATGGATATTAAAAAACCAAAAAAAATTAAAGGTGGATTTTTTATAGAACTCTAAAATCATAGGATAGTCAAAAATACCCAGGGACATGAAAAAATAGATATATACATTAAAATTAATCGGTTTTTTATGATTATCACCCGAGAGATAAAAGTTAAAATAAATGAGTCGAACTTTTCCTATTTTGAAAATTTAGGATATGATATTTCAATAGGTGATGAATTATTAATTCCAACTGAATTACTATCAAAAGGATCACATCATAAAATTAATTGTCAATGTGATGGATGTGGAGTGAAAAAAGAAGTTATCTATAAAAATTATATTAAATACGGCAATACATGGGGAATGTATTACTGCCGAAAATGTTCAGAATATAAAAGAAAGGAAACACTTCAAAAAAATTATGGAGTTGAATATCCAATTCAAAATAAAAAGCTTTTCAAAAAAATGAAACAAACTATCTCTGAAAAGAAAAAATAAATATGATAGTTGATGTTAAATTAGAAAATTATTATAATCTTGAATCCTTTAGAAAAATCTTAGAAAAGTACAGAGATTATAAATCATTTTACAGAGAATTAAAAATAAACTCCCTATTAGGCAATAAATCACAATTTGATATTGAAGAGATATACCCACCTATTATTGGTGGATTTGAAGATAGTACAGTTTTTCCAAGCACTTTTAGGTTAAAAGAATCCGCCTTTTCTATTAATTCAATGTCTTTTATAGTAGATAAAGATTTAAAAGTAATTAATATTTCTTTAGATATTAAGCTATTAGAAACACCAAATGGTAAAATACTGAAAGAAATAATAGAATTAGTTGAATTCAGAGTTTCTGTAGTAAATTATAAAAATGATTTTGAAATATTAGGATTTCAAGCTTGTAGTAAAAATAAAATATCTGCTTAGAATTCAAACTCTCCACCCCCTTCACCACCTCCAGCTTCTCCACCTGTTTCGCCACCAGTTTCTGGTGCTGGTGTTTCAGCTTCAGGAGCAGGAGTCTCAGCCTCCGGAGTAGATTGAGCACCGACCTCTCCACCCTCAGCAGGGGTAGCCTCTGATGTAGCTGCACCTGCAGCATCTTTTACCCAATATCTTCTATTTTCTTCTTTTTCTTCTGAAGATAGTTTTAAAACATGATCTATTAAGTAATCTATATGGAAGTAAGGAGTGCCATCTGCCTTTTGAATACCAGTATAACTACCCAATATTTCAATTTTTTTAGACATATTTCCTAATTTTTTCCACTCCTCAAAAAGTTGATTAGAAATAAACTCAATATCAATTTGATTCAAAGCTATTTCATCTTCTTTTAATTCTGGAAACTCTACAAGCATTTGTAGCTTTAAAGGTTTAACAACTAACTCCTTAAAATTAGCTCTAATTCTACCTATAAAGTTGCTGAATTTAGCCTCATCTCTAGTCATTTCAGCAGCATCAGTAAATACATTACCACCACCATTATCACCTTCAAACCTTTGAACTGGAATCTTAGAAGCTCTTTTTAAAATATTGTAAAACCACTTTAATATATCATCTTCATTTAGATTGTGTCCTTGGGGTGAAACTAATTCCATATTTGGAGTACCAGCATCTCCTTCTGGAAACCATATTTGTTTATTATAGGGTAAATGCTTTGTACCATTAATTTGTAAAGTACCTAAAGAATCATCCCACTCAACTTCTTCAGAATAATCGTTTATTAACTGACCTATTTGTTCTTCTGCTTTTTGTCTTGATAATCCTTTTACAGGAATTGTAAACTTTTGATAAACGGTAGCATTAACTATGTTAAACATAATTTTTGTCTGTTCAATAATCTTCAATTGATTATAAGGTTTAATAAGACCTTCAACATAAGAAGTCTCTGAGTAATCGTTTTGTGTAGAGTAAGAAATAAATATCATTTGTGAGTCTAAGAATATTCTTCTTAACTGTGGATCTTCAGGATACTGAATCCATATATTACCAATTGTTGGTTCAAAAGCTGGAACCAATGTCTCTGGCCTTAATCTATTAAAATGTATGATATTTTTCTTTTTATCATCCCAGACGATTTCTATTGCAATATAACCGTCAATTAGGAAATCTTTCATAAAATTCCAGGCAGTAACTGAGTCTGAAAACCCATATCTATTATAGATCTTCTCGAAAAATTCTTGATATTTATCTCTTATGTCTTGTGAATAATCATTAGATATGTTTTTTGGCTTACAAAAATCTTTATCTGAATAAATTATCGCCTCATCACATACGGTTGATACAAAATCTCTAATCTCATCTTTTATAGAATATTCTCTTAGAATTCTTCTCTTATCAGCATAAGATCTATCTAAATAAGGTATTGATTTTCTATTTAAAACAGAAGCAACTGCTCTTCTACTAAAGAAATCATACATCGAATTACCTTGTTGTGAATAAGGGTCTTCATTGATACCAACACCGACCTGATTTCTCATTATCATATCATCATAGTTCATTCCCCAAGATGATAGATTTCTCAAAATTCTACTAAAAAGTCCTCTATTTTCAATAGCACTATTAAATTGATTTGTACTTTGATTTAAAGGATTATAAGTTGATGCCATTGAATTTTTTAAAAATTTTAAGGTATATATTAAAAATGTAGTTTTCCTCTATAATTAGTCTCTATAAATAGATGTACCACTCTTAGGTAAATTTTCAAGTGGATACTGATTCAATAACTTCTTTAAATCTTCTTTAAAGTTATCAAATCCATCTTTATTCTGTTCAGAATATATTATAGACTGTATAACTAAATGCGTTAACTCTTGTCTTTCTTTGACCATATCTTCTTTTCTTTTAGATTTTTCAGCTTCGGCTGAAAGCTCAGAAAGACGTTTACCTGTCATCTCTTTTCTTATTCTATCCATCTCTTCTTGCTTAGACTTTTCTAATTCTTGTCTAAGTTTAGCTTGTTGAGCTAGAAGTTCTTTGTAATCTATTTCTTCAAATTTTTTAAGATGTCTCATAAAGTTATATAATATATATTTTATTATATATTAAAGAAAAAAGTCCGATATTTCTATCGGACTTTATTTTAGTTTTCAACTTCAACTCCTATACATATAGTCTTTATCATAACATCACAAATTTCATAAGGATTGGCATTTGATGCCGGTCTTCTATCTTCAAGATAACCTGGAGTATGGTCGTCATTTATAGAAAAAGGTATTCTAATAGATGCCGTTCTATCACCAATGCCATATTTAAACTCTTTAATTGAACACGTTTCATTAGCGCCAGTCAATCTAAACTCGTTATCAACACCATAAACAGATATATGTTCTTCAATAGATTGAGAAAGTTTTTCACAAGCCTCAATAACTAATTGTTTTTTATTCTCTAAGTCTTCTCTCATAGACTCCGTAGAGAAGTTAACGTGCATTCCACTACCATTCCAATCATTTCCTCTGTAAGGTTTAGGATGCAACTCAATAAAATAATTAAATTCTTCTGAAACTCTCTCTAAAATCCATCTAGATATCCATAGCTGATCAGAACCATCTAAGGCATAAACTGGACCTATTTGATATTCCCACTGACCCAACATAACTTCAGCGTTAATACCTGTAAATGATAAACCTGCCTCTAAACACAACTCAGCATGTCTATCAACAAATTTTCTACCAGATACATTATCACCACCAACACCACAATAATAATCACCTTGTGGTCTCGGATACCCCTCTTTTGGCCAACCTAGAGGCTTATTAGTTTCTCTATCATATATAATATATTCTTGCTCGAATCCATACATGGTTTTTTCATCAGAAATTTTCAAAGTTTCTGAAAGTTGATACCTTTTATTAGAGGAATGTGGTGTCATATCTGTATTGTAAACCTCACACATAACTAAAAAGCCATTCTCACGAAAAGGATCTTTAAATTTATTAACAGGAACAAGAACCATTTCTGACTTTGAGGTCTCTGCTTGTCCAGTAGATGATCCATCAAATCCCCAATTAGACAATTTGATTTTATCTTCGTTTTTGGCACTAACAATTTTAGTTTTAGACCTTAATTTTTGTGGTGTATTACCATCCAACCAGATGTACTCGAGAAAAAAAGTTTTCATATAAAATAATATTTTTTATAAATTATATTTTATTAAAACTATTTGTTTCTAAATTTATCATAACTTTCTTGTAATCTTTTTATATGACCAAAAAGAGCATCATATTTATCACTTATAAGTGACTCAGCCTCATAAAAATCTAAAAGTGTTGAAGATAGAATTTCTTTGTGTCTTTCTTCTCTTTTATCTAGCTTAGCTGTCCAAATTTGCATTAATTTATTCGGATCATATGTATTTTTAGGGTGTGATGAATATAAAAATCTAGGCAATAGTTCTAGATTAATTCTATGTGCTAATTTTAATTGAATAGCATTAAACTCCATTATACCATATTCAAATCCATACTTTAGTAGTTCTGTATAAATTCCTTGGAAATTAACCTCTAATGCTGAATTTTTTTCAAACATCTGTTCGGAAATAAATTTATCAAAAATTCTAGACCTTATTTCTATTGGTAGAAAATTAAAATTCAAAGCAATTATTATCTTCATTTCCTTTATTTGCTTGTACTCGATAGTAAAAACTGGGGCATATCTCATCCAATTAGATGGATCTTCATAGTGAAAAAAGTAAAATCTACCCATAGATATATTAGAAGTAGGAATGGCCTCACACATATCATCACTTTTAGAATACTTATCAACCATATAAATTGAATTTTTCTTAAAAAAGTCAACAATATCAGTACCATATACTTTTTGACTTAAATTTACCCTATCTTGTAAAGATCCCATATGAATATATATTATTATGATAAATAACGCACCTAAAAATAGTAACTATCATCAAGGAAATTTTATTCCAAAAAATAAAGATAAAGTCATTAAATTAAACTCACAAGGTGGAATTTATTACAGAAGTTCTTGGGAATTAAAAATAATGACTTGGCTTGATGGTAGTGAAAAAGTATCTAAATGGGGATCAGAATGTATATCGATACCTTATCAAATGACACATTTTGACAACGGTGATATAAGAGTAAAGTCGCATAATTATTATCCAGACTTTTACTATGAGATGAAACTAAATGATGGAATGACAAAGAAAGTCATCGCAGAAGTAAAACCTAAAAAAGAATTTGAGATGGTTGTCGCTTTACAGGAAAAAAGACTTCAAATTCCAGATTCATCAACAAAATTAAAAAAGTTAAAAAATTTTGAATATGATTTAAAAATGGCTCAAAAAAATAGAGACAAATGGAATACAATGATAAAATTTTGTGAAAAAAAAGGTTGGGAATTTATAGTAATAACAGAAGATCATTTAAAAAAGTTTAACTTATAAAGTAATAAGAAACTAATATAAGAACTTTTAAAATATTAAATGCGTAATCATTTTTTTCTCTATTAGGTTTTAATAAAAACCATCTAAATAAAGTAAGTGTTAAAAATATTAACCCAAATTTAAAATCGAAAAACATTAGACCTATAATCCAAAAAATATAGAATAACTCTATAACATAATAAATAATGTCAAAATATACTGAAAATATATTTTTATAAAGTCTTGATGACGGTCTAACAATTAGGCGATCACGATTAAAAATGTAATAAAGTGATGATATTATGAAAAATAAACTAAATAACTTCATTATAATTTATAATAATTTCTTGCATAGAAATAAGATTATTTTTCTCATTCTCTAATAAACGTATACTATTTTTCTCCAAAAGCTTATCGTATAGTGAATCAGAAATAAAACAAACTATTTCATTTCCAAAAATTCTATCATACTCATCTGGAACATTACCATCTCTTTTATCATAAAAAGATTTTAAAAAACTCTTATGTTCATCTAAATCAACATGTAGTGAACATCCATCCGGAATAATTCCGAAATCTCTTATCGATTCTTCCCAAAATTGTAAGATACATTTATTCATAGATAAGTAAAATTAAATATAACTAAGATTATAGAAAATTAATTAAATTTGTTTAAGAATAACTCTCCTCTTAATATCATTAAAGTCAGATTCAACCATTTCTTTACATAACTCTTCTACAGAATATTTGGGAGCCCATCCAAGTTTTGTTCTAGCTTTTGTAGAATCACCAATTAATAAATCTACTTCTGTTGGTCTGAAATATTTTTCATCAACTTCTACAAGAATATCTCCAGTTTCACCATGTATTCCCTTTTCATTTACACCATCACCTATCCACTTTATAGGTATGTCTAAATAATTAAAAGCTAGTGTGGTAAAATCTCTAACAGATATTTTCTTTCCAGTTGCTAACACGTAGTCTTCTGGTTCATCCTGCTGTAACATCAGCCACATTCCTTCTACATAATCCTTTGAATGTCCCCAATCTCTCTCGGCTGATAAATTACCAAGTAATAGTTTATCTTGTAAACCTAATTTGATTTTAGAAACCGCTTGTGTTATTTTTCTAGTAACAAAGGTCTCACCTCTAAGAGGTGACTCATGATTAAATAATATACCACTACAAGCATATATTCCATAAGCCTCTCTATAATTAACAGTAATCCAATGTGAATAAAGTTTAGCTACTCCATATGGACTTCTGGGATAAAATGGTGTAGTTTCCTTTTGAGGTATTTCTTGAACCAATCCAAACATTTCAGATGTTGATGCTTGATAAAATTTTGTCTTTTTTTCTAGTCCTAAAATTCTTATAGCTTCTAATATTCTCAGAGTACCTATAGCATCAGCATTTGCTGTATATTCAGGTGTTTCAAAAGAAACCTTAACATGTGACTGAGCAGCAAGATTGTAAATCTCGTCTGGTTGTACTTCTTGTATTATTCTTATAAGATTTGTGGAATCTGTTAAATCCCCGTAGTGTAAAAAAAAGCTATCTTTTTTAGACTCATAAATATCATTTATTCTATCAGTATTAAAAGAAGAACTTCTCCTCTTTATACCATGTACAATATAATTTTTTTCTAAAAGTAGTTGTGCTAAGTAAGCACCGTCTTGTCCAGTTATACCAGTAATTAAAGCTATTTTTCTCATAAAATATTATATACTAAAACTAAGAACTTGTTTTTTTTCAAAAAAAAGTATTTATATATAAAAATAAAAACACAAACAATGAGCTACACAAGAGAACAAATTGAAAAAGCTGTCAAATCAAAAGGTTATGCATGGTTTGAAGGAGCGAAAGACTACGATGTTAACATAGTAGGAGTAAGAAATTCATCTACTGGGAATAAAGTAACAAATGTATTTGATGATCACATAACATTATCATATAAAGAAGGTGGTCAATGGAAATTCCATATTTGGCCAGCAACAACAGATCCTGGTAAAAAAGGAGTTATGGAATATCACAATGCAGCAGGTGTTGCTAGACTAGTGGAAGGTCAATATAGAGGATCACACGGAATAGGATTACATCAAGGAAAATATGAAGCTTTAAAACAAGCTAAACCTGTAAAAGTGTACCGAGATGCAAATAAAGATATGATTTACGATGAAAATAAAATCTCTGAGGGTGTATTTGGTATAAACATTCATAAAGCTGGTGCTGACTCTACATACGTAGAAAATTGGTCAGAAGGATGTCAAGTATTTAAAAAGGCTGCCGATTTTGAAGCTTTTATGGCTATTATAAGAAAATCTAGAGATGTACATGGTAATTCATTTACATATACTTTGATTGAGTCAAGTGATATTAAATAATTACAAACTATGTAATCCTTGTCCATCATTGGATCCTTCAATGGAGATAACTTTAATTAAATTATCGTTATCTCCTTTTTTCTTATATAACTCATTAAATCCTTTTGCTATACCTCTTTTAAATACTTCGGTAAAATATGCAAAAGCATTAACAGATTTTTCCTCATTGAAATTATACCAATTTTGAAACATATCTAAAAGTCCAGACTGATAACAGTCCATTTTATCATCATTAGACCAATATCTCATTTTTTTAATTGTTTCTTTAGCCAATAATTCCAACATCTTTTCGGCTTTTCTAGTTAATCTACCTTGAGCCTTTGAAACAATCATCTCAACATATAAATCTTTGTTATTTAAATACATTCTAAGCATTTTATTTTTTAGAGTACGTAACCCTGTAATGCTCACTTTAGTTATAGTGAAAATAAAAAAAAAGACGGGATAACCCGTCTTTTTTTAAAAATTGTAATATTTTTTAAATTTTAACCCTTTCTTTATATTGAAGTTCTTTAACTGCCTGTAACTCTACAGATAGACTTTCTTCTCTTTTCTTCAAATTATTTAAAGCCTCAACTAATACTTCAGATTCTCCAATCATTTTTATTGATCCATTTATTTTTGAAATATTAAATTGAACATCTTCTAATTTAAGAGTTATTTCTCTTTCTTTATCTTCAAGTTTTCTTTTTGTTACTAACTCCTTTGAAAGTTTATTCTCATAGAAGTAAGTTAAATCGAAATTCAATTCATTTCTAACTTCATTAACCAACTCTAAAGCTGACTCATACTTAAAGAATGAATTACCATATCTTTCATCACAACGATAGATATAGATGTTATTTTTATAATTAAATGCATAAACTTCTAAAGTAGGATTTATTAAGTTACTAACTCTTTTAACAACATCAAGTTCTACAAAAGAATCTACATTTTTGGAAACCTCAACTAAAAGAGGATAAAAGTTTTTATTTACAATAGGAACTACAGGTGAAGAAAATAAACTCTCTAAAGTAGTTTCTTCATTCAACTCGTCATCATTTATAAAAATACCACCCTTAGATGCTACTGAAAGACCAATTGTTAAATATTCAGAGATTCTAAAGTCAATTCTACTTTCAGATATTGTTGAGAATTGCATTGCAGTTTGTAAATTTCTTAACATTCTTAATCTTTCCTCATCCTGAACGTGATTTTCTAATAATGTTTTTTCAATTGAATTATCTGTTAACAAAAACCAAGAATCTCTTAAAAAAGCCAAGTGACCATCTTCAACTTGTTCAACAATTGTGAAAACCGAATCAGCCTTACCACCACTCAACAAATTACTTTTTTGTTGCGGAGATTTAGATAAATTATGAACAAATAATTTAATCTCTGGAACCCAATCATAAATAGCTAATTCGTTAAGAATTTTTGACATTCTATCCTGATCAGTTTCTAAATTAATAGTTTGTAGTAAAACATTAATTGGTTGACGATATAACTCACCCTGATTTTTAGAATTTAAAACGTTGTATAAATTCTTCAATTCATACAACAATTCATAATTTTTCATATCATCATTCAAATTTTCTAAAAAAGATTTTACTTCTTTATCATAAGTAAAAGACTTTAATTTCTCATTCAATGATAAAATTATTTGCTTTTCAGATAAATTTTGTGAATTTAAATGTCCTTCTATTACATATTCAATGTCAGATTGGTCAATTGACAAAGACTTTTTGAAGTTAAACAACTCAAGTTTAAGATTCTTCATACTTTTGTATATTATTTTTTTTATATAAACTATATATTACAATTAAAAAGTCTATTTTTTTCATTTTTGATTCGAGTTAAAATTTGGATTATTATAGTTTGCATTATTATTATTATTTTTCATAGAAGCAGCTGATAATGGCTGTAAATTATTAAACCATCTGGTTCTATAAGGCTGAACAAAAACAGAAGGATCTTGGATAAATGTTACCTGAGAATCTACTAAATTTGTGGAAATATTTCGACTTAGTGTAATCTCTGAGTTATCAATATCAACTGATCTAACAACGGTTCCACTAGGGATATCATCACCAATAACAACACTACCTATAGATATTTCAGAAATATTTGAAATTGTACTTTTAGTAGACCCTGAACAATTTTTATAATAAACAGGTCCAACTTTTATAGAATTATTACCATTGCCACCATTAGCGGTTGTTAAAATCTTACAATCCTTATTTGATGTGAAAGCCGGATAATACGTTTGAACTTCAATACTTAAACTCAATTTTATTGTATTATCACTTTTTAAATTTTTCTCTCTTACTATCTCTATATTATCACTATCCGGCATTGTTATAACAGCATCAATATTCATATAGTTATGTTCAAAGTATATAAATCTATAAAGCCATAATGTATTCATAATTTCCTGAGCACATTTAAAAACATCAATTTCAGTTTTTAATAAAATTGCTAAATCATAAGTAACAGTAATAGGAATCGCTCTTACTTGTTTTAATAATTTTCTAACTTCAACATTATCCTCAACTACAGATCTTAACCAAACATTAGGATTTCTAAACTCATCACTTCTAATATTAAAATTATTAAATGTTAAGTGACCTCTAGGAATTTGATCAGTATTTAATTCAACATATCTATTTTCCGATACTATATCATCTTGAAAAGAATCTAAAAGAAATCTTTCATCACCAGAAAGAGAGTAGTAAATAGGAACGCTAACATCAATATCACCAGATGAAAATCGATTTATCCAGTTTAATCTACCTTCTAGTGTATCTAAAACACAAACTGTTAAATCTCTAAAGAATACTTCATCAAAATTAAACTTTTGTCCTATCATGATAGTATATATAAAAACATTTCATACTTAATAAAAATATGTCAAAAAATCTTTTACTTTGGGAAAAATATAGACCTAAAAAAATTGAAGATATTATTCTTCCACCAAGAATTATCAATCAATTTGAAAATGGTGTAACAAGAAACTACATATTTCACGGACACTATGGAACAGGAAAGACAACACTAGCAAGAATATTAATAGGAAAGTACTCAAAGGACAAGGCATTTTTAGAAATAAATAGCTCACTGTATACTTCAATAGAAACTTTGAGAAATGATGTAGAGAATTTCTGCAAAACTCAACCAATGTTAGAGTCTTCAGATACATATAAGTATGTTTTTTTGGATGAGTTTGAAAGAGTATCATCAAGTTACCAAGACGCTTTAAAGGCTTTCATAGAACAATATCATAAAAATGTAAGATTTATATTAACTACAAACCATATAAGTAAGATTTCAGATGGAATAAAATCAAGATTTACCTGTATAAATTTTGACTGTTTAGATCTATCAGAAGAAAAGTTATTGAAACAAGAGTTGTATAAAAAGATCACAAACATTATTGCACCTAATGAAAATTTTGAAATTCCTAAAGAAAAATTGGTCAATATAATAAACAAAAAATTTCCAGATTTTAGATCAATTTTAGTTGAATTACAAAACTTTAAAGAAACTGGGGATTGTTTCATCTCAGATTCAAATGTGTCTAATAAATTAAAGTATGACTTATATGAATTACTCTACAATAAATCATTAAATTACGAAGAAATATATCACTTTTTAATGTCAAATTTTGGACCTGAAAAAATAGACTTATTATTTAAACTATTAGGTAGAGAATTTATTAATTGGTCAATAAATAATAGAAGAGAAAATATAGAAAAATTATTTAGTCTAAATTATATAATTTCAGAATTAAACTTTAAATTAGAAACCAATACAGATCCAATAATATTAGGAATGACATTAATAGGTAAATTCAGAGAGTTATTAATTGAAAATTAACTTTCTGAATATATAGTATATGGCCGAATTTGATTTTAAAGATCATTATATTGGATACCCAGGACATCCAAGATTTGTAATTAATAAAATTGTTGAAGATGATGCTATTAGAGTCATTATTCAAAAGTATGAAATGTTATTATTTACAAATAAAGGTGAGTTACTTGGAGATCCGGATTTTGGATGTGATTTACCAAGAATACTATTTCAAACAAAAGTATCATCACAAGGTGTTAAGAAGGTAATTCTTCAACAAATAGATAAGTATATACCAGAATTATCAACAACAAACTTTCAATTAGAAACAACCATATTTGAAGATCCTGAAAATTATCAAGACGTGCTTCAAATAGATTTTACTCTTGCAGACTATGAAGTTTATGCAATAATATCTTAATTAAGGATAGTAGTATTTATCTATCGTCCATCCACCAATTGATGAGTTTGTTCCTAATGCGAATCCAACCGTATCCGCTATTAAATTAGGTCCATCACTCTCAGATAGAGAACCATTTTGATACCTAAGAACCCAAGATTGAGTAGAACTTATAGATTGATAATATGTAGAAATTAAAACTCTATTATCATGTGAAATAGCACTAGTTCTAAGTTGATAATAAGAATATCCCCAAGATCCTAAAGAGTGATTAATTGTCTCAACAAGATCTCCAAAATTAGTAGTGGCAGATACATTATCACTCGGTTCAATAATATTAACTCCATATTGTGAAAATGTAGATAAAATAAATTGCTGAGTGTTACCAATACCATAAGTTGTTATGGTTGAGAATGATTGTGTTGCAAATGTAGGTCTTGAGCCAAGTGCACCGGTTCTTGAGTAGATATATCTATATCTAGGATTTAAGCTACCAACTGTTGAATAACTAACTCCATAATTTTGACCAGTAACGAGCTTGGCATCTACTTGATAAGTAACAGGAACAAAAGCTTCATTATTAGTGCTATTAAGTGGTTCTCTCCAATTAGCCTTACCACCCTTTGTAACATCAGCCACAATCTGGAAAGAGACAGTAGCACCTGGTAGTAAATTACCTGACCAATTTAAATTATTACCAAATATACTAGCACCACCCTTGTCAGTAATAACATAAGGATTTTTCATATAAATAAAGTCACCGCTAAGTTCTATTGTAAATGCACTAACAACAAAAGGTGAATTGTTTTCTATTTTATAAGGAAATCCATGTTTAATATTTGGGTAAACAATATCTCCAGATTTACTACGATATGGTCTATCTGTGTATCTTCCATATCTATCTAAAAATCCACTAACAACTGGATATGATAAAAAGTTCAAATTAGGAGCTTTATCTAAATCAGCATATACAACTGGAAGTGTTGCGTCTCTGTATTGCTTAGTTGTTAAGTTGCTAAATGCTTCGATCTCTTGAATATCAAGTATTCCTTTAATTTCAAAATTCTTACGATCTCTATATATAGCACCATATCCATTCTCAGATGTTACTTCAATTACCAAGTATGGTGTTATGTTAGAATCAACAGTGAAATTAAAAGGATATAAATTACTTATGTGTCTATACTCAGATATTTTATCGACAGGCATTAAATCTATCTGTTTCCATTCAGTTATATCTAACCAATTGTTAGCAACTCCCTCATCCAAAACAGGAGATACTGCTGAAAAAGTACCACCAGCTTGTCCAGTCCATACATATATTAGTCTATTGTAATTCACAACATCTCCTATTTTATAGCTTGTACCATATAACCATGGCTCAGCATTTTCAAACTTTCTAGGATTATTCGTCTTATTATTAGGTATTGCAGACTCGTATAATTTATCATAGTAAACAACTCTTTCACCTATTTGATAGTTTCTAAAGGCATACCACTCTCTATAAATCTCATAAGTTCTTATATCAACTGTATAATAATCAGGTAAAAGGCTTGATGTAGCACCACCGAGTATATAAAAATCAATAACACAATTGTAAACAGTAGAACCACTATTAACAGGTAATAGATATGCCTCATTCATATCAAACATTATTGGTGTAAAGTTTTGTCTAACATTGAATATTTGAGCATCTCTTGTCTGGTGTGTAATAACAGTATCACCAACAAAATCAGCTCTACCTGTAATATCTAGTATCTTGTGAGTTATTGGTATAATATTCTTTTGCAACCAATATTTTAATCCTTGTAACTTCTTTTGAACTTCTTCTACTGTGTAGTATAAAATATTATTTCCTTCTTTATCTGTTATTCTATAAGTTAAATTAAATAGATTAGTATCTTGGTACTTATCATTAGGAAATAAATGTTTTATAAAATCATTGTCCTTCCATCCTTCTACAGTATTATCAAATATATCAGGAATCTCAACTTTAAATAGCTTATAATAATTCTCAGACTCAATATCCACATTTCTATAATACTCATAAAGTTCTAAATCGTTATATCCAAAATAATTTATAGCATTTATAATAGATTTATAACTACCGATGTATGGGAAAATTAAATTCTTAACCATCAACATCTCTTTACGCTTCATGTTTAGATAGTCCCAATCTATTCCCTCTTCTTTAATATCATACTCTTTAAATATGTATACATCATCAGAAGATACTAATTTACCAACATTATTTAGTTCAGTATGGAATCTAATGTCCTCAATTTCTGTTTGACCAAATACATTAAATCTACCAATCTCTCTATTCCAAACAACAAATCTAGTCGACAAATATGTTGTCTGACCTGTTTTTGGAAAATTACTTATAATACTTGTTTCACTTTCAAGTGTATCAACTTCTTTAAAATAATCAACCAATATTTCTCTAGAGTAAACAGCTCTTATTTTTAAGAGATATCCATTATTATTTGATATGTATTGCTTCTTTGTATTTGTAACATCTTTAATAAATATTGCCAAATGTTGTCCCACTTTTAAACCTCTACCATTACCACTTGAATCAAATGTGAAATAGCTAGTAGAATCATCACTGAGTGAAATTCTACCATATCTTTCTAGTGTAAACTCATCTATAATATTTTCAAATCTCACAACATCATTATTAATTGATGATGTTGTAATTGTAAAGTCAACCTTTTCTTTTTTATAAAGTTGTAATACACTTCGAAGAGCTCCCTCATCGGGTGAGTTAAATCCTAAGAATAATTCTATAGGTTCAGGAACAACACTTATGTCATCATTATCATCTATGAATTCTAAATCATGTTCGATAATATCAAAAATTGTTTGTTGATATTCAGACATGGATGTTTTAGCCAAATCCCTATTAGCCTTTCTATTTAGATGAACAGTAGGCAATGGTTTCTCACCAGTATATGCTAATAGACCACTTGTCGTAAGTTGACTTCCTGAAAAGTCATACATAAAAAACTGTGGAACATTATCAGAGAACCATTTAAAATATAAACTAACTGTAGGACCTCCATTGAAATTTTCACGAGGTCTTCTTATATACTCTCTAACATTTAACCAAAGATAGTCTTTATCAACATAATTAGGATCTAGAGTACCATAAAAGTTATCAGTTGATTGAGTAGCAGTATCTGTTTCTAATGTAAAATAACTTCCTAACTGAACCTGAATCTCAACTACCTTTTCAGTAGATGGTTGAATAGACCATATACTTCTTCTATCTGGATTATAAATTAGTTTAGTTAATCTACCACCAGTAAATGAAATCATTTTTTTAGTTTGACCAGTAGCTGAGTCAATTACTAAAATCTGAGAATCTATACCAACATAAATATCACCATCAAATTGACTCAAAGCTTGCTCACCATATCCTATAGGAGTTGAGGTAAAGTATATAACATCATTATCTACCAATATTGAACTAAATCCACTATCAGTCGATATATTCATAGTACTCGTTAAGTTATTAAAAAGTATACTATCAAAGGTTCCGGTCGTTACAGATGGTAAATCAACAACTGCATTATTATCAATTTTTTTAAGATTACTACCATCCGCCATAACATAGATGGCTTCATTTTCTGGGTCATATTCTATAGAATGAGTCGCAACCAATATAGGATAAGTAGTTTGAATTGTTCTACTATCACCATTTATTCTCAAAACTGCTGATAGATTGGTTGTAATATACATATCAGTCTCGAACTCATTAAATGCCATATTATAAGTATAATGTGGTGAAACATCAATGATTTCTGGACTTGATTGATTAACAGGATATACATATAAATCTGTACTATTTTCAAATGATACATAAATATCTCCATTATCAGAGTTTAGTTGTATAGAGTAGGCATCTGATGCGAATGAATAAGAAGCTATTACTAAATTAATATAAGGATCTATTTGAAATAGAGCATTCCTTGATAGAGCATATAAGTAGCTAGATACATGATTATAACAAAGCGATATACTGTTAGTCAAACCATCAATTGTTATATCGGTGACAACTGTTGCATAATTTGAATTATAAACTCTAAGCTCCTCACCTAAAACATATATTGAATTAGCTGGCTCAACGTATACTATATCAACCATACCATTTACACCACCGTACTCATAAGGTATATAAGTATTTGAAAACATATACTCAATACTAAAGCTGGCCGTAAATGCTAACTTGTCATACATACCTTTTATTAAACTAGGTACAAAAGATGGTGGACAAACTGACTGACTAAATCCTATAGTAAATGCGACAGTTGTAAAGGCTGAACTATTACATAATGAATCGGTTAATCCCCAAAATGGTCCCTCATAACTTAGATTTATAACATCAGGATTTAAGTATAATGAATTATATTCAATATTTTGAAGAGGATAGTATGTTTTGTTTATACCTATAACTTGACCAGTTGCAAATCCAACCTCTTCCAGTGATGCGCTAGAGGTTGCTAAAATTATTTCATTAGATGTTATAAGTGCTCCTAAGTTACCACTATACTTTTTAACTATCTGGTAGTTTTCAATTCCTGGTAATGATGATATACCAACTTCTATTTTTAAACTTACTCTTTGTATCTGTTTTTTTACATTAAACTTCAAAGAACTAGCAGAATTACTAACATAGATTCCAAAATCATTTATTGTTTCTGCCCAACTTTCTGTCCAATTTGCTAAAGTTGTTGCTATATCAGTAATTCCACTTACAACAACAGCGGGTTCCTCATAAGACCTACCATTAACTGTTATTACTAAATATTTTCCTATGGTATTAAACACAACAACTGTATGCTCAATATAAAAATCACCGGTTGTTCCAACTTGAACACTAAAATCTATTGGAACATTTGGAAAGTCAGTACTAAGTGTTATTGCATTGTAATAAACTGAAGAATAACCAACAGTGTTCAAAGTAGGTAAAATTCCAAGAGCATTGAGAGACATAAAATGTCTTGTTAACCAGTTTCTCAATGTTCTATCTATTGTTCTCTGCATATCAACAAGGCCAGATGAGTATATCCAAGCAACTCTTTCTTTATAGACCATCTTGTTTATTTTAACAATAATACCAAATTCATCAATATCTGTAAAAACTATATTATAATTCCAATTACTAGAGTAATTATAATTGAACTCTTTAACTAATGGTTCATATGTTTCGATACATCTCTCATAAACATATTTCATTCCACCTATACTATGAGTACTTGAAATCTGATCATAATAATAATTTACTATAGCATATTTTGATGGATATATTAAGTCAGCTTTTAATTGACTATCTTCATAGTATAAATCTATTTTTAAAACCTTAAATTCACTTTTGAATCTTTCTGCAGCAGAAGCCAGTGTTATCTCTGAAGATTGAGTAAAAGATTGTGTAAAGTAAATATGATCACTCGTAAAATATACTTCACCACCAACTAAAAACTCATTTACTATACCACCAGATATTGAGGAGGGCTCTATTGGTAAATAAGTCGGAGCTCCCCAGTAAAGGTCAGATCCTATAGATCCAACTGGATTAACAGATTCAGTTGCACCGGACCAAGTATAGGCTTGTATACATTGATATATTGTATTATTATACAATACTTGACTACCCGTAGCATAATAGGTTAAGTTAACATTTCCTAAAAACGTATTTATATTACTAACTTTATAAAAATCAGTATTTAATAAAGAATTAGAAACTTTAAATTCCATTCCAGGTCTTATTATATCTGGTATTGGATCTAAAAAGTTTAATCTCTTAGCTAAAGAATCGAAGCTTAAACCACCTTTATAAACTCTTGGTAAATCAGTTTTTGTTATAACTTCAATGAATAATGTACTATTATTTGGCAATGAACTTTTTGGTAAGTCATATTCGAAATGAACTATGTCTGCTATTTCTGGATTTTTAATTGTTACAACATCAACATCATCGTATCTTCCAGTTCTTCTATAAGAATCATTTTTATCAGTATTAATTATATTAAGTTTTCTATATTGATAAAGTCTATCATAAAAACTTGGCTCATTCCAAACTGATAATGTCTCACTTAACTGTGGAGTGATATAATTGTAAATTCCAATTATGTCAACACCCCTTATTGTAACTCCATCGTAACTAGAAGTCAAACCATATGAACCGGAGTAAGACAGATCAAATGCTAAATTATTAACATTTGATAATATCAAAATAGCATTCTTTTTAGAACCGACAACTGAATAGACACGATTAGGGTCTGTAAATTCAAAAATAGGACTATTAAATTTAATAAATGTTCCTAGCTTAAACTTAGCCTCAATATTTTTACCATAAATCCACTTAGAATAATAAGATTCTTCCTGATTAACTGGTTCAATTTTAGTAATAGAGAATGTAGCAGCTCCTTGGTAAAAATGAAAACCATATTCATTGAACAATTGCCATTTTCTTAAACTTAAATTTGGATTATTCTCATATTCAAAGGCAGGTATTTTCTCAAATAAATAAAGAGCCTGTGTTTTAAAGGTATCGCTCGAACTAACAGGAAATAAAATATCACCTTCATACCTTTCAGCGGTTTCATTATAATAAAAATTTAATGGATTTCCCTCTTTATCAAAGAATATCAAATTTTGCATCTAAATTCAAATAGCATTTTGAATATATATAAAAACTTTAATTCTTGGTGGAGAGTTAATATATAATAAAAATCAAAAAAAATTATGAAGTACATAAAAAGGTTCAATAATGAAGAGGTCATATCAGAGCATCTTCAATATCATATCGATAACAATATGTCAATTACTGAAAACATATTTAGATATGGTTCAGAATCTTACTTCAGTTTATTAAAAGAATCGAGAGAACTTTTTGATAAAGGTTCGATTGAACTTTCAGGACACGATAAGGAACTTTTTGAAGATTCGGATATTGGTAGATTTGAATATTTCGAAGGTGAACTAGTGCCTCTTGATTTACCTTTAGAGATTTTAGAAGAAGTCAATGAGGCTGAGTATCACGGAAGAGAGGTTAAATTAAATTATCCAATGAGAAGCTCTGGTCCTAAGAAGTATAAGGTTTATGTTAAAAATCCAAAGACTGGAAAGGTAATATGTGTAAACTTTGGAGATGTATCCGGTGGATTGAGTGCAAAAGTTTCAGATCCAAAAGCTAGAAAGTCATTTGCGGCTAGACATCAATGCCATTTAAAGAAAGATAAAACTAAACCAGGTTACTGGGCATGTAGAGCCAATAGATATGGTCACCTTTGGGGTGGTAAAACGTATCCTGGTTATTGGTAAAAATTATTTATTATGAAGATAAGAAAATTTAACGAATCAAATTCGAAATCAATAGATCCAAAATATTTTAATTTCGTATTTGATGAATTTATCGATAATGGTGCAAATTCAGATTATGACCTAATAGGATCAGAAGATGCATATTGGGAAATATTTATACCTGAGCCAAGAATCTATAAAAATAAATCAAAAGAAGGTTCTACTCTTGGAATGAGATGTGATATTGAAGAATATGTCAAAAATGCAGAAACCGTATCAAACTTCTCAAAAACAATAAAATCTTGTTTAGATAGAATTAAAGATGATTTCCCAGATACTAAAATTTCAATTGATTTTGAAGTAGAAAACAAGAATGGTGAAATAGAAAGATTTTTACATATAATATTCACAGTATGAAATATATTAATAATTATAAAATATTTGAAAATTCAGAATCTGATGACGCAAAACAAGGATTAGAATTTATACTACTTGACCTAAAAGATATTGAAGTCAATTATTCTATAATTGGAAGGAGTAAGTTTTTAGACAATCCGCATGACGATTGGTTTAAAAATACCAGAGTAGAAAGAGGATTTAAATCGTATTTTAGTTTAAATGTTTCTACTAATAAAGAACAAATAGAAACTATAATTTCTATAGTAAAGGAGTGTATCAACTACATGACCAATCAAGGATGGAAATATCACACAACAATTGATAGAGGAGTTAGAATAGTTGACATAGATATTGACGAAATAGTTAATATATTTAATTACAATAGAGATATTTCAAAATATTTAGGACAGATACATATACACTTTTGGAAATTATGAGTTTACCATTTAAAGAAGAAAAAATATCTGAAAATACTTTTATCAGAACATTTTATCACAATGTTGATTCTGGTGAACTCACCTGGCATCGCGATAGAGAAGATAGAATAATTGAATCTTTAGAGGAAAATAACTGGAAGATTCAAATAGATAATAAATTACCAATTGATATAGTTGGAAAGATATTTATACCAAAAGGTATTTACCATAGATTAATAAAAGGATCATGTGATTTAAAGATTAAATTACAAAAAATTAGTCATTCTTAACTTTATAATTCTCATTATAGATTCTTATAACTTCACTAAATTCTGAAATAACACCTTGTTTAAATTTATCATTTTCATATTGTTGATTTTCAATATATCCTTTAATAAATTCTTCATATTCTAGTTGAATCGATATCTGCAATTCTTCCTCAGTTATTTCCTTTTCTTTTTTCTCTTTTTCAGATTTTACAATATCGTCCAAATATTCAACTGATGCAAAATTACCAGTTTCTAAAATAGTTTCTAACTTTCTTCTTAACTTCCTGTTACTTATAAGAAGATTATTTGATATAACTATATCAATATAGTCTTTTGAGTTCTTTAGTGAATCAATAGTCTCAACGTCTTCTTCTGTAACGACTTGAACCTTTTTAAATACTGGTGAGTAGGTATTTGGCTCAAAATGTATTTGACCGCTAACCAGGTCAAGTACAGTTATTCCCTTTTGATCACCCATGTCGTTTCTATCCATCTGATATGGAGAACCTATGAATGTAAAGTTTTTATTAGTTTGACGAATATGTATATGTCCAGAAAATACGTGTTTGAATCTATTAAACTCATCAACATCTATCTTATCAGCATTTCTATGTGCGACAGAGTTTAAATGCATTCTACACCCATTTAAATCACTATGACAGAATAAATAATCACCGGAATTAGACTGAATCTGTTTAATCATATCTAACCTCTTTTCAATCCAAGGCATTAATACTAACTTAGTTCCAAATACTTCTATAGAAGTGGTTTCTGTATAAACAGTTATATTATCAACAAAATTAAAAAGTCTTACTGAGTTAACATCGTTTGTACCTTTATTCCAAAGATCATGGTTACCAACTATTAAATGCACTGGTAGTATTTTAGATATTTCTGTTAATATTTTTTCGGCTTTATATGATGTTATAATCGGAATAGAAGTTCTATTATCGTATAAATCCCCGCAGTGTATAAGAATATCACCTTCTTTAGCATTTTCTTTTAGATATGGTATAAAGAAGTTATAAAAATAATCTTCCATCATTGTTAACCATTTATCTAAGTTATTAACATATACACCAAAGTGCCAATCAGTAGTAATAAATACTTTCATTCCATATAACTATATTTTGAATTTATATGAAAATTATGGTA
>JACCDO010528720.1_pt1 | contig 28070 bp, 26 predicted proteins | sample 7446101 | NCBI WGS metagenome assembly JACCDO01 (sample SAMN15323440, study PRJNA562643) | freshwater metagenome | isolation source: river surface water | place: USA:Blue River Watershed | collected 2017-08-16
ACTATTCAATTAAAATTTATAATTGATTCAAAATATTATGAAATACTTTTGTATTATTATTATTTTTATTATTAAAAGATAAATATAATCCGCCATTTGTTAAATCTGTTATTTGCCATTTTTTAATATCTATATAACAATTAATATTATTTTTTATTCTTACTAAATAAAACCATACATCATCTTGTTTACTACAATAGTTCATGTACAAGTCCTTATTAAATATTAAATCTCCAGTTTTGTGAAAAAAATTAGGCTTATAAAGAATACCTCCCTTACCAGTTGGAAAATTATAAATATGATTTTTTATAAAATTATTTCTACGAATTGTATAATCAAACTCTTCTAATTTATTCATTTTTGGTGTAAAACCTCTATAATTTATAACACATTTATTTTTATTATAATCATTGACAAGATTTTTTATCAAATTTTTATCATAAATAGTATCATCATCTATCGTAATTATTATACAATCATCATTCCACTTTTCTTTTAATAAAGGTAATAATTTTCTATATGACCCTTCATTTTCTACCCAATTTATATTTATTAATTTACTATTATTTTCTATAAATTTTATTAAACTTTCATTAGTTATTTTTTTATCATAAAATCCTTTATCCAATAAATACGGGTCTTCAGATAAGTATAGATATATTTTGTCTGGTAAAATTGATTGATTTATTATAGATTGTAGAGTTTTTAATAAAATATCTTGATTTTTAAATATAGATGTTAATGAAATATATATTGGTATGTTTAAAATATTCGCATTGAAAAAACGATGTTTATATTCGAGGCAATTCAAAAAATTCGGCAATTCATAATTTGTTAAATACCCATTATTTATGAAATTATCACATAAATCATTAAGGTGTTTTAAATTTGTATCGTCAAATATAATAACAGTATTTGAGTGTGATAATTTTAAACATAATTCTAAATCTTTCCTAGCACCACTCAATGAATGGTCTCCATCAATATGTATTAAATCATATTTTATATTTTGTAAGATTAATTCCTGTAAAGCGGTTTGTGATGGTTTTAATATAATATTCATATTATCTTTATAATCACTATTAATGGTATTAAAACAAGGAATTACATATTCATGTTCATTTATATCAATACAAGTCAAATTAATATTTTCGTCTGTCATTTTCATCAATAATGATGAAAACCCACTATTGAAACCTATTTCTAACACATTCTTGGGATTATGTTTTTTGATTAAATTAATGATATTATATCTTTTTGATTCAAGATTATTATATTTAACATTCGTATTGTTTTTTGAATAAATATTACCTTCTAATTTTACATTAATAATAGGTAATAATTTATTTTCAATATAATTCATCCAATTATCACATATAATCATTTGTTCTTTAAAATTTTCAAAAATATAAAAATCTGATGGAGATGTTTCATCATTATACTGACCTATTTTTTTTTGAGGATATTTATTGGGAATATATCTTATACATTTCCATTCTTTAAAATTTTTTTGTATATAATTTGTAAATTTACGAAATTTTACATGTTGAGTATGATTTATATCTTCATTTTTAGAATAAATAATAACATATTTTTTAGACATATTAAATAAATTTTTCATATATTTTTCATAAACATTATCTTCAATTAAATGATATATTACATCACAAGATAATGCCAAATCAGCAAATTGACTATTTATATCAATATCATTATCAAGTAAAAACGTTTTTGTTTCGTCATCTATAAATATTTTTTTACAATTTTCTATAACTGTAGGACTAATATCAATACCAGTATATTTTATATTTTCTGTGTTAATTAATTTTAATTGATTACCATCACCAACACCATAATCAATAATTGAATTAATATTATTTTTATATACGAAATTATTTATTACGATTGCTTTAAATTCGGCAAGATGCCCATAAGATCCACACCCACTATTTCCATTATTTTTATATCTATTCTCCCAAAATCTTCTTGAATCAAACATTTATAATATATAATATATAATTTTATATTTTAACTAACTATACTAAAATATTTATTTATAACGGTTTCTTCTATTTTTTCTTCATTTTTATAATCTAAAAATTGACTCATAAAATAATTTGCGTTTTTTATAATATTCACACATTCTTCCTGATTATTATTACACCAATTTAATTTTTCTTCTAAATCGCTAAAATCGTCGTTTAATAAAACATAGTGATAATTCGGTATTAATGTTGTCTCCATTAACCAACTTGTAACACGTGGTTTTGGCATCAACACTACCGAGTTTGAATTTAATTTCCAATTCAACCCACTGTCTTTATCATTTCCCTCAATTGATAAAATATATTTATATTTTAAAAAATATGTAATATCACATGGTCCTTTAAGATATTTTTTAAATACCGGCTCTAACCATTTACGATGAATAGAACTGAACCCAACATCAATATTTGGGTTTTTATTGAACCAATTTTTCATCATTACAAAACGATTTACCTGTCGCGGACACCATTTTTCTGCTTTGTAATTGTCAGAACATCCTGTTGTTGTCCCCCTCCAAAAAATTTTTGGTATTTTTTTATTAAAATCTATATCTTTTGGTTTATTATAAAATTTACCCCAATGACGATCAAAATTAAAACATCTCAACAAAACGGAATCATTATTTCCATCACATCTATTTTTACACAATGTTAAAAAATTTTGTTCGCTTGATTTAATGATATCTGCTCTTCTAAAAATAAATTTTTTATCCGTATTTTTTGTTTTTTTTAATAGTTTCATCAAAGGAACATCATAGATAGTATCAAAAACATTTACTTTATTTGTTAAATTTTTAATTGTTATAACATCTGGATATTTACTAATATCTATTTTTTCATATTTTAACAATTCTTCTCCCAGGTAAAAATTTACTCGTTCATCAAAAGTCATTATCATTTTAATATAATATAATAAAAATATAATAAAAATATAATAAAAATATAATAAAAATATAATAAAAAAATAATAAAAATATAATAAAAAAATAAAAATATTCAATGTTATAATTTCATTATTTATGATGTTATATCAATAAAATAGAATGCTAAGGAAATAATAACAAGAATCATACCAGAAGTAGCAATTCGTGCTTCTTTAGTCAATATATCAACAATTTGATAAAATATATTAATTATTTTGTTAAAGAAACCAATTGTATTCTCACTTGAAATACCTTGAATTTGTCTTTGTAATCTATCTTTATAATCTTTGATGGTCCCTTCACTTAAATCTAAATTTTCGATAATTTGATTATCAAAAGGTTCTACTTGAGTTTTATTGTTACTAGAATTGCCATCTACGTTAATATTTGTTAAATCATTAATAATATTATAAAAATCATCTGATACTTTGTTTAAAATGCTAAAATTTTTAATATCTTTTTTTTTATCTTCTTTTTCTTTTAAATTACTTAAAATATTCAATGGTTCTAATTTTTTAATTTCCTGTTCTTTTAAGATGTTATTATAATTAGTTAATTGAATATCATAAATATTATTTAAATCTGATTGTCTATCAATTACTATTTCATCCATTTTAAGATCATCTTTTTGGTCAGTTGTGTCAATTTTACTAGTTAATGTTTGACAATCTTTAATTGTAATACTTTCTATTTGACATTTATGATATTTTAATGCATATTGAATTAAATCAAGTAATAAAATATTATTAAATCCAAATAATTGGTCAATATATTTATTTTCTTCTTCTTGAGACATTTTTTTTATTTCTTCATTATTTACATTTGTTTTATCAGTTAATGGATTAGAATCGGTTTTGCTTCTATAAAAACATTTAAATTCCATTCTTTTATTCATTAATTCCTGATATTTTAGTTTTAAAGCACCACACCGCTCAGGTTCTTTCATATTTGCTAATTTAATGTCACATTTATCAGCATTACATGCGACATATTTAGCTAAATATTCTCTAATAGATGGATTATTAAATAAGCAAAATCTAGCTATTGGAGCAATTTCTGAAACAACAGAAGATTTAAATTTTTCTGTTAAAAAATTTTTCATATCATCAATATGATTAGTTAAAGGGTCCCAGAAGGTATGATATAAATTACGATTATAAATAAACTTATATATTGGTGGACTTTCTTGAATTTTATTAATACTAAAATTAGCTGGTAGAAAACATTGACCAAGACCTGTTCCATTAATTAAAACTGAATTGATGTCAAATCCTGACCACCATCCATTAAGTTCACTGTTTAATCTTAAATAATTATCTAAATAAATATTTGAAAAATCACTATGTTGATAAAATATTAGAAAAGATAATATGTCATCAAAGATATTAATAACTCTGCTATTAAGGTCAATAATAATATTTTCTAGCAACATTTTTTGTTCTTCTTCGGAAGAAACTGTTTTCTCAATCCATTTTTTAAGTAAATTCATTCTTTCGATTTGGGTATAAACATTATCTAATCCAGAAGGTAAATTTATGACTTTATCATATCCTGGATTAAGAGTAAAAAAATTATTTTGACTCATTTCATCAATTTTGCGATATAATCTAGTTAAATTAAAAGAACTAGATGCCCTAACTAAGAAATAATCACCATTAGGTAATTGATTACTTTTAACTAATCCATTAATTTCTTTTTTACTTCTTAAAGATGACCAAAAATTCCAATTTTTATCTGGATTAGAAATTATTCTTTGGAGAATAGTAATATTTTTTTCAGAATCAGATGGTGTAACGAACCATTTATCAGTATCTATTTTAAAATATAATTGTTCAACGTTTTTGGTATATAATAAAGTATTTACTGGTAGGTCAAATAAATCTCCTTTAGATAAATATTTTAATCCTTGCCAATAATTAGATTCAAAAACTTCTTTTAAATTTGATTCAGCTTGTGCTAACATATACAATCCATAATTTTTTAAAAAGTTTTTTGATTTATCAGAAATCCATTCATAATCTAGATACATGTTTTTATTTAAATGAAAATTTTTGCGAAATGAACCTAATTGTGCATCTTCTTCGTCTGGTGTTTTATATAATTCCTTAGGTTTTACTAATTCTTCTTTTCTAGAGAATAAAATAATTCGTTCTTCATTTTTTGGATTATTTGGATTAATTGTATAATATATATCATTTAATAGAAGATATCTAGTAACAATTCTGAATTGTTCATTACGTAAAATAGGGGTTAGATTTAATTTTATTTTTTTTCTATTTTTTTCTACTAAATCACGAATGGATGTTAAATTATTATTAATAATAATTGTATTGGCAAATTCTTGATTATCTAATAAAAGACCTAATAATGAAGTTAATTTAACCATTGTAATATTATCATTATCTGGATTATTTTCGTTTTCAAAAGTTTCAAAATATTCAGATTCTCTTCTTTTACCTATTGTCCATATTAAAGCAATGAATAATATTGAAAAAAGAATCCAATATTTATATTTTTCAATTTCCATTTTGCTTAATTCCATTTTAGTGAATTATGAGAAAAAAAACAAGTAAAAAGAACTAGTAAATATGAGAAAGTTTTAATAAGAAGAAAAATAAGAAAAGTTTATAATAATTTTATTTTTTCTTATTTAATAAATAAAATCGATTATCATGTCAGGTTTAAATTATAGTGATATTAATTTTAATCAAAAATTTGAAAATTATAAGAATGGTCGTGTAATTTTATATCAAGGACAAAATTTTTCACCATATGAAAGTTATGTAGGTTCAAAACAACCTCAACAATGTTTTAATGATAGTATTAACCATTTACATACGGCAACATCTCTAACAGAAGCTTATTTTTCTCGTGAAAATGTTGATATTATCCAAAACGAAATTATTAAAAGAGTTTATAATCAAACAAATTATGTAATTAGTCGCCAATCAGATACTAATTTACAAATTATTATGCGTTCTATTTATTTACAATATGGTAAAAATCTTCCTTGTCAAATTAAAGAACAAGTCCTAGAATTAAATGAAGAAGTTTATAAAGAATGTTTGCGTATAATTATACCAAATATTCAACAAACCATTGGATATAGAAATGACCTTAGTAGATTACCTCAAACTATGGATAGAGCACTTAATATAAGTAGTAAAGGCACTAAAACACTTTATGATAAAGTAGGTTTCTAAAAATAAAATCAAAAATAAAATGTTTAAACTAGTAGCTAGAATACCACTTTTAAATATTTTTATAAAAGGTATTCTAGATACATGTTTTATGTCTTTTAATTTTATATTTTTTTATATTTTTTATCATCTAGCTTAAATAACTAAACATATCAGCATTAGTTTTCTCTTCTTTCATTTGTTTTTCGTTTTCCCATTCAATCTTTGCCTGTTCAATTAAAAACTCTCTTTCCTCTTGTTCTTTAAGCCATTTAGATTTTTCCTTTTCTAAAATTGATTTTAATTCATGTTCTTGTCTAGCTTGTGAAACTTTTCTTTTGAGTTCACAAGAATAATCGGAATCATTATTATATTCAAAAACTTGGTTTTGATTAGTAAATGAAACCGATTTATTATTCTTTTTATTTGGATTATATATAACATTTTCTAAATGAGTTAAACGTGTGGAAATTTGATTTATATTATTTTCCATATTAGCTAAAGCACTAATCATTACACCTAGTTTATTATCCATTTGATGCATCATATTAGCCAAATATTCACCAATTTGTATCTGTAAATCATTTGATTGTTGTAAATTGTTCATATTAAATATTTTTTAAGATACAAAACCAAGTAAACTTTATATTTAACAATTTTATATTTTTTTGTTTTCAATTTTATGCGAATAGAACTCTAATTTATTTTATAAAACAATATTAAAAATAATAAGAAACTATTTAAAATGACAACAGATGATAATAAAATGCAAAATTTGGATTCATTCTTTGATACAAAAATGGAAGAAAGTCCAAAGAGTTCTAGTCCATTAAGAGAAGAATATGAAAATATATATTCAACTTATAATTTTAATCAAGAATATCAGTATGTTATAGAACAATCAAAATTGTTGCAAAAAACTGAACATATTGAGATATTTAAAATTATAGATAAAAATGGTGATGATTATACTACTAATGAAAATGGTGTATTTATTGCTTTAAATAAATTAAAACCAGAAACATTAAAACAAATAACTCAATTCATAGATTTTTGTTTAGATAATAAATTAAAATTACAAAAAGATATTAATCAAAGAGATTCGATTAGAGAAATTATGAATTGTCAAACTGATGAAGTTAGAGGATTTAATAAAATGTTTTTAATCAATGAAAAAAATTGAAAAGATATAACATAATGATATAAATTATATTATAATATATTGCAACAATATTTAATTTTACTTATTTTTAAAATGCTTAGTTGCCGAGAAATTTGCAAATCTTTATCTAATTTTGAAGGTGAACAAACTTTTACTCTTGAAAATCATAATGTTCTTTTTGAACAATCAATTGATTTTTCAAAAAAATATCTTGAACTAGTTGAAGATAAAATCAGAGAAAATGGATGGATTGATCCAAATCTTAATCCTAGTAAATTTAAACAATTGAAAAAAGAAATCAAAGAATCTGAACAACAAGAAGAATTACATGAACAAGAAAAAACACAACATAATGATGATAAAAATGATGGTAAAAATGATGGTAAAAATGATGGTAATCAAGAAGATGAAAAACAGTCAATCTGTTCTTATTTAAATTATAAAAATCATCAAACCGTAAATTTACCAGAAGAATTATTAAAGGTTATTGATAAAGAACGTCATGAAGAACTTTATTATTATGGTATGAAAGGACCTGATTCATTCTTAGCTTCTGTTTTATTAGCTGTAGAAACTAATTATTGGCTTCAACATCGTAAAAAGAAAAGCGAATATGCGGACCAAATTAAAACTACATTTAGTATTCAAAAACATGATATTCTTAGAGATTTACCTAAAGAATCTAAAGGTAACGATTATATTAGTAAAATTTATTCTTCTGATTTTCCAGAACATATTGACAGTGATAAATCTATTGAACTACAATTTCTAATTTGTTATAATTTTAAAATCAACCTGTTAATTATTAATTTAAAAGACAAAACAGGATATTTTGCTTCAGATTGGGATTCTACCAAAAATACTTTAGTTGTTATCAAAGATAATATCACTTACTTACCAATTCTTTCAAATAAAATACCTTATTTTACGTCACATGAAATTATGAATTTCCAAAAGGAATTTAATATCCTTTTTCCAATCAAAATGCAAATTAATGATGAAGTTAAAGTTAAAGGTCGTGGTAAACCTAAATCAAAGAGTACTGATACAACAAGTGACGGACAGCCTTTAATTATGATTATAAAAGCTGAACAACTAGATTCTGAAGATATTAAAAAAAATCTTAAAGTTGAACAAATTCTTCCTCTTGTCAAATATCAATTAAAAGATTTACAAGAAATTGCTGAGAAATTATGTATTGAAACAGAACATAAAAAATATGGCGGTGATGCTAAAACTATTAAATTAACCAAAAAAACTAAGAAAGATTTGCATGATGATATTCTTGAAAAACTAAAAACTAAAAACTAAAAACTAAAATCTAGAATACCAATTATAGACTTTTATAATACCATATATTTTAAATGACATTATTTAATTGTTTTTGTTTTTGTTTTTGTTTTTGTTTTTGTTTTTGTTTTTTTTAATTTGTTATTTTGTAGAAAATAATATAATATTATAGTAAGTAAAGTTAATTAGATATGAAGTTCAATAAACAAACTAATGAAAAACAACGGGTGCTTGACCTTATTAAAAAAGCACACCTTAATAAGAATTTTGAACTTGAAGCTTTGATTTATTATCAAGGTTTAGAAAAATTAATTAAATATGATGATTTTATTTCATGTCTCAAAAGATTAAAAGGCCAAAAGGGGTTTAAATTATATCCTTCGGTTGAAGTGATTAATATTAATTTTAAAGGTGATTCAAAATATAAAAATATTCGTATTTCGGTGACCGGACAGGACACTATTAAATTCTTTTGTGCAAATGGTAAATTAAAAGACCTTGGAAGTAATATCAAATACTATCATAAAGAAAATATTATTGATGAAACTGGTAAAATTAATCGTGTAAATATCGAAGATTATAACATTAGATTTAATCTGAAAGAAGAACGTCCAATGGACGAAGGTAATGAATTAATTCGAGACCTTTTAAATCATTGGGAAGAAGTTCCTAAATTTTTTAGATATAAAAAAATAATTTCTTTTGAAACTGAAGATGGATTATTTCGTAATGATTTTGCGATTGTTAAAGAGTCAAAAAATGAAATCAGAGAAATGAGTGTTTCTGATGTTCGTAAATTTAATCTAGAAGAATTAATAGTTAAACCAGATAATGTTAAGATTTTTAAAGACTGGTGGAATAGAATGAAAACACAACCAAAAGCAATGGTAAATGTTGCAAATCAACCAGTTTATTATCAATCTTTCCAAAAATCTGGAACATTAGAAAATAAACCATATTATGAAATAGAAGTTGAATATTTAGGTAATCAAAAAGGACAAAAAACATTATCTGAACATGATATTCTAGTTAGATTTGTTGAATTAATTGGCATTCATTTGCAAGCTATTCAACATAGTTATTATATTATTAGCAAATCTGAAATTGCTGGTGTAAAATATGATTTACAAAATTTAACTGATACACGTGGTAAAAATATATTCAAGGCTCCTTTACCTAATACACTGGAATTAAATCATCTTGAACGTTTAACTAATCGTCAATATTTAGATGAAACAAATACAACAATTCGTAAAAACTTTTTTGTAACTGAAAAAGCAGATGGTGAAAGACAATTATTATTTGTTGATTCTCATGGTGAGTTCTTTTTTATTAATCGTCAAAGTATTGTTCGTAAATTGGGGATTAAAATGCCTGAACTAGCTGCAACTCTATTAGATGGTGAATACCTTGAAAATAAAAATTTATTTATGATTTTTGATGTTTATTTCTTCCAAGGAAAGGCAACCTGGCGTGATATATTTGAACCTAGATATGAGGTTATGAAAAAAGCTGCATTATTTCTTAGAACAAATATTGAAAAACCAACATCATCAATGGATATTAAAAATCCAATGATGTTTGGTCATAAGGTGTTTTATCGAGGTGACACAGCATTTAATAAAAATTCATCTCAAATGGATGAATCATCAAATGACACCCTTATTTTTGATGTTTGTAAGAAGATTTTAAATCAGGTTAATGTTAAACAAGGTGGGTTATTAGAATTGGGACATCAATTTAGTTATAATGTGGATGGTTTAATTTTTGTCCCTTCAAATCTTTATGTAGGACAAGATGATTTAAATCATAATGTATCAAATTTTGCAGAATCAGCTAACTGGATGAGAACATATAAATGGAAACCTCCAATTAATAATTCTATTGATTTTGAAATTAGAATTTTTCATCCTAAAGGTCCATCTTCAACAAATGATGAATATTATAATGGTCAATTATATCGTCAAGTTATTTTATACGTTAACTATCAATCAGACTTTCATTTTAGATATAATGCTCAAAGAACATTAAATGAAGGTTTAGGAGCTTTTAATGGACTTCAACCATTTTCTCCAAATTTTCCTTTTATTGGATATAAAGACCATAATAATAATTTAGTTGAAGAAGGTTCTATCGCATGGATTCCTTTAAATAATTCAGGAAATATGATAACTCATGAAGGTTCTATGGTTCAAGATGGTGATGTTATTGAATTCTCATATGATTTAAATAATAAAATGATTGAACGTTGCTGGAAACCATTACGTCATCGTCCTGGTAAAGGTGCTAACGGTTATCATACTGCTATGAATATTTGGCGGTCCATTCATAATCCAATTACAACTAACATGATTATTGGTGGTGATGAAATTCCAGATAATGATATATATTATCAATCAAATGTTGAACGTGGTGAACTTTATTTAGCTGAAATGAATAAATTCCATAATTTTGTTAAGAAACGATTATTTGACCATATTGGAAAAGAAAGAAAGCGTCCTAATATTTTAGATTTAGCTTGTGGTAAATTTGGTGATTATTATAAATGGATTCCATTAAATCCTAATTTTGTCCTAGGTATTGAATATTCTCAAGACAATATTAATAATTTTAAAAATGGAGCTGCAACTCGTGCGTTAATAGCTGAAGCAGATAATAAAAAAATTAAAAAAATGAATTCTAATATTATGGTTGTTTGGGGTGATTGTTCAAAACCAATTAACACGGGAGAAGCAGCAATGGATGACCTTAATAAATATTATCTTAATGTTCTTTATGGTGATGTTGATATCACAGATTATAATAAATTAGGTAAATTATCAGGTAAAGCCTTACAAAAATTTGATATTACTACATGTCATTTTGCAATCCATTATTTCTTTGGTAATTATGATAATGTTAATGGATTTTTAAATAATGTTTATCAAAGTTTAAAAACAAATGGCTTTTTTATCGGAACATGTCTTGATGGTAAATCCATCTATGATAAATTTAAAAGAACAAAAAAGAATGTAATTGAAGAGTATCAAGAACCAACTAAAGATATGCCTGAAAAATCTAGATTAATTTGGAGAATTAAAAAAGATTATGAAGAGACACATGACGACAAAGGTGAATTACCAAATGATGAAACTTCATTAGGAATGAAAATTTCTGTTGATGTTGAATCAATTAATAAAACTAGTCATGAATATTTAGTCAATTTTGATTATTTAGTTAAATTAATGTCTGAATACGGGTTTGAATTAGTTGATAGTAAATTATTTCATGAAGTTCCTAGCTCAATGTTAGAAGAATTTTATTCTGAAAATAAAATTTTTGGTCCTAAATTACGTTCTAAACCAAAGGTCCTAGAATATAGTATTTTACATCGTTGGTTTATTTTTGTTAAGAAAAATATTCAGTCTGAAACAGAAAATAATTCTGAAAATGAAGACAATAATGAAGATAAAACTGATAATGTAGACAAAACTGATAATGAAAATAAAGAATCACCTAGAAGTTCTCCTGAACTTAAAATGATTGAAAGTGATGATGATAATCAAGAAAATAAAAAAATTAAACAATTACCTGATGATATAAGTGAATATGAACAATCAACTGATGAAGATGAAGATGAAGATAAAAATATTGATAAAAAACAAAAAAATATTGAATTAGATATTAAAGATCTTGATTTAGAATCTATCGCATTATAATTTTTTTTTGATTTATTCGGTAGAGATGTTAAACAAATAATTATAAATACGTTCAGATAAAACAGGTCCTAGTTTTCTCTTTTTTCCATTACTTATTGTAATTTCTAAATCCATTAACATTTTTGCCCTTTTTGTTTCATCGATTTCAAAATATGTTTTAATTAAATTTGCAATCGATTTATATTTATCTATTATTAAATTTGCATTTTGCATTGACATTCCTGGTATTTGTGCTAACTGTAAGATTGAACAATTCTGAGAAGTTAAATTATCTTTTTTTTTCATTTTAATGGTTGATAAATATGCAATATTATTTACATTATTAATATCATCTTCAGCACCATCATGTTCTAATTTATTTTCATTAGATAAAACATTAGATAAAACATTAGATGATAAAAGAGATAATGAAACTAAAGTAGGATCCTTATCTTCTAATTTTTTTATAATTCTCTTAATGAAAAAGATAGTCTCATCAATATCTTCAAATTTTAATACTGTTATTTTATCTCGAAATAATGTATTTATAATCATACCATATAATGTTTTTAAATGCCCAGGAATATCATTTAAACTACCTTCCAAAATATACATTAATTTACATTTAGGAATACCAGATTCTAACATTCTTTGTTTTTGTTCACGATATCTACCATCATTAACAGAAGCAATTAAATCAGCCATTGTTTTTCTTTCGATTAATAATAAAAGATTCCCATTATATGTTATTTTAATATCACCTAAATCTAGATTCAAATATTCAGCATTAGAAAATGCAACTTTTAAATCTTTTTCACGATTGTCTATTGTTAATACTATTGACATGATTAATATTAATAAATTCAAAAATACTTTAAGTTAAAAATAAGGAAAATTATAAATAAAAATTAAGAAATTATAGTTTCTCTTAAATCAGAATCCCAATCTTCAAAATATTTGTTAACTAAAACAAAACTTTCTAAAACATCACTACTTTTAGATCTTTTTGGAATTTCACTTAACATTTTTTCAACTACACTTTGAAAGATTTTTCTTATTAATTTTGAAGCATCTGATGACCCCTTAAATGTTTCCCAAGATTTATCAGTTTTATAATTAACCGGAAATTGATTATTTAAAGGATTATTAGTGTCATTTTCTTTTTTATTTAATAATTTCCAAAAAAGAATACCTAACGCCCAAATATCAGCCTTTTTTGCTAAATATAGATATATATCATTTCTAGTTTGATTAGTTGATAATCTTTTTATTCTTAATACCAATTCAGAAATATTAAACTTTTCAGGAGGATTAATCAGAAAATCTAAGGTTTGACAAAAGTAATCATCTAAATGATTATTATTTTCGTTTCTATTTAAAGATATGCCTATATATTTTCCACATGAAACCGCAAAATCAGTTATTTTTACATTTTTTATTTTACCATTAACAAATTCAACATAAATGTTTTCAGGGTTTAAACCACGATGAGCTACGCCTTTAACATGAATATAATTTATTGCAATTAATAATTTATACATTAAAACACATATTAATCGACAATATTCACTATAACTAAAAGCCATAATTTGAGTAATAAATTTTTTTAGTGATATTCCAACCGGTAATTCCTGAACAATAATAAGATAATCTGATGTTAATTTAACATTATAACAAATTGATATATATTTTTTACTACTTACAAATTTTGATAAATATTTGATGAATCCTATTTCTAGTAACAACTGATTAAAATTGTCTGTATCTTTTCTAGGTATAATTTTGATTAAAACATTTAAATTCTTTTTATTATTGTTATAAACACCTTGATATACAGATGAATTATGTTCATAACCAATATGATTATTTAAGGCTAATTTATTATTAAATTCACCTAAAATAATATTTTGTAATACATCCATCCTAGATTTGTATCTAATTTAATATTCTAATTAGAATTTAAATTTTATCATTAAAAACAACTAAAAATTTGTAAAATTATAAAATAAATTTATTTAACTTCTATCTCTAGCGAGTTCAGTATAAATAAATTTAGGTAAAATTGAACCAACTGTTGTATCCATTTCTAAAGCATTAAGAGGTGTTCCACGATCAAAAACAGCCGCTGGAAGTCTTTTTTTATCACTTAAGCAAACAGGAGGTCTTTTTTGAGGAACATCCCAACATTTGGGCGGTTGTATTTGAAAACCTGGAACAAATGTTTTCATTTTACATGAAGGAATAAAATTACCATTTGCATCTAATCCTGCTCTAGGAGAAGGTTCTTCTTCATATTTAGGAGGACGATAGTTTCTTTGTCTATCATCTCTTTCTTCATTATTTTCTTCATTATTTTTTTCATTATTTTCATCATCTGTTGGATTAAATGATTCATAAGATGTTCCATAATTACCACCATAATTGACATCACCAGTTTCAGGGTCTTTTTTACAATCAATACATGAATTTACATTTGGCATACTAGCATCCATTGCAGAATTAGATAAAGCTGTATTCCATGGATCATTATAAGAAGATGTTGTTCCACCTGTTGAAAAATTGTATCCAGTATTAAATACATATTGTTGAACTGCTGCTTGAATAGTCTCCTGTGACATATTTGGATATAAAGATTGCATGGCACCAGCTAATCCAACATTATTTCTTGCGGCCTCAAATGGGTCTTCTTTTTTCTTTTTAATAATAATATTTGGATGAAAATAATTATTAGGTCCTTCGCCTCCAATTTGAGAAATATTAAATCCTTTATTAGGAAGAATTGTAAAATTTCCAGTTGTAGGATTGGGGACTGTAGTAATACCAGGAACTGCTATGATTGGAGGAGGTGGTGTGTCACTAGTTCTAGAACCTGCTCTTCTTCCACTAGTTGTTCTGCTACCGTTTGTTCCACTACCGTTTGTTCCACTACCGTTTGTTCCACTTCCTGTTGTTCCACTACCGCTTGTTCCACTACCTGTTGTTCCACTGCCAGTTGTTCCACTACCTGTTGTTCCACTGCCAGTTGTTCCACTGCCAGTTGTTCCACTGCCAGTTGTTCCAGTGCCAGTTGTTCCACTACCAGTTGTTCCACTACCAGTTGTTCCACTGGCTGAGCTTCCGTTTGTAGTAGCTCTCTCTGCAGCAGCAGCATTAAGAGCTGCTAATTCAATTGCAGCTTTATCTTCTTCGGCTTTTTTAGCTTTTGCAGCTTCAAATCTAGCTCTCATTTTTTGTTGAGTTGCTTCTCTCGCTGCTTTCGCTTTAGCCAAAGCTTCTAACAATGACTTTTTCTTATCATCCTCAGTAGTAAAATGTTCCATTGAAATATTATTATAAAAAATAAATAGTATTAGAGCTATTATACATAAAATGAATATAGCAACTGTTAATCTTATGGATTCCATTTTATAATTATGTTATATTTATTAACAATTCTTAATTATAATTATTATTAATATTATACAAGAAATTTCTAAATTTAAAAAAATTAAAATAAAAATTTAAAATTGTTCTAAAAATGAAACTCTAAATATTTTATTTTCTATAGTGATTGTTTATAAATCCTAGATATTATGATAAATTTCTAAAAGGATCTCCACCAATATCAGCCCCTACTCTAACTAAACCTTCATCGCTATAACCTATTTCTAGATTTGTTTTATTATTAACTAATTCTGGAAAATCATTTATAGTATCTTTAACCATGCATCTTTCAATTGCGTTATTTGTATAATATTTTGAAGGATTATTTAAATAATTATCACACTCCTCTTTAGTAAAAATATTATATATTTTGTTTGCACAATCAGATTGTTTAGCAAAATTTAAGGCTTGTTCTCTTTGACAATTCCATTGAAAAGGTAAAATCGGTAATGTTTTTTTATCTGAAAAAGTTTTTTTATAAGGTTCAGTTATTGTTAATTTTGGACATTTTACTGGATTATTTTCTAAATAATCATCATAGGTTTGATAAATCAAAGGATTTTTATCTTCAACAATTGGTAAATGCATTCTAAACAGATAATATTTCTTCCCATCAAAATATAATCTATCTGGACAACCAAGTTCTTCTCCATCTGCAAATTTCTCAATTATACCTGAATTTAAAAATAAACATGCTATAAAAACTATAATAATAATTAAAATTATTATGGTTGTAGGATTCCATTGAAATTTGGGAACCATATTGAAATTAATTTAATGTATTAATATATTAGTATATTTATTTTTATTGAAGAAAAATAATAGTTAATAATAATGAAAAAATCAAAATAAAAATTTTTTAATATATTGTTCCCCAATTAGGCAAAAATATAAATAATCCAAATATAATTATAGTTAAAAGGAATATTCCTCCTATACCAATACCTATGTATGCAGGAGTGCTTAAACCTGAAAAATTTTCAGATTGTGGTATATTTGGTAATGTTTTTTTAAAACCTAAAAAATCTGGTAGACTTGTAGGAGTAGGATTTGATTTAACATTATAATAAATACTAAGCCCAATTAAGGCAGAAATAACTAAAATTATTATAATAATTAAAAAAATATTAATAATTTTCATTTTTAAATGATATTTTTAATATATTAAAAGAAAAACTTATATATAAAATTATTAATGAATTGAATAATCTTTTAATTTAACTTCTGCATAACCTGATTTTTTAGTTAAAAATAATTTGGTTAATTTAGGATATTTTTTATTTAGATAAATAGCTGAATCAAGTGCGTCTTGTTTTCTATCTCTTCCTAATGATTGCATTCCACCTTTAGTAGAATAATATGTTGTTTGAACAGCTATATTATTAAATCTAATAACTCCTCCATCTTTGACATAATATTGTAGAGTTCTTTCAACATCTTCTTTTTCATCTATTGATAAAATTAAATCAACATCATGTCTATTTATATTACCCCAACAAGGTCCGACAATTAAACGTAAATCATTTGTTATTTTTTTACTCATAAAATATGCATTATTTATTGGATAAATACCCCATATAAATAGTTTTCTTTCTTTTAATGTTTGAAAAGCATTTTTGAAGAAAGAATCTAAATCTTCCATCTCCTTTAAATAAGCATTGTATTTATTATAAATGGTGATTTTGGATTTATTACTTTTCTTTTTTGTTCCTGATTTGTAAGCTAAACAGTTAAAACCAGCTATATCGTCATCCATATTAACTATTTCTTGTCCTTTTTGGAAGTATTTAGATATAAAATTTCTTTGGTTTTTTAGACCTTTTTCACCAATTATAATTTTACCATACATTTCTGATGGTATTGTTTCTATATATTTTTTTTCTTCATCTTTATCAGCCACAAAAATATAAATCCTATTTCTAGATATGTTATATTTTTGTAAAACAGCTAATGTTTTGAGCTTTAATAATTCCGCTCTTTTATAAGATGGTATAGCAATAATATACATTTTATTATCATAAGAGAATAATATTTAATAAAAAATTAATAAAATAAATAATTAAACAACCCTAAATAATATATGTTAAAATATGATATATCATCTTTTAACAACCATCAAGAGGACGGCGCATAAGGTCAGGTGCAATTGTTGTCATATTCCATGGGCTGACTTGGACTTGTGGGTTAGGAATTTCACTACGAAGGTCATGGCTAGCATTTCTGAGACTACTTCCAATTGTATTCATACCAATGTGGTGACCTGATGTAAGAAAGTTTTGGTCAGTGAGGGCACCTTGACCAGCTGGAACAACTTGAGCCCATGTGCTGTCAGCACTAGCTGGAAGGAGATCAGCTGAGCTGAGAACATCCTTAGGGTAGCATTCACTTGGTAAAAATTGTCCGAGGTTGCTAACGTCACCACTTTCATTGACTGGACGGTATGATTCATTCATTCCGAGTTGTTCTGAAGCTTGTGGACCAGCTGCAGGGGGGTTTTGGAAACCTTCTTCACCAGCTTCTTCACCTTCTTCTTTTACTGAACCAGCTTTTTCAACTGGTGACATTTCATCTTCATCATAATTATAAAATCCTTCACTTGTAACAGCAGGAGTTATTGAAGAAGATGAATTATCGAAATAGTAAGTCTTAATTAAAAGAAGTAATAAAATAGCAATACCAATGATTACTATTAATTGAGTTAATTGATCACTTTTTAAATTGAACATATCTTGTTATTTAAATTTAATAGACAGAAAAATTTTTTAACTTATTCACAGAAAAAAAAAATAATAAATTAGATGAAAAATTAAATTAATTTTAAGTTTTTTCTTAAAAAATTAAAAAAAAGAAAAATTATAAATAACGAACGTTTTATAAAAATATTTTTCTAACATTTTATTTTATAAATTAACACAATATTATTTAATATTATTCAGTAATTGAATTCCATGCATCAGCAATAAGTTCTTCATATTTAATATTTTCTAAATTTAAAACCTGGTCATCTTTTTTCCAATCAAAATTAATTGTGCTTTGAGAATTTGGATTAACACCAACTTGTGGATTAACAGGTTCCGGACGTGGTTGATTATTTCTATAATTTTTTTTATTACCTACTGTATCAACTTGTGAATGATGTTTAGGAAATAAAAAATTCTTATCTGTAAATTTTTCCACACCATTTTCTAATTCTTTTAAAACAATTTTTTCAGGGACTTTATTTAATTCATAAGGTAAACAATATCCTTTCGTTTTTCTGTCACATATATCATCTACATTAGTTGTTAAAACAGATTTATATGTCTTACTATATTCATCATTTGATTCAGGTGGAGGTCTTTTATTTTCTGAATCTGTAAATCCTTCTTTTAATTCTGAATTATAAACAATATTTTGGCTGGTATTAAAATTATTAATTATTATTAAATATAATACATATCCTAGAATTATAATTATTAATAAAGTGTTAATATTTAAATTTAAACCTAACATCATCATATTATTATTTATCTAAAATATTTGCTTATCTTTGTATTTCTTCTTTTTATTAACTTTTATTTTTTATCTAGATATTATCCACAACTATATTTCATGATTTTATCCAAAACTTAATTCTTCAAAATCATTTACATTTAATTCTTCTTCAATATCGGGGTCTACAGAATAAAATTTATCAATAGGTTTTTGACTATTTGTTACTATGTCATTTTCTAATTCTTCCATTTCTAGTTGAATTTTACGTAACTTTTCCAATTTTTTCTTTTTTTCCTTTTCTATTTTTATACGTTTTTCTTCTTCTAATCTATTCTCTTCTTCTTTTTGTCTTTCTATTTCTTTTAATCTTTCCTCTTCTAAAAGTCTAGCCTCTTCTTCCAATCTCTCTTGTTCTAAAATTTTTTCCTCTTCTTCAACTAATTTTCTTAATCTTTCCGTTTCGAGACGTTCTTCTTCTATTTTTTGTAAAATATGTTCTTTTTCTAAACGTTCTTCTTCTAATTTTTGACGAAGTTTCTCTCTCTCCATCTTCTCTTTAAAAATACCATCATGATCCTGTTTTTTTAACATTAATTTCTCTTTTAGTAAACGTTCATGTTCTAATCTTTCTTTTAATTTAGTCTTTTCCAATTGTTCTTCTTCCAATATTTTGTTTAATTTTTCTCTTTCAATACGTTCCCTTTCTAATTTATTTAATTTTTGTTTTCTTTTAATATTTTCTAAATCATCTTCAACATTTATAATATCTATTTCTTTTTCATTTTCTATAAGGATATTATCAATATCAATTATATTATTTATCATTAAATTATTAATATCATCATTTTTAATATTATTTTTTTTATTATTTAAATTTTTTTTAAAATTTTCAATAACATCTTTTTCATTTTTATGTTTATCTTTCTTATTACGAGTATTTTCCTCTTGTTCTTCTTGTTCTTCCTTTAATTTTCTTTGTTTCTCTAGTTCTTCTTGTTCTTCCTTTAATTTTCTTTGTTTTTCTAGTTCTTCGTGTTCTTCCTTTAATTTTCTTTGTTTTTCTAGTTCTTCTTGTTCTTCCTTTAATTTTCTTTGTTTCTCTAGTTCTTCTTGTTCCTTTAATTTTCTTTGTTTCTCTAATTCTTCTTGTTCTTCCTTTAATTTTCTTTGTTTTTCTATTTCTTCTTGTTCTTCTTGTTCCTTTATTTTTTTTTGTTTATCTTCTTCCTCTTGTCTTTTCTTTTCCAATTTTCTAAGTTCTTCTAATCTTTCTGATTCTTTTATAGAATTATCTCTTTCTAATTTAGCATCATCATCTTCTATTAATATATTTTCAATAGGATATGGACTAGTTATTTGTTTATTAATTCTTAATTGAATTAAATTCCATATTGGATAAAATTTTTCTGATGAATATCTAATTTCAGCTAGAGAAATAATACAATCAACAAAATCATGTGGTGATACATAACTATGGTCAACAATTGTATTATTGTTATATATTTGAGGTATCAATGTATTACCTTTCACAGGAATTCTAATATTAAATGTTGAATTCTTTCCTCCAGCATTTAATTTAATTGATGGTATATAATAATCTTCTATTGTATCTTGTGGTATTTGGTCATTAAACCATTCTATAGAATTTTGAAAGGTAATTAAACGATTATTTTTATCTATTTTAATTAAGAAATCAAAAAAATCAGAATGTTCATTATTTAAGTCTAATTCCAAATCAATATAATAATGAGAACTTTTACGACAAATACCTGAAGATGTTCTCATTTTTGGAATTCTAATAAATAATGATGTTAATTTATTATGACTTTCTCTATAATAGATATATGAAGCTTGATTACCTCCTTGAATAGTTTTTGGACTCGAATACTCTAATTTTGAAACATTTATTTTTCTAAAATCGCAAATTGAAAAATTATTTTTACTCATTTTTCTTTTATTCAGAACTTCTTTTCTTTATGTTTATCGATTGATTTGCTAATTCTTATGTTTTTTGTGACATTTTTTATTAAAGATTAAAACGCAGGTATATTTTTATTTAGATTATTTATTTTTTTGTTTTGTTTTTCTTTGAAGATGTTGATTTTGAAGTTTGATATAATTATTTATAAATTCTTCATAGGTTTTTAATTTTGATTCCCAATTAGGATAATATTCTATATAAGATTTATAATTGATTTCTTTTTCATCTATCCTAGAATTGGATAAAGTATTTATTTGACGTGTTAAATCTAATATTGATTCTTTAATATCTTTACGGAATTTTGTATTTAATCCAAAATCTATTATTTTTAATTCATCACCTAAACAACACGTGTTTCTTATAGACATATCATTAGAATTAATATTTAAAATATTAAGAATTTTATAAATATTTTCTAATTGTTTTGTCCAATCTTTTGGTAAATTTTGACTAGAAATAGTTTCTCCACAATAAGTCATATAAATTATTAATTTATCAGAATCAAATGCAACTAATTGAGGAAAATGAGGATAACCTTGTAATTTTTTTAAACTATTTACTTCATTTTGAAAGAGAAAATGACCAAAACTATTTTGTAAACATTTTTTTTTTACAATATATCCTTCTAATAATTCAACACTTTGTGAACCTTCATGAACATTATTAAATCTTCTAATAATTTTAAGACTATTCAAATAATCAATATAATTTTTATTATTCTTTTGCATTTCTATAATTTTTATTATCGTTTCATGTTGATTTTTTCTTATTAAATCTGAATTTTCATTTGATTGAAGAGGTATATCTTTTTTTATAATATTGATTCTATTTTCTTTATCTTCTTTAGTTTCTTTAGTTTCTTTAGTTTCTTTAGTTTCTTTAGTTTCTTTAGTTTCTTTAGTTTCTTTTCTACCTTCAATTAATTTATTTTGATTATTACCATTTTTAAATATCTCTAAAATTCTTTGTTTTTGTAAATTTTGTAAATAAAGAATTTGATATATATTGTTCATTTTAATATTTTTTGCTTATTTTTTTTGCGATTTCTTTGTAATTTCTTTATAAAAAAAATAAAGTAAAAAAACTCAAAAAAATTTCTTTTATTTTGTTAAAATAAAATGGATAGTTGGCAATCAATAGGTAATGAATTATTAGAAAAGTTCATTATTGAATTAAAAAAAAAGGAAAATGTCGAAAAGATTCATTCAAATATTCTTGATCCTTTAATAGACTATATTATACAAAGAATGTATCCATATATAATGGTATCATGTGTAATATTTCTATTAATTTTAATATTTTTAATATTAGTTTCAATTATGTTATTTAGAACAACTGGATTAAATGTAAGTATATCACCAACATAAAAAAAAATATATAATTTTTTATATATTTATGATAAAAAGAAAAAATATGTCAAAAGTAGATTCAGAATTTAGTAATAAAATAAAAGCTTGGTCAGTATATGAACAAAAATCACAAGAATTAAAAAGTCAGTTAAATAAAATTAATGAATCAAAAGATGCATTATCAACAGAAATTATTGATTATATGAAAATACATAACTTACAAAAAACTGCCATTAATCTAGGTGCTAATAAAATATATTATCATGATGATTCACAATATAATAATTTATCATTTCAGTTTATTAAAGAATGTTTAAATATATATTTTAAAAATGACCAAGTAAAAGTAGAACAATTACTTGATTTTATTAAATCAAAAAGAACAAAAATTTCGAAACCATGTTTAAAATGTGTTCCTAAAAAGAAAACTTAGAATTTAACTGAACAAACACCATCTCCACATCCACCTTTTTGAACCATTTTCTTACCATTTTTTTTTGTTTTTTTAGTATTAGTCTTCATCGATTTCTTCTGCATTTTCTTTGACAACTTCATCAATTTATTTACCGATTTTTTCATCACTTTCTTTGATGTTTTAGACATGTTCTTAACCATTTTAAATATTTATAATTTTATCTTTTTTTATAAATAAAAAAAGAAATTATTTTTGCGTTCATATTTTTTTTCTTTATCTTAAATAAAATTAAATATTTATTTAAAATTATAATGCCTAAATCAGTAAAAAAAGTTATGAAATCCATGAAAAAATCCATGAAGGGTAAATCAAAAATGGTCAAAAAAATAATGAAACCAAAAACCAAAAAGGGGTCTAAAAAGGGAAAGAAAGTATTAAAAGGAGGTTTTATCCGTGACAATTCACTAGTCCTTAAGAAATAAAAATTCTCTAAATATTTACCTTTTGTAGTTCTATTTTTTCATTTTTTTTATTTTGTGAAAGTTGATAAAGAGCATTCATATTATGCTCTAACATGTGTTTAGAACCTTGAGGATATTTATTTTCTTTTAAAATTCTTGCAATAATTTTAACTGCATCTTCATAAAACCCTGCCATAGCAGCAACAAGTGATAATTCATTCAACATTGACCAATCATAAATTTCATTAATCAAAAATGAAGTATCCTTAGTATGTAAATCTGGATTTTCCATCAAATGTTTAAATTGTTGATACGCAATATATGACATACCATTATTTCTAGCTTCTTTAAGATAAATATGTGCGGCTTCTAATCTAGAAGGACGAATACTATATGCTTTTAATAAATCAATCGCATAATTTTCAAATAGTTCGCCTTTAAGTATTTTACATAAAGCAATTTGATATTGGGCATAATATGTTTCTTCAGAAACACATTTTCCTGCTAATTCAACACGTTTTTTATAAAATTTGATAGCATTGTCAAAATCTTTATAGTCACGATAACTTTGAGCTAAATAATAAATATATCTAAGATTGTTAGGTTCTTCTAATAATGCCATCTCAAATAAAAGAGCATCCCGTTTATATTTATTAGGATCATTTGAACGTGCACCATCTGGATAAGGAACATTATGCATTTTTTGAATAATATCTTGTGTTTTAGGCTGATTACCTTCTTTTTCTATATGTGTTAAATATTCATGACAAATACCATTATAATACCAATCAAATTTATCACTCACTAATTGTAAACGTTGATAATCAATTGTTCCTTTCTTTGTCCAAATAAAATACATGTCTTTATCTAGATTTGGCATTTTAAAATTTTCATCAAATACAAAAACTTCATCAGCGTCTAAAGTTATAATATAATCCGCTTTACCTTTAGCTTCTTTCATTAAAAGCGAACGGTTATGCCCGAAATTTTTCCATTCATGTTGATGTAATTCACCAGATATTCCTCTTTTATCCCAATATGATTTAATAAAATCTTGAGTTCCATCAGTTGAACCTGTGTCACATATAACCCAATAATCAATTAAATGATATAAAGAATCAAAACATCTCTTAAGCACTTTTGTTTCATTTTTAACAATCATGGCTAAACAAATTGTTTGATTTTTTTCTATTCTAGCTTTTGGAATTTCAACCTCTTCTGTTTTTTTAATATCTAGAATATCTAATATTTCATCCATAGTAAAATGATTAATATTGTCATTTGTTACATTTTCTGATAAAGAAATATTTGTTTTATTGTCTTGAACGTCTGACATCATATTTTTTTTTATAATTATATTTTAAAAAAAAATCTTATATTCTAACGTCATAAAATCATAAATATTAAACTATTAGGTTTTAAATACAATTAATTAAAATGAATAGACGAAAAAATTTATTGTTTACAAGTGCTGGTGATAATACACAATTCTATAATTATTGGTGTGATAAAAATAGAAATTATGATATTTTTGTATGTTATTATGGAGATAATAAAAACCATCCATATTTAAAAGATTCAGATTACTATGTAGCTAGAAAAGGAGGTAAATTTGAAAATTTTTATCATTTTTGGAATTTAAAATTAAATGATTCGACTTTTGATATTAAACAATATGAAAGGTATTTTATTCTAGATGATGATATTATTATTTCAGCTCTAGATATTAATAAATTATTCATTGTAATGGAAAAATTAAATCTAGACGTATTACAACCTTCATTTGATTTACATAAAAGTAAACTCAGCTATACTTTCAATATATCTCGACCAAATCAATTTCTTCATTTTACTAATTTAATTGAAGTTGGAGTTATGATGTTTAATAAAAAATCATTGGAAAAATGTATGGAAATGTATGAACCTTCTTTAATAACTGGATATGGATTAGATTATTTTTTTATATGGTGTTTAGGTAAAGAAAAAGAAAATAATTATGCAGTTATTGATTTTATTAAATGTATAAATCCAAAAACTGAAGAGTCAAACAGAGAAATATATAAATTGGAACCTATTGATGAATCAGTAAAAAAATGGAGAATAATTGCTGAAAAATATAATATTGAAAAATGGACACCAGAAATATTTAGATATATACAACTCAAAAATAAAAATAGTTAAAAAAATCTCATTTAAAAATAAAAATCAAGTTTAATTTGAGATGTGTTTCTCTGCTGAAGTTAGTTTATTAACTTTTTCAATTGGTATAATTTTTTCAATATTAATATTTCAGTTTAATGAACCTTCATATAAAATATTTGCAGGATATCTATTTTATATTAGTTTCATGCAATTGATAGAATTTTTATTATGGACTCATCAAGTTTGTGATGATTATAATAGGAGAACCTCAATTGCTGGTATGTTTTTATCTCATTTACAACCTATTGTTCTAGCTATTTTAATGGTTTCTTTTTATAAACAATCTTCGAATATGAAATTATATATTTTAGTTATGTCAATATTATATTTAATATTCATAATACCTTATTCAATGAAATATTTAAAGGATGAAAGTGTTCAATGCACACTAAAGAAAAATAATCCTCATTTAATTTGGAATTGGACAATAATGGGTAATGATACTAAAATAGCATACATATTATATTTTTTATCAGTAACAACCTTATTATTATTTGGTATTCCTGATAAAAAATTAGCATATATATTTACCATTCTACATTCATTTACTTTAATAACAAGTTATATGTTTTATTCTAGACCATATTTCGGTTCAATCTGGTGTTTTTATGGTGCTTTGGCACCACCTTTCATATTCTTATATAAAATATTAACAGATTATGCTAAATAAATAAAAAAAAGAAGATTAAAAAATAAAAATCATAAACATATATCTAGAACATGACATTTTATAAAATTGTAATTCTAGATATATGAAAGTTTAAAATTAAAAATTTATAATTTATAATATTATTATTTTTATTATTTTTTAGGACCACAACCTGACCATGAATCACGATTAAATGGTAAAATATTAATATTGTCTAAATCATCTTTGAATCTAGCAATTAGAGCTTCTAATTCAATATCTTCATCACTTTTAAGTGTTTGTTTAAGTTGTTCTTGAGATCTAGGAGAAGGTTTAATACCATAACAATTTACACCAAAACGTAATTCAGCATTGCTAAAATGTCCACCATTAATACCTGGTTTACCACAAGCTTTACGTTTTTCAGGAGTTGAGTTCTTTTGTAACTTATCCCATGTTGTTTTTTGTGTTGGATAGAAAGCCATTTGACCTTCAGTCCATCCATAATTACACCAATCAGCACCTTCTTTATAAGCTTGTGCTAATTGTTCTAATGTCGCTAATTCACTATTGAAAACTTTACATACAGCTTTAGCATCATTGTAAGAAAATTTATTTTGACTAATATTAAATACTTGCTTTCTAGGTTCTGAAGTTGGTTTATTTTCTTCTGATGAATCAACAGGTTCAGTTGGTTCATAATCTGTTTTATTAGATTTGATATCTTTTACATATTCTGGTGCTGATTTATCAATTGTAGCAATAGAACCACCTTCATTTTGATTATTAACTAACTTTTCATTAAACAAGTAATAGATAAAAATCAAAAATAGAAAGCCGAATAACATAGCTAATATACCAAATATTATTTGAATTTGTGTCATTTTTATTAATCTTTTTATTAAACGAAGATAATATAATTATTTAATTTATTATAGAGATAAAATTAAGAAATTTTAAGAAAATAAATCAAAAAATAGAAAAATAAAAAAGTTGAATAAATTCATGTTTTAATTTTATATTCTCTCGTAAAAAAGACAATATGCACCCGTATGAATTAAAGAATTCAGATTGGTTACTTCTTCAACTGATTCATCATTAAAATGATACCATTTATTATCTGGATTTTTTCTAAATGCTGTATAATGTCCACCAGAAGGTGAACCAAAATGATTAGAAATAGCATACAAATTATATTTCAATGATTGATTTTTAAAACCAGTATAAAAAGGAGCCATATCTAAATTTTCCAGAGGATAAATAATTGGTGTGTTGATTTTACATAATCTAGGAAAATATTGATAACGTCCTAAAGAAATAATTAAATATTGAGGTAATTCCCAAATAGAATTTTTACTTTTGGCATTAACCTTAATTTTACATTTATCACAATACCATCTTTCATCATGGTTTTCGCATTCTCTTAATTCTGAATAAGAAACATAATTTTGAAATAAATCTTCTAATTTAAGAGGAATTTTAGAAGCTGGAACAACCAATGGGAAAAATTTGATGGGATCAAAAATATTAGATTCATGACCACATTCACCTATTGTTAATGTGTTAATCTGTCCATTAAATAATTTAACAAAGATAGAATAATCCTTTTCAAAATGTTTAATAAAATTCTGATAAGCCATTTTACTTAATCTATCCATATTAGTATGTTCTTCCCCAATAATATTCATTTGTGTTTCATAACTTAAAGCATCATGCAAAGAATCCATTAATAAAATTAAAAATTCTTGAAAATCATTTTGATCACCTGTTATAGAAATAGCAGTTTTTGATTCATTTGCAACTTGACCAATTAATCGATAAAAAGGAATTGGATTTACTCTCTTGATATGATTAGTGTCTC
>JACCDO010665630.1_pt1 | contig 28070 bp, 30 predicted proteins | sample 7446101 | NCBI WGS metagenome assembly JACCDO01 (sample SAMN15323440, study PRJNA562643) | freshwater metagenome | isolation source: river surface water | place: USA:Blue River Watershed | collected 2017-08-16
CAATGCAGGCGCGCGCCTGAAAACTGTCTTCTAATCGCGGGTCGCGGCATACGGCACACCAACCCTGCGCCTCATTACAACGGGGGAGGGGCAACCCCGGGAGTCTTTTAAAGGGCGACTCCAAGCTACACGATTTAAACCTGACTTCAGGTTCATATCGGGCCAATAAATTGGCTAGAGCGTTGATTATACGGCACAAGTTGAATGACAATGGGGTATTGTTGAGTCCCTTGTCGTCTCAGAACGAGGCGGTAAGAGAGATAAATCATGAAATCTGAACCCATTTCCAAGCCTTTAAAGGTAAAAACGCATACAACTTCAGCACCTGCTGCAGTGCATCTCCAGACGATTGGTCCGGAAGAGGCTGGTCAGCGCTTGGATAACTATTTGTTACGCTGGGCTAAAGGAGTCCCCAAAAGTCACGTTTATCGGATTATTCGTTCGGGCGAAGTGCGGGTGAATAAAAAGCGGGCTGAGCCAACTACCCGACTCATTGAGGGTGATGTAGTGCGTCTTCCCCCCGTCAGAATTGCTGAGCCTGCCCAAATGGCAGCAGTTAATAGTGCTCAAACCAAATCCAGAGCCCACGGTTACTCAGACAAAATGCCTATCCTTTTTGAGGATGAGGCTCTCTTAATAGTAGATAAACCTCCTGGCTTAGCTGTGCATGGCGGTTCTGGAATTGCTCTGGGGGTGATTGAGACTTTGCGCATTACTCGCCCAGAATTGAAGTTCCTGGAGTTGGTTCACCGTTTGGATCGAGATACCTCTGGCGTATTGCTGCTTGCTAAGAAGCGTAGCGCTCTAGTGGAGTTGCACCGTCAAATTCGTGAAGGTCAAACAGATAAGCGCTACTACTTACTAGCCCATGGAGAAATTCAGCAGGGTGCGCAAGTGATGCAACTAAAGTATCCATTGCATAAATACCTCTTGGCGAATGGTGAACGCAGGGTTCGAGTTGATCCTGAAGGGTTGCCAAGCCACACCGCGTTGCGCGTTAGCAAAACTATGAAGCGTGCGGATGCCGCCATCACATTGGCAGAGGCTCAGTTAAAAACAGGCCGCACCCATCAGATCCGCGTGCACCTTCAGAAGCTGGGCCATGCAATTTTGGGCGATGATAAATATGGCTTTGAAGATCAAGACAAGGTGATTAAATCGAAACGACTCTATCTCCATGCTCATCTTGCGGGTTTCACGCATCCCCGTACTGGTGAGAAGATGCGGATTGAGTCCCCGCTGCCAGCTGAGTTTGCGGCGATGATGAAGAATTTTGAACCAATAGAAGCGTCATGAGCCAAATCCGTAAATTCGGAGATAAATCCGACCGCCGCTATGACCTGATCGTGTGGGATTGGGATGGAACCATTATGGATTCCACGCCAACCATCGTGCATTGCATTCAGCAAGCTTGTCGTGATTTAGGTTTTAAAGAGCCTGATGATGCATTGGCAAGTTCAGTGATTGGTTTGGGCATTCAGGATTCATTGCGTAGGGCGGTTCCTTGGATTGAGCCATCCAACTTTCCAAAACTGACAGATCGTTTTCGTTACCACTACCTCGCAAAAGATCATGAGCTTCATTTATTTGTAGGCATTCGTGAGCTGCTAGAAAATTTACGCGAAGATCAATATCTATTGGGCGTTGCTACAGGTAAATCTAGAGTAGGGTTAGACCGCTCCTTAAAGCACCATCAAATCGGGCATCTTTTTCATGAAACACGGACGGCTGATGAGTCCTTCTCAAAGCCCCATCCAGGAATGTTGCTAGAGTTATCTGATGTGACTCAGGTACCTACGCGCCGGATGCTAATGATTGGAGATACCACCCACGATTTAGACATGGCAGCCAATGCTGGCGTAGATGCTGTGGCAGTAACCTACGGCGCGCATCCCCCAGACACTTTAAAAACATCCCCTTCATTGGCGCATGTAGATGATGTGGCGCAACTGTCACAATGGCTCAAGCAAAATCTGTAAACCACAATAAGCAATACTAAGGAATCAAGATGGAAAACAATCCAAATCCAAACTGGGAACGTCAAGCTCTTGAGCATTTGCTCCTTGAGAATTTGAAGGAGACACGCAAAGCGCGTCGTTGGAGAGCTGTACTGCGAGTGCTGACCTTGGTGGTGATCGTTGGGGTAGTTCTTGCGGTATTTGATTTTCATCTGCCGGGGCGCGGTATGGCAGGAGAAAAGCACACCGCTATGGTGACATTAGAGGGCGAGATTTCATCGAGCTCAATGGCGAATGCTTTAGATATCAACTCTTCCCTACTATCTGCCTTTGAGAATGAACATAGTGCTGGTGTGGTTCTGCGTATCAATAGTCCCGGCGGTTCACCGGTTCAAGCAGGAATGATTAATGATGAGATTCATCGCTTACGCAAGCTCTATCCGAACAAACCATTTTATGTAGTGGTTGAAGATATTTGTGCTTCAGGTGGCTACTATGTTGCAGTAGCTGGGGATCAGATTTTGGTGGATAAGGCTAGCTTGGTGGGTTCAATCGGCGTGATCATGGAAGGCTTTGGCTTTACAGGCTTGATGGATAAGTTAGGTGTAACCCGTCGCATGATTACCTCGGGATCCAATAAAGGCATGCTCGATCCATTTAGCAAAGAAGATCCAAAGCAAGTTGAGATGGTGAAGACCATGATTGACGAGATTCATCAGCAATTTATTGCTGTAGTGAAAGAGGGTCGCGGGACACGTTTAAAAGATGTCCCTGATTTATTCTCCGGCCGCATATGGAATGGCGAACAGGCTGTCAAAATTGGTTTAGCTGATGGTTACGGCACAGTTGAGTCCGTAGCGCGCGATATCTTCAAAGCCCCAGATATTTTGGACTACACCATGAAAGAAAATTTTGCAGAGCGTGTAGCCAAGCGCTTCGGTGCTGAGGCAGGTGCTGCTGCTGGCAAAGCTTTAGTAAAGGCACCAGATCTAAAGTAAGAATCAATTCCTAAGCTAGGGAAAAACGTCAACTCTTAGGCCAACAGTAGAAATACCGTTGGCCTATTTTGCAAGGAAGCGCATGCACCTTCATTTGGATAGCGCTTACGCCACTCTGCAATCGATAATGTTGAGATCATTTCTGAAGTGAGGCTGAGATCGACACCCAAGCAGAGTAAGGATTGTGGTGCTAAAGAATTTAAGCACGCCATCAACATCGCGGTATTGCGATAGGGCGTCTCAATCCAAATCTGAGTTTGCTGTAATTTTCGAGACTCTACTTCAAGCTGCTTCAACTTTGCACTCCGCTCGTGGGCATCATGCGGCAGATATCCCTGAAAGGCAAAGCGTTGACCGTTGAGACCGCTGGCCATTAAACCCAGCAAGATAGAGCTTGGCCCCACTAAAGGCTTTACCTGGGCGCCCAACCGATGTGCTGCTAGAACAAGTTCTGCGCCTGGATCGGCAACACCCGGCACACCAGCTTCAGACATTAAGCCCATGTCATTACCATCAAGCAATGGTTTGAGTAAATCAGCAGGCTTCACAGTATCACCATATTTTGCATTGCGAGCTGCACCGCGCCACTCACTCATGTGCATTTCTTGAATAGTGCAAGCAAGCGGAGCAACACTATCAACGGCTTTTAACAATGCGCGTGCTGTTTTCGCATCCTCAACAATCCAGTGTTTGAGTTTGGCAGTTTGTAAAAGCGTTTCATGAGGCAATACCCACGGCAATTGTTCAGTGCGCGCGTTGTCACCCAAAGTATTGGGAACTAGATAGAGTGTGCCTAACTTGGACATGAATAGATTGATTCGATCTCTTAATTCTTCGATGGAATTAGAAAACCAGCATCACGTAATAAACCGGTTAAAGCAATGAGTGGCAGGCCAATGAGGGCTGTTGGGTCATTACTTTGAATCGACTCCAAAAGGCTAATGCCAAGACCCTCAGACTTGGCGCTACCAGCGCAGTCATAGGGTTCTTCGGCAAGTAAATAACTTTCTAAAACTTCATCTGATAGTTTTCGAAAGGTCACTTCAGTGGGTACATTTAAAGTTGTTTGCTGCTCGCCCTTCATTAAGCAAAGTGCCGCATGAAAAGTCACTGTTTGACCACGCATGAGTTGCAGTTGAGCGAGAGCTCTTTCAAAATTTCCAGGCTTACCAATTGCGGCGCCACACAAATCTGCAACTTGGTCAGAACCGATTACCCATGCATTGGGGTGATCCTTAGTAACTGCCGCAGCTTTTGCAGTGGCAAGACGTAAGGCTAATTCGAGAGTGCTCTCGCCGGTGAGTGGTGTTTCATCTACTTTGGGGGAAACGACTTCAAAAGGAATGCGCAGACGACCCAAAAGCTCGCGGCGATATGCCGAGGTCGATGCCAGGATGAGGGGCGGATTGATTAATTTGCTCATTGCTACGGACTTTCGAAGGGGCCTTGATTTAGACTGATGTCATGAATCGTAATCAAGTTTTACCTCAAGTCCAGTTATCGGCCGAGCCCAGCGCTTTAAAAAAGGTCGATTTTTGTGCCCCCCAGTCTTATCGAGGAGCTGGTTTTTTGCCTATTTCTGATATGCCTAGGCTGGCTGAGGAGGCTTCCAGCATTAATCCAGGGGATGGCTTTGATTGGCAAATGGAGACCCATTTTGAAGATTCGCCGGGGAGTGAGTCTCGCCAAATCCTGGAATTGGGTCTAAAAGGGCGCCTTCAACTGGTTTGTCAGCGCTGTTTGCAAGACTGCACTGTGGATTTAGATGAAAAACGCCGTTTTGTCCTGCTTGCCACTGAAGCTGAGGCTGATGATTACCCCATGGAGGATGAGGAGCAGGAGCCTTTGGTCGCCAGCCAGCATTTCAACCTCTTGGAAACCATTGAGGATGAGGTTTTACTGTCTTTACCCTTGATTCCAAAGCATCCGGAGGGCTTTTGTGAGCCCCATGCTTCAGTTTTTGGATTAGAGGATGGGGGTGAGGGAGTTGATGAGCGCGAAAATCCCTTTAACATATTGAAAAATATGAAGAAAAACTCATAAATCGGGCTCTAAATAGGCCCTCGTTACCCTAGTTGTTTTAAGTAATCTCTATCGATAAATCAAGCATTTAGCTGATTTATCATGCTAGAATGTCGCCTTGCTTAGGAGTTCAATATGGCCGTTCAACAAAACAAAAAATCACCTTCCAAACGTGGCATGCACCGTGCGCACGACTTTTTGACCGCACCTGCTACGGCTGTTGAAGCCACAACTGGTGAGGCTCATTTGCGCCACCACATTTCACCAAACGGCTACTATCGTGGCCGTAAAGTTGTTAAAACAAAAAACGACTAATTCTTTTAGTCTAAATAGATCGAAGCGGCTCCCAAAACAGCCGCTTTTTTCTTAGATAAATCACTTGCAGCAGTCAATGAGTTTATGAGCGTTACTCTAGCTATTGATGCCATGGGCGGAGATCATGGAGTTGTCGTTACGGTTCCTGCTGCCTGCGATTTTCTAGAAAAACATAGCGATGTGAGAATTGCCTTGGTAGGTGACCCCGATTTAATCAAGCAAGTTTTAGATAAATCCTCCACAGCTCACGCTGATCGCATTCAAATTATTCCCGCAAGCGAAGTGGTATTGATGGACGACCCCATCGAAGTTGCCTTGCGTCGCAAAAAAGATTCATCTATGCGCGTTGCTATTGAGCAAGTCAAAGATGGCGCAGCTGATGCTGTCATTTCCTCTGGGAATACTGGCGCACTCATGGCGATTTCTCGCTACATTCTCAAAACCCTTGAAGGTGTTGACCGTCCTGCCATTGCTACTGCTATCCCAAATGAATTAGGGGGTGGTACAACTATGCTCGACCTGGGCGCAAACGCAGATTGCGAGCCAATGCATTTGGTGCAATTTGCCCAAATGGCAAACGTCATGGTTCAGGTGGTTGATGGCAAGAAAAACCCTTCAATTGGGCTTCTCAATATTGGGGAAGAAGTGATTAAGGGTAATGAGGTTGTCAAACAAACCAGCGAGTTACTCCGTCAAACTCATTTAAACTTTTACGGCAACGTAGAAGGTAATGATATTTTTAAAGGCACTACCGATATCGTCGTATGCGATGGTTTTGTGGGTAATGTCGTTCTCAAGGCTAGTGAAGGTTTGGCAAAAATGATGAGTGGCATGATTCGTGAAGAATTTAAGCGCTCGTTGATGACTAGACTGATGGCAATTTGTGCCATGGTGCCATTGCTGCGTGTACGCAAGCGTGTAGACCATCGTCGTTACAACGGTGCGGTATTGTTGGGTCTACGCGGTTGTGTGATTAAGAGTCATGGTTCTGCTGATCGCTTTGCCTTTGGTTTTGCTTTAGAGCGCGCATATGAGGCCGCCAAGAATCGCATGGTTGAGCGTATTGCCGCAGCCTTTGTGGTGGAGACAAAAGAATGAGTATTTTTGCAAGAGTCGCTGGCACTGGAAGCTATCTTCCCAAGCAGCGTTTAACTAATCAGGACTTAGTAGAGCGCCTTGCTAAAACAGGCCTAGAAACTAGTGATGAGTGGATTACGACTCGCAGCGGAATTTCTGCACGGCACTTTGCTGCTGAAAATGAATTAACCAGTGATTTGGCGGTTCAGGCTGCTCAAGCTGCATTAACAAGTGCTGGACTCACCTCTGAAGATCTAGATCTCATTATTTTGGCAACCTCTACACCGGATCATTTGGGTGGGTTTCCAAGTACGGCTTGTGTAGTGCAAGATAAATTGGGCGCTCATACCGCCTGCGCTGCATTTGATGTGCAAGCGGTTTGCGCTGGCTTTACTTACGCTCTCGCTATTGCGGATGCTTTTATTCGCTCTGGCTCATTTAAAAAAGTACTGGTAATTGGTGCTGAGACTTTCTCTCGCATTCTGGATTTCCAAGATCGTGGCACTTGTGTTCTGTTTGGCGATGGTGCTGGTGCAGTAGTGCTAGAAGCCTCCAAAGAGCCTGGCATTCTTTCAACAGCGTTACATGCTGATGGCAGTCAACGCGATATTCTCTGTGTGCCTGGCCGTGCTGGTAATGGTGAAGTGCATGGCTCTCCATTCATGACGATGGATGGTCAAGCAGTATTTAAATTAGCCGTAAAAGTATTGGAGCAAGTAGCGCACGAAGCCTTAGAGAAGGCCAATCTCAAGCCCGAACAAATCGATTGGTTAGTGCCACATCAAGCCAATATTCGCATCATGGAGGGTACCGCCAAGAAGATGGGTATGTCCATGGATAAAGTGATTGTGACAGTGCATGAGCATGGTAATACTTCTGCCGCATCAATTCCATTGGCTTTAGATGCTGGCGTGCGCTCTGGTCAAATTCAACGTGGTCAACATCTTTTACTTGAGGGTGTTGGTGGTGGCTTTGCTTGGGGTGCAGCAGTTCTCAAGTACTAAGAGTTTATTTTTTAGTGAATTAACAATATGACATTTGCATTCGTATTCCCTGGCCAAGGTTCTCAATCTGTCGGTATGCTCAATTCGATTTCTGAGCGCCCTGAAGTACGTGCAACATTACAAGAAGCCTCTGAAGCTTTAGGTGAGGACGTTGCCAAATTAATTGCTGAAGGTCCTGCAGAGGCCTTGTCCTTAACAACCAATACTCAACCAGTAATGCTGACTGCTGGCGTGGCTTTTTACCGCGCTTGGCTGGCAGCGGGTGGATCAGCTCCTAAGGTAATGGCAGGTCATAGCCTCGGTGAATACTCGGCCTTGGTCGCTGCTGACGTCATTTCTTTTAAAGATGCAGTTCCGTTGGTACGTTTTCGTGCAGAAGCAATGCAAAGCGCAGTACCAGTTGGCACGGGCGGCATGGCCGCTATTTTGGGTTTAGATGATGCTACGGTAATTAAAGTCTGCGCAGAAGCCAGTGCTGCTGCTGGCGGTGTTGTAGAGGCTGTCAATTTCAATGCGCCAGGACAAGTGGTGATTGCAGGTGCAAGTGATGCTGTAACGAAGGCGTGCGAGCTATTGAAAGCTGCCGGTGCTAAACGCGCATTACCCTTGCCTGTGTCTGCACCATTTCATTCTTCTTTGCTGCAGCCTGCTTCTGAAAAGCTCAAAGGTTATCTTGCAAATATTGAATTCAAGACGCCAGCAATTCCCGTGATTAATAACGTAGATGTCCAAATCTTGCATGATCCAAACGCTATTAAAGATGCGCTGGTACGTCAAGCTGCAAAACCTGTGCGCTGGCAAGAAACCATTCAAGCAATGGCTGAGCAAGGTATTACACAAGTAGTGGAGTGTGGCCCTGGCAAGGTTTTGGCAGGTTTGACTAAGCGCATTAATGAGCATGTTATTGGGCTACCCATCTTCGATGAAGTCAGTCTCAATGAGGCTTTGGCTGCAGTGAAATAATTCCAATATCAAAAGACACTCAAGAAATAACGGAAAATAAATATGAATCTCGATTTAAGCGGACAAATTGCCTTAGTGACTGGTGCCTCGCGTGGCATTGGTCGGGCGATTGCAGATGAATTGGTTAAGTGTGGCGCCAAGGTGATTGGCACGGCGACATCTGCTGATGGTGCTAAAGCAATTGATGCACGCTTAAAGCCTTCGGGTGGTTGTGGTTTAGTTTTGAATGTCACCGCACCAAATGCTTGCGAAGAAATTATTGATCAGATTGTGAAAGATCATGGCGGCATCAATATTTTGGTTAATAATGCTGGCATCACTCGCGATAACTTGGCAATGCGGATGAAGTCCGAAGAGTGGACGGATGTGATTGATACCAATTTGAGTTCAGTGTTTCGTTTATCTCAGGCTGTTTTACGCCCCATGATGAAGGCACGCGGTGGTCGCATCATCAACATCACCTCCATCGTTGGTCACATGGGTAACGCAGGACAGGCAAATTACGCTGCTGCAAAAGCAGGCGTTTCTGGTATGACCCGTGCTCTGGCTCGCGAAATTGGCAGTCGAAATATCACCGTCAATTGCGTAGCCCCTGGATTTATTGATACCGATATGACCCGTGCCTTGAGCGAAGATCAGCAAAATGCTCTCAAAGTGAATATTCCGCTAGCCAGATTGGGTAGTCCTGAGGATGTGGCCCAGGCAGTGGCATTTTTGGCCTCTCCGGCGGCCGGCTATATTACGGGTAATACCCTACACGTCAATGGCGGACTCTATCTAGCCTAACGGCAAAGCAAGGATTTGGTCGTTTTTGGGCGAATTTGCTAATTCGGTCCACCAAACTGATAAAATCCTTTTCATCGTTTTTTACAACCCCTGGGGAAATTAATGGACAACATCGAACAACGCGTTAAGAAAATCGTCGCTGAGCAATTAGGCGTCGCTGAAGGAGATATCAAGAATGAATCTTCTTTTGTGAATGACCTGGGCGCTGACTCTCTTGACACTGTTGAGCTGGTAATGGCATTGGAAGATGAATTCGGTATCGAAATTCCTGATGAGGAAGCCGAAAAGATCACCACAGTTCAGCTCGCGATCGACTTCGCTAAATCAAAAGCTCAGGGTTAATTCCCTAGCTTAGGTATTACTGTGTCAGCATCAAATGGCCGACGCCGAGTAGTAGTCACCGGTCTTGGCCTCATCTCACCTGTTGGTAATTCAGTTGATGTAGCTTGGTCTAATTTGCTTGCGGGCAAATCAGGCATTGCTACCATCACTAAATTCGACCACGCTCCACTTAGCGTTCATTTCGCTGGAGAGGTGAAAGATTTTAATGTCGAAGAATATGTTTCTGCCAAAGAAGCTCGCCATATGGATACCTTTATCCATTACGGTATCGCTGCTGGTACGCAAGCTATTCGCGATAGTGGTTTAGAGATTACTGAGCAAAATGCCGAGCGTGTAGGCGTTATGGTGGGCTCAGGGATTGGCGGTCTGCCAATGATTGAGGAAACTGGGGCTGAGCTCTTGGCTCGCGGCCCTCGTCGCATCTCCCCATTCTTTGTGCCAGGCTCAATCATCAATATGATTTCTGGGCATCTCAGCATTTTGTTTGGCCTTAAGGGTCCAAACGTAGCTGCAGTGACTGCCTGTACAACAGGTTTGCATAGCATTGGTTTAGCTGCACGCTTAATTCAGTATGGAGATGCTGATGTGATGGTGGCTGGTGGTGCTGAGTCAACTATTTCTGCTTTGGGTGTTGGTGGTTTTGCTTCAGCAAGAGCGCTTTCAACACGCAATGATGATCCTGCAACTGCTTCACGTCCTTGGGATAAAGACCGTGATGGCTTTGTTCTAGGTGAAGGTGCTGGCGTGATCGTGCTTGAAGAGTATGAGCATGCAAAAGCACGTGGCGCAAAAATTTATTGTGAGTTGCTTGGCTTTGGTATGAGTGGTGATGCGTATCACATGACTGCACCAAATATGGATGGTCCACGTCGTTGTATGGTCAATGCCATGCGCGATGCAGGGTTAAATCCTGATCAAATTCAGTATCTCAATGCGCACGGCACTTCCACACCTTTGGGTGATAAGAATGAAACTGATGCCATTAAAGCGGCTTTAGGCGATCATGCCAAAAAAGCCTTGATTAATTCCACCAAGTCGATGACTGGCCACCTTTTGGGCGGCGCAGGCGGTTTGGAGTCTGTTTTCACCATTCTGGCCCTTCATCACCAGAAATCCCCACCCACCATCAATATCTTCAATCAAGATCCTGAATGCGACTTGGACTATTGCGCCAATACCGCTAGGGATGTGAAGATTGACCACGCAGTCAAAAACAACTTTGGCTTTGGTGGTACTAACGGCACCTTGATTTTTGGTAAGCTGACCTAATATTCTCTTTATCTCCACTTTTTGGTTTTTACCAAGTAGGTCCATAGCATCATGAAAAAGTACCTTATCGCGCTCTTGACTATTTTGAGTCTTGGGCAAACTGCATTTATTCCTACCGCATCTGCACAAAATCCTCGGGTAACGATTCCAGATTTTGCGGATTTGGTTGAGCGTGCCAGTCCTGCCGTGGTCAATATTCGGACGACTGAAAAAGTCGCGGTGCAACAAGCTCAAGGCGGCATCCCAGGGATGCCTGAGGAACAAGCAGAATTCTTCCGTCGTTTCTTTGGAGTGCCGATTCCAGGTATTCCAAGTACGCCTAAACAGGCACAACCTAATTCCGGTAAACCACAAGAGGCTGATCGTGGAGTGGGCTCTGGTTTCATTATTGAATCCAATGGTTTGATTCTCACTAATGCACACGTTGTTGAAGGTGCCACTACGATTTATGTCACCTTGACTGATAAGCGCGAGTTCAAAGCTAAGCTCTTAGGGATGGATAAACGCACTGATGTAGCAGTAGTCAAAATTGATGCGCGCGACTTACCAAAACTGCCATTAGGTGATTCTTCTAAAGTGCGAGTCGGTGAGTGGGTTCTCGCAATTGGCTCACCTTTTGGTCTTGAGAACACCGTAACAGCAGGCATCGTTTCCGCGAAGAGTCGTGATACAGGTGACTACTTACCCTTTATCCAGACTGATGTGGCTGTCAATCCCGGTAACTCTGGTGGCCCGCTGTTAAACACGGCCGGCCAAGTCATCGGCATTAATTCACAAATCTTTAGTCGCTCTGGCGGTTATATGGGGATCTCTTTTGCGATTCCGATTGATGAAGCAATGCGCGTTGCTGAGCAGTTGCGCACTAACGGAAAAATGACACGAGGTCGTATTGGTGTTGCTTTAGGTGAAATGACAAAAGATGTTGCTGAGAGTTTGGGTTTAGGTAAGCCTCGTGGCGCATATGTGCGTAACGTAGAGCCTAATGGTCCTGCAGCAGTTGGCGGCATTGAGGCGGGTGATGTGATCCTGAGTTTTAATGGACGCGACATTAATAGATCTACAGATTTGCCACGTATTGTTGGTGAAACCAAACCAGGGACCACAGCTACAGTGCAAGTTTGGCGCAAGGGCAGCAATCGTGATTTAACGGTTACGGTTATTGATACTGAGTCAACCCAAGCGGCTGCTAAAAAGTCAGATGCCCCTAGTAATAATGGCAACAGTACGAATGCCTTGGGGGTAGCAGTAACGGACTTATCGGACACTAAAAAGAAGGATCTGAATATCAAGGGTGGCGTTGAGGTCACTGGTTTGGGTGATGGTCCTTTGGCTAGAGCAGGAGTCCGTCCTGGCGATGTGATCATTCGAATTGCGGATGCAGATATCACTGGGGTAAAGCAGTTTGAGAGTCTTGTTAAAGGCCTGGATACCAATAAGGCTGTTCCAGTCTTTATACGCCGTTCTGACGGTACTTTGATCATCCCTGTACGGCCAAAATAAGCCCTTTTTAGGCAAATAAATGGGGTTCGGCGCCTTTTGGGCGCCACCCATTACAATCACTTTAAGACGACTTTTTGCAGCGCATCATTGTGGTGCGTTCTGACAAGGCGTTTTTTGAATGAGCTATTAAGACGCTATGGATTTAATCCGCAATTTCTCTATCATCGCCCACATTGATCACGGCAAATCTACGCTTGCGGATCGCATTATTCAACTTTGTGGCGGTCTCTCAGATCGCGAAATGGAAGCCCAGGTTCTCGATTCGATGGATATCGAACGTGAGCGTGGTATCACTATTAAAGCTCAAACTGCAGCGCTAAATTACAAAGCTAAGGATGGCAAGATCTATAACCTGAACCTGATTGATACCCCAGGTCATGTGGATTTCTCATACGAAGTTAGTCGTTCCTTATCTGCTTGCGAAGGTGCTTTATTGGTAGTGGATGCTAGTCAGGGTGTCGAAGCACAAACGGTAGCGAATTGCTATACCGCAATTGAACTCGGTGTTGAAGTGGTACCTGTTCTCAATAAGATTGATTTGCCCCAGGCTGATCCTGAGCGCGCTATTCAAGAAATTGAAGATGTGATTGGTATCGATGCAACGGATGCGGTGACCTGTTCAGCAAAAACGGGTTTAGGTGTGCACGAAGTAATCGAAGAGATGATCCGTCGTGTGCCGCCACCGAAAGGTGATGCGAGCGCCCCTCTACAGTGTCTCATTATCGATTCATGGTTTGATAACTATGTTGGTGTAGTGATGTTGGTGCGCGTTGTGAACGGCACACTCAAACCCAAAGACAAGATCACCTTGATGGCTAATGGCTCAAGCCACCTAGTTGAACATGTCGGCGTCTTTAGTCCGAAATCAGTTGATCGTCCTGAGTTAAGTGCTGGCCAGGTGGGCTTTATCATTGCTGGTATTAAAGAATTAAAGGCGGCAAAAGTGGGTGATACCGTTACCCATACGACAGGTCAGCAAGGGCGCACTCCTGCTACAGCACCATTGCCTGGATTTAAAGAAGTGAAGTCCCAAGTGTTTGCCGGTTTGTATCCAGTTGAAGCGAGTGAGTACGATCAACTGCGTGAATCACTTGAGAAATTAAAACTCAATGATGCATCTCTCTTATATGAGCCAGAGGTTTCTCAGGCTTTAGGTTTTGGGTTCCGATGCGGCTTCCTGGGTCTGCTCCATATGGAGATCGTGCAAGAGCGCTTAGAGCGCCAGTACGGGATGAATCTGATTACTACGGCTCCAACCGTGGTGTATCAGGTACAGCAATCGGATGGCACGATATTGATGGTGGATAACCCATCGAAGATGCCTGAGACCAGTAAGGTCGACATCATCATGGAGCCGATTGTGACGGTGAATCTCTATATGCCCCAAGAGTATGTGGGTTCGGTGATTACTTTATGCGTTGGCAAGCGGGGTATTCAGACGGGGATGAACTATTTGGGTCGCCAAGTGCAGCTCACTTATGAATTACCGATGGCAGAGATTGTGTTGGATTTCTTTGATAGGTTGAAGTCAATCTCTCGTGGTTATGCCTCGATGGATTATGAATTCAAGGAATATCGTCCCGCTGATGTAGTCAAGGTAGACATTTTGATTAACGGTGACCGGGTTGATGCCCTATCGGTGATTGTCCATAGAAGTAATAGTCAACACCGTGGTCGTGAGGTAGTCTCAAAAATGCGTGGGATTATTCCGCGTCAAATGTTTGATGTGGCCATTCAGGCGGCTATTGGTAGCAATATTGTTGCCCGAGAAAACGTGAAAGCTTTACGTAAAAACGTATTGGCTAAATGCTATGGCGGTGATATCTCTCGTAAGCGTAAGTTATTAGAGAAGCAAAAAGAAGGTAAGAAGCGCATGAAACAAGTGGGTAATGTGGAAATTCCACAAGAAGCTTTCTTGGCTATTTTGCAGGTGGAAGATTAATGAACTTTGCTCTGATTCTGTTGATCTTGGTCGTTCTGACAGGCATTGCCTGGGTTGCTGACAAGATGTACTTTGCCCCACAAAGACGCTTGGCTGGTAACGATCGCATGCCTTTGTGGCTGGAATATACGGCTGGTTTCTTCCCGGTCATTTGTGCCGTATTTGTGTTGCGTTCTTTTATTGTCGAACCTTTTAAGATCCCATCTGGCTCGATGATCCCCACTTTACAAATTGGCGATTTCATTTTGGTAAATAAATTTACTTATGGCATTCGTCTTCCAGTGATCAATCAAAAAGTATTTGATCTCGGAACTCCTCAGCGTGGCGATGTGGTGGTATTTCGTTACCCACGTGATGAGTCTGTCGATTACATCAAGCGTGTAGTAGCTCTGCCTGGTGATGTAATTACTTATCAAGACAAGCGCCTCACAGTGAATGGCCAGCCATTGCAATACAGTGGGGGCGATTCTTATCTTGATCCGGAGAATATGCGCTATGCCAAGCGCTTTACAGAAGCTTTCCCTGCGGATTTGGGTGGTAATCGTCATGAAATCTTGAATGATCCTGATCGTCCTGCAACAGTCTTTCCGACAGAGCGTTTTCCGGGCTCAGACTTTTGCCAGTACCAGCAAACTGGGCTCACTTGCAAAGTTCCACCAGGACATTACTTTGCGATGGGCGATAACCGTGATAACAGTGCCGATTCTCGCTATTGGGGTTTTGTGCCAGATAAAAATATTGTGGGCAAAGCCTTCTTTGTCTGGCTGAACCTAGGTAACTTAGGTCGCATTGGCGGCTTTGAGTAAGAGATCATGAACGCGCGCGCCGTTATCGAAACCGCACCATTGCAAGAGCATCTTGGCTATACCTTTAAGAAGCCTGAGCTTTTGAATCAAGCCTTGACTCACCGCAGTCATAGCAAAAAGAATAACGAGCGCTTGGAGTTCTTGGGCGACTCCATTCTCAATTGTGTTGTTGCTGATTTGCTTTATGAGCGTTACTCCGATTTAGATGAGGGTGATCTCTCTCGTGTGCGCGCCAACCTTGTGAAGCAACAGGCCCTATATGAGATTGCACAAACCTTGTCTCTCTCCGACTATCTCCGTTTGGGGGAGGGTGAGCTCAAGAGCGGCGGCTTTCGCCGTCCTTCAATCCTGGCAGACACTTTAGAGGCAGTTACTGGCGCGATCTTTTTAGATGGCGGATTTGATGCAGCAAAAGCATGCTTGCGCAAACTCTATTCGGCAATCCTGGCACAAGTTGATCCAAAAACTTTAGGTAAAGACGATAAAACACTCTTGCAAGAATGTTTGCAAAGCTATCAATTACCTTTGCCGACTTATAACGTGACTGGCACCACTGGCGCAGCGCATAACCAGCAATTTGAAGTGGAATGCTTGATTCCGAGTTTGAAAGTGTCGGTAAAGGGTGAGGGCGCCTCACGTCGAGCTGCAGAGCAATCTGCTGCCAAGACTGCTTTACTAGCAGTGCTCAAAGCATTGCCACAAGAATCTCGTAAACCCAAGAAAACTCGGTCGGCTAAGAAAAAAGCAGCCAAAAAAGAAGTGACCGAAGAGCAGTTAAATCTTAAGCTGAAGGGCTAATCGTGTTTAGATGCGGCACTATCGCTATTGTTGGGCGTCCCAATATGGGCAAATCAACACTGCTAAATGCACTGGTTGGTCAAAAAATCAGTATTACCTCGCGTAAGGCGCAAACCACTCGCCATCGTATTTTGGGGATTCAGAATCGTGAAGAGGCGCAATTTATTTTTATTGATACGCCAGGCTTTCAGACGCGTTTGATGAATACGCTGAACAAAGCACTAAACCGCACAGTGACAACTGCTCTACAAGACGTTAATGTTGCTTGTTTTGTAGTTGAGGCGGGTTATTTTGGTGAGGACGATAAGAAAGTTTTAAAACTACTGCCCGAGGATTTGCCGGTAGTACTGGTTCTCAATAAGCTCGATCTTTTTAATAGTCGTTTTCAAACTCCTTCCGAACGCGATCAGGCATTACTCAATTTTATGAAAGACATGGCGCGACCATGGAGCGAGCTGGGCGGCCACGAGGATCAGAAGTGTGAGTTTGCAGAAATTGTGCCAATGAGCGCTAAAAGTCCTGGGGACGTACAAAGACTCTTAGATGTATTAGAGGGTTATCTGCCTGAAGCAGAGGCTGTCTACGATGGCGACACCATTACCGACCGGAGTGAGCGCTTTCTTGCTGCTGAAATTCTGCGAGAAAAGGTCTTCCGTTTTACAGGTGAAGAATTACCTTACACTTCTACAGTGGTGATTGATCAATTTAAAATGGATGGCAAGATGCGCCGCATTGCTGCAACCATTTTGGTGGATCGCGATAGCCATAAAGCCATGATTATTGGTCAAAAAGGCGAGCGTCTTAAAAAGATCTCCACGGATGCGCGGATTGATATGGAAAAGCTCTTTGACGGCAAAGTCTTTTTAGAGACTTGGGTCAAGGTGAAACGTGGTTGGGCAGATGATCGCGCTGAATTGCGGGCGCAGGGTCTGGAATAAATTCTCATGGCCTCGATTCGCGTTGCTGACGAGCCTGCTTTTGTATTGCATAGCATTCCCTATAAAGAGACTAGCTTAATTCTGGATGTCTTTACTCGGCAGTATGGCCGTATGGCCTTGATTGCTAAAGGTGCAAAGCGTCCACACTCTACATTACGTCCTGTACTGCAACGCTTTCAACCACTACTAGTTTCTTGGAGCGGCAAGTCAGAGTTGCGCACTCTTACAAAATCCGAGTGGGTAGGTGGCATGCCTTCCTTAGTTGGCGATGCACTACTTTGTGGTTTCTATCTCAATGAGCTATTAGTAAAATTCTTGGCGCGTGAAGATGATTACGAAAAACTCTACGATCGCTATACAGAGACCATTAATTCCTTATCGAATCTGGAGTTTGAATCCAAGGGCCTAGAAGAAATTCTGCGCCCATTTGAGTTATCACTCTTGCAAGAGACAGGCTATGCAGCTGCCTTGGACCGCTGTGTTGAGACTAACGAGTTGCCAGACGCCAAGACTCAGTACGTCTATCAGCCTGAACGCGGTGTTCGCCCCGCACAAGGCGATGACCCCGGACATTGGCCAGTGTTGACTGGTAAATCACTGCTTGCAATTGCAGCCGGGGATTTTTCAGACCCAGAAACCTTGTCTGAGAGTAAGCAATTGATGCGCTTCCTGCTTGGTTTGCACTTACAAGATCAGGTTTTGACCACTAGACAAATTCTGATTGATCTCAAAAAAATCTAGTAATCTACAGTTATGACAACCCAAGCCCTAGAACTCGGCATCAATATCGATCACGTCGCCACCTTGCGCAACGCCCGTGGGACAGTCTATCCAGATCCGATTAGGGCTGCACTGCTAGCAGAGGAGGCGGGTGCTGATTTAATTACTCTGCATTTGCGCGAAGATCGTCGACACATTAAAGATGCTGATTTATTGGCATTACGGCCGCTCATTAAAACGCGGATGAACCTCGAATGTGCAGTGACTCCTGAAATGTTGAACATCGCTTGCAAAGTAAAGCCGCACGATGTGTGCTTGGTCCCCGAGAAACGGGAAGAGGTTACAACTGAAGGTGGGCTGGATGTGATCGGCCACTTTTCTGCTGTGAAAGCAGCTACTAAGCAATTGCAAGATGCGGGTATTCGGGTATCGCTGTTTATTGATCCTGAAGAAAAGCAATTACAAGCCGCAAAAGATATCGGTGCTACCGTGGTGGAGTTGCATACTGGACGTTATGCGGATTTATCTGGTTCAGATCAGGTAAAAGAGTTAGAACGTATTCGTAAAGCAGCTCAGTTTGGAAAGAGCATTGGCTTGAGGGTGAATGCCGGTCATGGTTTACATGAAGGCAACGTCATGCCCATCGCTGCTATCGCCGAATTATCTGAACTCAATATAGGCCATGCCATTGTTGCTGAGGCAGTATTTAAGGGCTGGCAAAAAGCAATTATCGATATGAAGACTCTGATGATTCAGGGTCGAAAAAACGCATAAAGTAAATATTACAAATGATCATTGGTATTGGTACAGATATCCTACAGATTGAGCGCTTACAAGCTGCTTATGACCGGACCAATGGGCGTTTAGCCGAGAGAATTTTAGGTCCAGATGAGATGTTGGTCTTTAAACATCGCCTTGCTAGAAACCACAAGCGGGGCATTGCGTTCTTAGCAACTCGCTTTGCTGCTAAAGAAGCATTCTCCAAAGCAATTGGTCTGGGAATGCGTATGCCGATGACATGGCGTTCATTACAAACCTTAAATGAGTCTAGCGGAAAGCCGGTGACTTCATATTTAGGCGCACTCGCCAAATTTATGGAAGAAAAAAATTGGGTAGCACACGTTACCGTGAGTGATGAGCAAGATATGGCGATTGCTCATGTCATCGTCACTCAAAAGTAATCTTCAGAAATACAGAATTGATCAAGAGGAAGAGATGAGTAAAGCTACCATGAACCCAGGACCAGTGACATTAGATGTGCTTGGCCAGACCTTAAATGCCGAAGATCGTCGCCGTATTCTGGATCCCCTAACTGGCGGTGTCATCTTATTTGGTAGAAACTTTGCCAACCGTCAACAACTCACCAAGCTTACTGCTGATATTAAAAAGTTACGTCCTGATGTGTTGATCTCCATTGATCATGAGGGCGGTCGGGTACAGCGCTGCAAAACAGATGGCTTTACCCATCTTCCAGCAATGCGTAAGTTGGGCGAGATCTGGAGTATCAAGAGTCATTCGACCCATGCTGCCGAGCCTGCTGCGCTGGCTATGGCGGCAGCAACAGCTTGTGGTTATATCCTGGCTGCTGAATTACGCGCTTGCGGTGTGGACTTTAGTTTTACACCAGTGCTTGATCTGGATTTTGGTCGTAGCGGAGTTATTGGTGATCGTTCCTTTAGTCGTGACCCGCAAATGGTGTTTGCCTTGGCTAAAAGCTTGAACGAAGGTCTGCGCTTAGCGGATATGGCTAACTGTGGCAAACATTTTCCCGGTCATGGTTGGGCGGAAGCTGATTCTCATGTAGCGATTCCAGTAGATGAACGTTCTCTATCTGAAATTCTGAATAATGATGCCAAGCCATATGAGTGGTTAGATCTCAGTTTGACAGCAGTGATGCCGGCCCATGTGATTTATCCGAAGGTGGATAGCAATCCCGCAGGCTTTTCTAAGATTTGGTTGCACTCTATCTTGCGTCAAGAGTTGGGGTTTGAGGGTGTAATCTTTAGTGATGATCTCTCAATGGAGGGTGCGAGTGTTGCTGGCTCTGTAGTGAAGGGCGCTGAGTTAGCCCTAGAGGCTGGTTGTGACGCCGTTCTGATTTGTAATCGCCCGGACTTAGCTGATCAATTACTGGCAAAGCTCAAAGTTACTAAGACCAAGCAATCAGAGTCTGCTAAGCGTCTAAATCGCTTGATACCAAAGTCAGCCGCTTTATCCTGGGATGAGCTACAAGGTGAAGCGGAGTATCAACATGCTAAAGGCTTGTTGAAGCAAATGAAGCTCATTTAGTAGGCTTTATTTACCTGAAACTTTTTGCCACTCTGAAATAACGTACCTCTTTACCTCTTCACCTTGCTCTCTAGCACAAATAATTTCGTTTACATTCACAGATTGATAGATCTTTTGTAGTCGCAAAATATCTTTATGTGCTGTGTAATTGGGAATCCAAGATCCCCAAAAAAAGCCTAGCTTTTCCAATGCTGAATATGCACTTGCAGCTGCGTCTTGTTCAATGGGCAAATCTAGATAAACAGTAGCCAAGCTTAAAGCTTCAATTTTCTTCAGTTCTGCCATAACCATCGGAATTAAATCCTCTCCGATATGGCTAATACTAATATTGGCAGTTTGATCCAAAGAATCAGTCTTAGTCTTTAGCTTTGTGCTTCCTGAGCCTTTAGTGCTTGAAGTCTGAATGTCACGAGTCATATTCAAACTTTCAACCAGGTCTTTTAAATGTTCAGTATGTTGAGGAGGAGAGTAAATGGTATGGGGGTGGTCTTTTAATAGGAGGTAAAAAGCCAATAAAGACATTCGGGTGTCGCTAAAATTTTGTAAGCCTTGCATAGAAAAGCTAGCTGGAACGTCCCCAATGAAAAGACCAGTTTCTTTCGCATCAAAGGCGATCATTTCATGCTGGCTGTATGGATGATTCGTAACGCATTCAGTCCAAAATCCGGCTAGCCCTAAAGATTTGGCGATCTCAATACGTTCTTTTGCAATGGATTCTGCAATATGGTGTCCCCTATAGTTGGGGTCAACCATCATCTTCCCCGCCTCCGGAGACGTGTTGTGATGGTCGTCAAAAGTTAATGCGCAGTGTCCAATAATTTGACCATCATCGAGCTTGGCAACGACAGAGTGCAATAACTTTGCGAGTACTGCCTCTTTTAGTTGTACTGGGTCATACATCATTGGATTGGTATAGCTATCACCATAACAACGTCGTACACAATCAATTAGGCGAGGAATATCGTCCAGCTCAAGCGGTGCGACCTTAGGTGTGAAATTGATATCCATATTGCGATCATTATGACCTTGAATCTTGAAATAAAAAAGCCCGGTGAACCGGGCTTTTGTGTATTGAGCGAGATACTCAGTATTTAATTAGTTAGCGCGGCTACGGTATTCACCAGTGCGGGTATCGATCTCGATCTTGTCGCCAGTATTGCAGAACAAAGGAACTTGCAATTCATAGCCAGTAGCTAGTTTTGCGTTCTTCAATACTTTGCCAGAGCTGGTATCGCCCTTGACTGCTGGCTCTGTATAAATGATTTCGCGAACGAGTGAGTTTGGCATTGCGACTGATAGTGCCTTGCCTTCGTAGAACACTACTTCACAAGGCATGCTTTCTTCGAGGTAATTCAATGCATCACCCATGAACTCAGCTTCAACTTCGTATTGGTTGTAGTCACCATCCATGAATACATACATAGGATCAGCGAAGTAAGAGTAGGTGCAATCTTTTTTCTCGAGGATCACAACATCAAACTTGTCATCAGCCTTATAAACACCTTCATTGGGCGCGCTGGTTAACAAGTTCTTAAATTTCATTTTTACAACGGATGAGTTGCGGCCTGAGCGGCTGTATTCTGCTTTTAAAACGACCATGGCATCGGTGCCGATCATGACTACGTTACCAACGCGGAGTTCTTGTGCTGTTTTCATCTTGCTATTCCTGGGTGCAGAGCTATTTTTCTGCGGTTTTTATCAAAAACAAGATTGTAACCGCCCGCAGGCCTTTACTGCAGGGCTTAAGCTATAAAGCGCACTAGGCGTGCGGCTAGACCACCATCCCCCTGTGTTTTGAGGATGTGGGCGCGCCAAACCTTGGAGTGGCTATCCCACGTTTCTAGTGATTTAAGCCACTGACTGGGCATGGCCCAGGTCATTGCAGCAATCGTGGCCAATCTGAGTTCTTGATTCGCATTATCTAGATATAAATCTAAGAAAGCGGCTAATTTAATTTCATGGGCCCGATCCTCTTGAGGATAGATATGCCAAATAAATGGTTTACCAGCCAGTTGAGCACGAATAAATGAATCTTCACCGCGAACAATATTGAAATCACACTGCGACAATACCCAGTCATATTCATCTTGCGACACAAACGACATGGAAAGAAGTTGTATGTTTGAGGGTAGTGCTATGGTTTTTTCACCATAGAGATTGAGAAGCTCAGCATGGCCATGAGTCAACAGTACATCGACATTCTCACCAATGCCAGCTAAGTCCTCAAGCCATTTGCGCAAAGGAGCTCCAGGGTAGCAAAAAACGCTAATCCGTTTTGCTCCAGGTCGAAGTTTTAACCAGATGGACTTTAAGCTCTGGGGAATAAGATGGGCAACCTGCCCTCCCTCTAGCGGGATAGGATCTAAAAGCAAGCCACCAGCATCCTCCTGAAATCCTGGGAAGAAAAAATACTTAGGAATACCGTGAGATTGTGGCGATGCCTTTGCATGAAATTCTGCGACCCATGGTTCAGCACTGAGATACTCTAAATTAATGATGATGGGTTTGATTGGGGCAATAAATAGTCCAGCAAGATAACGTTCTGGTAAATCACAGCCAAAGGCTTCAATCACGACATCTGGTGTTTCAACGGGGTGACGGGCATTGATATAGCTAGCCTCCCAGGGTTGGATATCAATTTTGTGTCCCAGCGCTTCATCGCTGCCAGAAGCGAGTAAATTAAGGGTTGGTAAGTCATCGCAGAAAATACGGACTTGTTGGCCATGAAGACTTGATAAGCTTCGGGCTAGACGCCAGCAAACACCAGCATCACCATAGTTATCTACGATTTGGCAGAAAATATCCCAACGCATGAGCAATTCTTCTTTTGAAAACCTTCAGCAAGACGTTAAACGGCTACCCGGATTGCCGGGGGTGTATCGCTTCTTTGATGAAGCGGGGCATATTCTGTATGTTGGCAAAGCACGCAATCTCAAAAAACGCGTCTCCAGTTATTTTCAAAGCAAACAACTTTCACCGCGTATAGCACTCATGGTGGGCAAAATTGCCCGCTATGAAACAACAGTAACACGGTCCGAAACCGAAGCCCTCATTCTAGAGAACAACCTGATTAAAGAGTTGGCTCCGCCATTCAATATATTGTTTAGAGATGATAAGTCTTACCCCTATGTAATGTTGACGGGCCACCAGTTCCCAAGGTTGGCATCTTATCGAGGTAAGGTGGATAAACGTAATCATTATTTTGGGCCGTTTCCAAATTCTTGGGCGGTGCGTAATAGTGTGCAGATTTTGCAAAAGGTATTTCGTCTACGTACCTGTGAAGACTCTGTATTTAAGAATCGAAGTCGGCCATGTTTACTGCATCAAATTCATCGTTGTAGCGCCCCTTGTGTTGGTAGGCTCAGCGTAGAGCAGTACGGCCAGGATGTGGCTCAAGCAACGCGCTTTCTGGAGGGTGATCACAGTCGCGTGCTATCAGAGCTCGAGATAGAAATGCACGCCCATAGTGAAGCCATGGAATTTGAAATGGCGGCAGTACTACGTGATCGCATTACTGATCTTTCAAGTGTTTTACAGCAGCAATCTATGGATACAGTCGCCGAAGGTGAGGGTGATGTAGATGTGATTGCTATCGCGCAAATGGAGGGAATGGTTTGTGTGAACCTGGCAATGATCCGTGGCGGACGTCACCTGGGTGACAGGGCTTACTTCCCTAAGGGGTTGCGGACTACTTCAGGCGAGCTTCCATCGCCTCCAGAAATTCTGGAAGCTTTTATTGCACAACATTATTTAGAAGAAAAGATTGATGAGTCAGAATCTGGTGCAACAACGAATTTAATTCCGCCAGTATTAGTTCTAAATCATGCCTTGCAATCCATTAGTGACGATGTCTCTAAGCTAAGCGATGCTCCACCGGAAGACTTGCATGAGTTATTAAATGCGCAGGCTGGTAGAAAAATTACCTTCTTGCATCAGCCGCAAGGTCAGCGTCGTCATTGGCTGGTAATGGCTGAAGGCAATGCCAAGATTGCTTTAACGAAGCGCTTGGTAGAGACTGGCGGTCAATTAGCGAGAGCGCGTGCGTTGGCAGATATTTTGGCGCTTGATATAGAAAGTCTTGAGCAATTGCGCATCGAATGTTTTGATATTAGTCATACCTCTGGTGAGGCCACTCAAGCTTCGTGCGTTGTATATGCCAAGAATGCAATGCAATCGAGCGAATATCGCCGCTTCAATATCAATGACATTACGCCGGGTGATGACTACGCAGCAATGCGCCAGGTACTGCAAAGACGTTATGCCAATTTTCAAGAGCTTCCTGTAGATAAAATTCCGCAAGTGATTTTGATTGATGGTGGCAAAGGGCAGGTCGAGATGGCAAGACAAGTTCTGACTGAATTCGGCATGGATGTGGGTTTAATTGTGGGCGTAGCTAAAGGCGAAGGTCGTAAAGTTGGCCTTGAGACGCTGATCTTTGCTGATGGACGTCCGGCCTTGGAGCTTGGTATTGATAGTGCTGCTTTATTGTTAGTTGCCCAGATTCGTGATGAGGCTCATCGTTTCGCAATTACGGGCATGCGTGCTAAACGAGCCAAGGCAAGAACCGTATCCCGTTTGGAAGAAATCGAAGGTATTGGTGCTAAAAGACGTCAAAAGCTATTAGCCCGCTTTGGCGGCCTAAAGGGTGTTGCTAATGCCAGCATTGAAGAGATAGCAAGTGTAGAGGGGGTATCACTCACTCTTGCTGAGCAGATTTATCGTCAACTGCATTAATAAACTAGTCTCTCACTTGGTTTATGCTTGACGTATGCCGTTTAATCTTCCCATTGCCCTAACCTGGTTACGTGTTGCAGCAATTCCATTGCTGGTGGCAATCTTTTATTTGCCTGGTGCCTGGTTAACCCCGTTTGAGAAGAATGTCATTGCAACCATCATCTTTGTATTTGCTGCACTCACAGATTGGCTGGATGGATTTTTAGCCAGACGTATGCATCAAGAATCTGCCTTTGGACAATTTCTAGATCCAGTGGCGGATAAGCTCATTGTGGCAGCTGCACTGCTAGTCTTGCTGAATATGGATCGCGTTCAAGTATGGGTTGCTCTCATCATTATTGGCCGAGAAATTACGATCTCTGCTTTGCGAGAGTGGATGGCTTTATTGGGTGCCGGCAAAAGCGTTGCTGTGCACATGGTTGGAAAATTAAAAACAACCGCACAGTTGGTCGCAATTCCATTTTTGCTACTGAATGACACTTTATTTGGTTGGTTAGATTGCGCCAGAATCGGCACTTGGCTAATTTGGGTGGCTTCATTTTTAACGCTTTGGTCCATGTTCTATTACATGAAAAAGGCCTTGCCGCAACTGGCAGGCAAAATTGATTAAATCTCAAAAAGCCCAGCTAGATAAGGTTTTAGAGCGTATTTGAATAAGGCTGTTTTTGGCTTTCAAGGCCAATAATGCTTTCTCTGGGATTGTTTGTTAAACTACTGCCCTGTTATGCGGGAATAGCTCAGCTGGTAGAGCGATACCTTGCCAAGGTATAGGTCGGGAGTTCGAACCTCCTTTCCCGCTCCAAGTTCGATGGGAAGCCCTCAAAAGCTTCCCATTTTTGATTTGAGTATCTGTGGCGCGTTGGCCGAGTGGTTAGGCAGGAGCCTGCAAAGCTTCGTACGGGGGTTCGATTCCCTCACGCGCCTCCAGTAATTTCGCTTGACGAAATGGGGGCATCCCCTAAAATACTTTCCAGTAATGTAAGCAATACTCGTTAACTACATAAAGCGAAAAATGATCAATATTCATGCCCTTAAAGTCGGAACACTTGCATTGTTCTTATCTGCTTTATTGGGCGCATGTGCTAGCTCTGGAGACTCTCCTACTGGGACTGCTAATGAGGTTCAGGAAATTCAGACTCAGTTACTAGGTGATATGCCATTACCAGCAGGCTCAAAAATTATTGGCGCAGATTCCTTAATCATTGGTCGTGGTGATAACTGGGTAGGCCGTGTAGTGTTGTCTGGCGTTCAAACACCAACAGACATTTATGCTTTCTTTCAGTCTGAGTATCCACGTGCAGGATGGACGACTGTCAGTGCAGTGAAATCTAAAACGAGTATTTTGGTTTTCACAAAAGGTGATCGTACGGCTACAGTTGAATTAAATGAGGGCTCATTGACTGGACCAAAAACGATTATTACTATTACCTCCTCGCCAAAGAATGCAAACGTAGTTGCACCAAGCCGCAAGTAACCAATTAGTCGCCGATTAAAAAAGGCCTCCACTGGAGGCCTTTTGCTTTATGTGGGTTGGCTTACAACCCTCCGGCCCGAATGAGGCCAACGGCTTGGCCTTCAATAGCAAAGTTAGGCTGACGCCCATCTACCAGAATGTTCTTGAAGTCTGGATTCTCGGCTTGTAATTCAATCACCATGCCATTCGCTGTTTTCTTTTGTTGCCAGCGCTTCACGGTTACCTCATCATCGAGACGGGCAACCACGATATCGCCATTGCGAACCTCTGTTGTTTTGCGAACAGCTAAATAGTCACCATCTAAAATTCCAGCATCACGCATGCTCATGCCAACTACTTTTAATAAGTAGTCAGCACCTTTACTAAACAAGCTCGGATCAATAGGAACTTGTTTTTCAATATGCTCTACAGCCATGATTGGTGATCCAGCAGCAACACGTCCAATGAGTGGAAGAGTGAGTTGCTGTAATGCGCCCGATGGCAATGACATCTGGCGGTATTTATTAGTGTGATGCGTTTGATTAAAACGCTGCGGAATACGAATGCCACGAGATGTGCCGGGTGTTAGTTCGATATACCCTTTTTTTGCTAATGCACGAAGGTGCTCTTCTGCCGCATTGGCAGATGCAAAGCCGAGTTGAGTAGCAATTTCTGCGCGAGTGGGTGGTGAACCGCTCTCATCGATCGCCTTGGTGATTAATTCCAAAATCTCATTCTGGCGTGAAGTGAGCTTGGGGAGGGCCGTTAGCTCCTCTGGAAAATCGACTGTATTTATGTCCATACTGGGATTGTATACAGCACTATTTGATAATTCAAGCACTTTTGCTAGGGGGATAATAGAGAAATGAGCTCCAAACTAAATTCGCTGGAAAAATCACCCCATATCTTAGTTTTGGGAATGGGCGGCACCATTGCTGGTTTAGCCCCAAACCCAGCCGATCAGCCATTGCAATATCAGGCTGGACAGGTGGAGGTGGAGTCTTTACTGACGCATATCGAATCTGCAGTTCCAAAGAGCCTCAAGCTCGTATCTAAGCAAGTAGCCAATATCAACAGCCAGAACCTGACGGAGGGCTTATTAAGTAATCTTGGCGAAGTTGTTAGGGCTTCCCTTGCTAATACCGAGGTTCTAGGGTTAGTGATTACTCATGGAACAGATACGATTGAAGAGACGGGCGTCTTTTTACAGCTTACCTGCGGTAATTATGCTCAAATTTTAGGCAAACGGGTGATCTTAACCGGCGCCATGTTGCCATCAAACGCAGCTCAAGCAGATGGTCCTTCTAACCTATTGGATGCCATTCGCTGGGCATCAACCCCTTTGGATAATTGCCCTGGTGGTATTTATGCAGTGATGGATGGCAGGGGCTGCATGGCGATGGATTTAGCTAAACGACATGGCACAGCTCTGAACGCACCGATTCAAGCCTCTCCTAGTAGCTCGGTTGGCTTATTTAATCCTTCATGGCTTTGGGGTGTGAAGGCTAAACAGGCAGCCTGGACGGAAGATTTGCCTATCCCTAAGGGCGATGAATGGCCATGGGTTGAGATCTTGACGAGTCATGCGGGTGCACGTGCTGAGACGATTAATATCTGGCTCAATTCTAGGGTCAAGGGCTTAGTCCTGGCTGGATCAGGGATGGGTGGCTTGCATGATGCCTGGAAGGATTCTCTGATAGCAGCTGTAAAACAGGGTGTTGCGCTCGTGAGAACCACTCGAACCGGAGCTGGAGCTACCTTGAGTGATATTCCCGAAAAAGATCTAGAAGGATGCTTGGCATCCGGTACTCTTTCTGCCCCCAGAGCCAGAATTGCGCTTCAATTAGCTCTGAATGCTGAAAAACAGGCTCAATTAACTAGTAAATCCCTGACTTGGCAGGATTTTTTTGCTAGAATAGCGGTCTTGCCTGAGTTTAGGTAAGCGCTGAAAAGCGGCATTAAAAGTGTTGTAGCAGTACCTACAATTTGTTACTACCTTGTCACACTGGCGCTAACTTTAAAAACCATCGAAAGTTAGCAAGACGCCCAGGTGACTTCATCCTTAAGGAGTGTTAGATGCGTCATTATGAAATCGTCTTTATCGTCCATCCGGACCAAAGCGAGCAAGTGCCTGCGATGATCGATCGCTACAAAGC
>JACCDO010431245.1_pt1 | contig 28067 bp, 24 predicted proteins | sample 7446101 | NCBI WGS metagenome assembly JACCDO01 (sample SAMN15323440, study PRJNA562643) | freshwater metagenome | isolation source: river surface water | place: USA:Blue River Watershed | collected 2017-08-16
CAGGTACGGGTCTGTATCTCGATACGAACAACAGCGGTGCGTGGGATGCAAAAGACGAGCTGATCGGATTTTTGGTAGGTGTGAATCCGGGCTCTGTGTCAGCTGCACATGACTTGATGCTGGTATGAAGATACTTCACGTGCTTGTCAGCGTGCTTAGGGCGGACAAGGACTCAATGCGGCTCATCCCGAGGCTGTTTCGACAGAGGGTGGCGCGTGTTTGGCCATCATCACCCGCGCATAGTACGAGTACATAGCACATTTAACAGATCATTGAGTGGGATTCTGAGAGAACCGGTGGATCGGCAGAGCTACGTATCCACAGTCTTGTTCAGATAACGAAACAAGCGCTTTGCTGGCTTTCCGGAACCCTGCTGATGATACCTTCCAATCCACCGTCAACAAGCACCAATAACCTGCCGGTGGAACCACTGGCGGTGCCCCAACCGACCTCCTCTGTTTCGGGAGGAAGTCCAGAACTGCCGCCAGTAAAAGGCAGTTTGCCGTATTCAAAGCAGGATTATGAACAACTCCCTCAGTACGAAAAAACCCCCGAGCTGGATTTTCTGATTCTCGGAAAAATCCCAGGCGGCAAACAAAATCCTGCTGATCCGCCTTTGCCTGTTAATAGAGATTTTGAGCAAACGGTGATGTACTGTCTGATCGGAGGTGAGACAGAGGCGCTGAATTTTCTGTGGCGTGAATCTGGTAGAGACCCTGCAAAAACGACGGTTGATCTGACTCAAATGAGTATGGACAGGGATACTGTCGCTGCGCTCGTCAAACATTGCGGCGATCAACCCCACTTGAAGGTGGATCTTCGGTGGTTTGGGCAAAATGTGGGTGTGATGGATGATGTCTCGCGCCTCGTAGCAGAGGGGAAAGTCAACCGCCTTTTGTTATGTGATCCTTCGGCCGATGGGCTGGAACAATTCGCGTCCGTAGCAGGAAAAATCGGTAACGAACTGTGCATATACCACACGCCGTTCTCGCACAATACTCCCATCAGCGTGCGATGCGAACAAGCACTCGCGGAAGCTTTTCGACAGAGCGAGACGCTAAGAACTATAAGCTTGGTTCAATGTATTTTCGGTGAGTCGCAGGGAAAATACTTCATTGAGGGAATACATCAGAGTAAGTCAATTACTGAACTTGAGATGATCAACACACCGTTGCCGACGACACCGGACAGCGGCTACGGAGCTCTCCTTGATGGTAATCCGACCTTGCGAAAGCTGGTGGTTGTGCAGTCGGGGTTCCAACCTTTGCCTGATATCGATGCCATCGTCAGCGGGCTAATGAATAATCATGCGCTGCAGGTATTGAATGTTCAGGTATCTGGGTACACACAAGAAAATCCTCAAAAATTATGCACCCTCTTGGAGAAGAATCGTACGCTGACTAGGCTGTGTTTTCCTCTTGGCTTGAACTCGGACGAAGCCTATCAAGCAGTGACGGCCTCATTGTCAAAAAATACGTCGCTGACGACGTTCATCGTCATTGACGCCCCATCTTCGGCCGTTGATTTCGAGACGGTGGTTAACGATCTAATGTCGCGCAACCGCGCTTTGGCGAATGATCCGAGCTATCTTCAGAAAGCGGGGCGGGGCTTTGATCCTAGCGGGAATTCAGGCATGGGAGATCCCGCGGCATTGATAGCACAACACGCATTCACGCTGTCCTCTAGCCGTCGTGAATTTGAAACGATCATGGCAGAGGCTGAGCTATCCCTCAGGGAGCAAGAGAGGCGGGCAAGGGAGACGAATGCGCAGCCATCAGTCACCACAACGCTGACCACGGATGCGGCGGCTACCAACACCACTACCACTACCACGACAACGACGACAACGACTACCACGACGCCAGCGTCCCCAGGATCGTCTTCGTCCTGATTACAACGGCGGCAGCTTGTCAGGCGTGTGTCTGTATCTCGACACACACAACCGTGGTGTGTGTTTTACTATCGTCACCCTCTTGCAGCATAAGCACAGAGTGAAAAGGGCAGGTAATTCAGTGGAATTTTCAAATTGCTTGCCGACCCGTGGGCTTACGTTTCGATGGCTTTGTGTAGACCGCGCCTCGAGCGCTTTGTTGACTTGGTAGGGATGTGCTGATGATACCTTCCAATCCGCCCACAACAACAAGCAGCGCGCCGGTCGAGCCACCATCTGCGCCTGAAGTGATCTCCGCCGCTACGGCGAGAAGCTCGGAACTGCCGCCAGTGAAAGGCAGTTTGCCTTACACAAAGCAGGACTATGAACAACTCCCTCCGTACGAAAAAACTCCCGCGCTGGATTTTCTGATCCTCGGAAAAATCCCGGGGGGTAAGTATCAAGCTGCAGACTCCTACCCTCTATGGGATCAGGAATTTAACAGCACAGTGCTTTATTGTTTACACCGAGGAGAAACGGCAGCCCTGGACTTTCTGTGGCGCGAATCAGGCAGAGACCCTGCCAAAACCTTGCTCGATTTGACGAGAATGAGTATGGACAATGAGACGGTGGCAACGCTTGTCCAGCATGGTTCGAATCACCGCAGTTTGAAATTAGATCTCTCTTTACGCGGACAACACGCCGATGTGATGAGTGAGGTCTCATGGTTGATAGCAGAGGGTCACGTCAACTCACTTTTACTGGATACGCTGTCCGCTGATCAACTCGAAGCGATGGCGCCAATCTTGGGGAAGGTTGGGGCTCAACTCTTTATCTACAACAGCCCCATCAGTGATCGGTGCGAACAGGAGTTCGCTGAATCGCTGGGAAAGAGTAGCCATCTTGCCGCTCTGACCCTGGGTCACTGCGGCTTCGGCGATTCCCAAGGAAAGCATTTTGTCGAAGGCCTGCGTAAAAATCGTTCAATCATCATGCTTCAGATGAGCGGGACACCTTTGCTGACGACGCCGGAGAGTGGCTACCGTACGCTGCTCACCGACAATCCGACATTGCAGACGCTGACAGTCATCAAAGGCTTGCTTGATCCACAGCCGGATATCGATGCGATCATCAGCGGGTTGATGAATAATCATGCGCTGCGCGAGTTGCGCGTTCGGGCATCGGGCTACGTACAAGACAACCCTGAAAAATTGTGCCGCCTGTTAGAAACGAACCGCACGTTGAAGGAATTGGTGCTGACTACCGGCTTGCAGTCGGAAGAAGCTTTCAAGGCCGTGACAGTGTCTTTGGCAAAAAACACATCGCTGATCGCGTTTACCGTGAAAGATGCGGAGGCTTTGAGTGACGACTTGCTGGATACGATAGAGGACCTGATGGCCCGTAACGAGGCCCTGGCGAATGATCCGAGCTATCTACAGAAAGCGGGAAGGGCCTTCGATCCCAGTGGGACTTCAGGACTTGGAGATCCTGCGGCGCTTATCGCGCAACACGCATTCGCTCTATCCCCTACCCGTAGTGAATTTGAAGCGGTCATGACTGAGGTCGAGCTATCCCTCAGGGAGCAAGAGAGGCTAGTCATCGGGGCCGGTACTCAGCCGGCGGTGACCACAACGACGACTACGGATGCCGCGACCATTACAACGGCTACCACGACTACCACGACTACCACCGCAACCATCACAACGACCCCACCTTCGGGGTCGTCTTCTGACTGATTAGATTTGCCTGCCCGGCGTCGACAAGCGCTCGAACAGATCGATCACCCATTCGCAGCGCTCATCGAAATTCCGTGCCTCGCCATTACCCGGAGCCCGACGCGGTCGCTGTTGGCAGGCATTGACCAGAAACGCAATCGCGGGCAAAGCCTCGGAGGTATCGCAACGCTGTGGAAGCTGCGCTCGGGCTTTGGCCAGACACAGCAGCGTCAGTTTGCGCGCGTTGCCGACGACGGCGCGGTCATTGACGGAATCCATGCTGCGATCCGACACCACGCGTCCTATCTCGGCATAGATGGTCGCTGCCGCCAGTATCGCGCCACGGCAATCACGTGGCAGGTGGGCGATGCCCGTGCTGCCGCGCTGGTACAGCGCATCCGCCTCCAGCAGTAGTTTGCCGATCACCTGGCCCAGGGCTTCGTTGAACACTGGCTGTCGTAGCCACTGATCTGGGTCGATCCCGGCGTCGCGCATCCACTGTCGTGGCAGGTACAACCGTCCGTTGCGCGCATCTTCACCAACATCGCGTGCGATGTTCGTTAGCTGCATCGCATTGCCCAGCTCGCAGGCGCGCGCAAAGGCATGCTGATCACGCACTCCCATGATGATGGCCATCATCGCTCCTACGCTGCCAGCTACGCGAGCGCAGTAGTGATGCAGGTCGTCCAGCGTGTCATAGCGGCGGCCATCGGCATCCCAGGCAAAGCCCTCGAGCAAGGCCTCGGGCAGTTCGCGCGGCAGATGGTAGCGGTGCACGACCATCGCCATCGCACGGTCCTCAATAATCTCGCCAGGCTTGCCCTCATAGATGGCATCCAGCCGCGCGCGCAGTTTGTCCATCGCTAGCGGATCATCCGTGTTCTCATCAATCGCATCATCGGCCACACGGCAGAACGCATAGAGGGCAATGGAGGGCATGCGCACGTGCTGAGGCAGCAAGCTGCTCGCGGCGAAAAAGGATTTTGATCCGCCGCGCATCAGTTCCTCGCAAGCGGCGAGATCGAGCGGTGGCGGACGCGCCGGTCCTTTGGAGGCAGGCGTGGAATCAGGCATCGGGCACCACCGTGGACATGGCTTTGGCGGACATCAGCACGCCGGGTACACCAGCGCCGGGGTGGGTGCCGGCGCCCACCATGTAAAGTCCCTCAACATCTTCGCTGCGGTTATGCGGCCGGAACCACGCGCTTTGCAGCAAGATGGGCTCCAGCCCGAAGGCGGCGCCCTGATACGACCACAAACGGTCCTGAAAATCCTGTGGTGTCATCAGCTTGCTAGTGACCACATGCTGGCCCAAGTCGGGCATCACGGTGTTTTCGAGATGACGCTGTATCGATTGTCGGAAGCGCTCGGCATCGCGCGACCAGTCGGTGCCACTGCCCAGATGAGGCACGGGGGCGAGCACATAAAACGCATCGCAACCGTCGGGTGCCAGGCTGGGATCGCTGGCGCTGGGGCGGTGAAGGTACAGGCTGTAATCGTCGGCCAGATGATGATGCTTGAAGATATCGTCGAGCAGCTCGCGGTAGCGCGGTCCCAGCATGATCATGTGATGCGGCACATCGTGATAGCGGCGATTGGTGCCGAAGTACCAGACGAACAGGCTCATCGAGTATTTGCCACGAGCGACTTTGCGGTCGGTCCAGTGGCGTCGGTGTTGGGCATCGACGAGATAACGATAGGTCCATGCTGGATCGCCATTCGAGACTACGATGTCGGCATCCAGCCGCTCGCCATTCTCCAGTGTGACGCCGCGCGCGCGGCCCTGTTCGATGTTGATGCGAGTGACCGGCGCATTGCAGCGAACCGTGACACCACGCTCGCTCAGCAAATTCACCAGTCCCTTGACTAGCGCGCCAGTGCCTCCCATCGCCCAGTGCACGCCCCAGCGACGCTCCAGCGTATTGATCAGGCTGTAAACGCGCGTGACGGCGAAAGGATTGCCGCCGATGAGTAGCGGATGAAAGCTGAACACAATACGTAGTTTTGGATCGCTGATATGGCGTGAGACCAGTGTGTACAAACTCTCCCAGGCCATCATCTTCACCATGCTGGGCAGCGCGGCCAGCAGATCGGAAAAACTATTGAAGGGCATGCCGCCCAGATCTTCGAAACCGAGCTTGCAAGCCTGATCAGCGGCTGCGATGAACCGATCGAAGCCGGGCAGATCGGCGGGACAGAAGCGCGCGACTTCGCGGCGCATGGTGGCTTCGTCGCCGCTGTAATCGAACCAGCTGCCATCGTCGAAGCGTATCCGGTAGAAGGGCTCCATCGGCTTCAAGGTAACGTCATCCGCCATACGCTTGCCGCACAGTGTCCACAGCTCTTCCAGCAGCTGGGGCGCGGTGATGATGGTGGGTCCGCCATCGAAGGTGAAGCCATCCTGTCGGTGCACATAGGCGCGCCCGCCGGGTGCGTCGAGTTTTTCGAGCACCTGGACATCGTAGCCTTTGCACGAGAGACGAATAGCGGCTGCCAGTCCGCCGAAGCCGCTGCCTATGACGATGGCTTTCGGCGTGTTCATGGGTAGGCCCTATCTCAGAAGCCGGGCGAAGACGGCGGTGTTGGTGGGGCCGAAAGACTCCAGCGCAATGCTGGTGCCGGTGGCGGGGTCGCGCAGCGTCAGACGTCCGCCATCGTGCGCAATCAGCTCGAAAGCCTGCGCCTGATTCGCCTCCAGCCCGCGCAGTTTGCGCTCGCGCACGAGTGCGCGCAGCGTGCCTCGGAGGAAGCCTTGTTCGCCACTGAAATTGTCGACGATGTCGTGTGTCTCATGATCGATCACACGGATCGATCCATCGGGTTGGTCAATGAAATTCAGCACGCGCATCGCTGAAGGCGTGATCACGGTGGGTGCGGAAGTGGGTGAGCTCAAGCGCACCCAGCCGACCAGCACCAGACACGCAATCGCAAATATCGCGAAGCCGACAGCAGGATTGAATTCGCGTCCGGCGCGAACGGTCCAGCTCAATGGTTCGGAGAGTTTCATCGCGCGTAGACGCCGGCTGGCATCCTGACCGGGATCAGGTCGCGCTGGCCGGCATCGGCGTTGGGCGACGCGGCAATTTCGGCTTGCCGCTGTTGCCAGGCTGCGTGCAGCTGGGCGCCGACCTGTTCGGCATCGGCAATGCAGCGCAGTGTGGGCTGCGGTTTCTTGATGTTCCAGGCGCGCGCATGCGGCCACAGATGCAGATACGCGATGCGATCATCACCTTTCAGGTCGAGGGCGATGTCGCCGTGTCCCGCCGTATCACCACAAGGACGAATCTGTGCGGCTTGTATCCAGCGCAGCGGCAGATTGAACGACAGCGTCAGTACGATGCCGATGCGCATGACCACGCGCTTGTTCGTCAGCGTGTACATCGTTGTGCTGGCCGACAGCCATGCAGTGAAGGCGAGCAGACCGAGTGCGGTGGCGGCGAGTGTGGCACTCAGCATCAGCGGGCCGAGGTTGGCGCGCAGGCTGAGGTCGCCGTCCCAGCTCATGACGGCCTGCAGCGCGATCATCAAAGCGAAGTACAAGCTCAGTCGGCGGACATGAAATGCCTCGGCGGCCAGCAGTTTCCAGTCTGGGCTGCCTTGCCACAGGATGCGCTCGCCGGCGGGCAGGGCTTCCGGAAGCCCCGGCGCCGCCTCGAATTCATGCTCGGTATAAGTTTGCATGTCGCTGTTACCCGGTTAAACGAGCGGTTCCTGACGCGATGGTGTCGCGTACAGCGTGCCGGCGCCGTAATAGGCAGAGATCTTCTCTTCCTCCAGCAGCGTCACTTCATCGGCGTTGCGATGACCGGGAACGTCACGGAACTGATGCGCGAGGATCGCGTGCACCTTGACCTGTTCCTCCGTGATGCGCGCGAAAGGTACTGGCAGCAGCACGGTCTGTTCCGAATCATTGAGCTGGACCTCGATGTAGCGGAACATCATTTCGGAACGATCCATCCACAGATCTTTCACGGTGCCCGCCACTTCATCGTCTGCGCCGATGACGTTCAGGCCGCGCGGATCATGATCGCGCGAGGCGACGCCATGCTCGGGATTGACGCGCAGCGGCGTGATCTTCGGCTCGCCCTCGGGGGTGCGATCCGGATGATCGGCACGCTTGGCCCAGGAACCAGGACCGACACCCGCGAGCAGCGGATTGCCGGTCGGCTCGATGGGTGACCCGATCCAGCGATGGCGCGGCTCGGCCTGCAGGAATTCCGGACCCGTCAGCGGATACGGCATCACCACTTCGCTGCCATCGGCGAGATGATAGGTCTTGGGCTTGGGGATGGGCGGCCAGCCCTCCATCTGGGTGTCGCGGCCCGTGCCGGGATCCAGCGGATAGCCGTCGCGATGATTCTCTTGCAACAGGTAATAGACAAGCCCGAAAAAGAAAATCCAAAACACATACAACACCAGCTGGGCCACATCCACGTATTGCGTGATAGCGCCTGTTTCCATGGGGTTCTCCTCGTTTTCTTTTACACCCGACCGCGTGATACGAATAACACTTAGCCGGGCAAATCTGCCAGGCCGAACTTCCGGCCTGTTTGCGCAGGCAGCGCATCACGCCGCACCAGCGGCCCTATCGCTATCAGCACACCAAACAACAGGTACATCTCCAGGTGATACACAAAGCTGTAGCCAGTGACGGGCGAGATCAGGCTCTCTCCCATCCAGCCAGAGGTGGCCAGTGCGCCGACCGCATCCTTGATCATTCCGCCTGCGGCGACCGACGCGCCGGCCGCTGTGGCCTGCACCGCGCCCCAGGCGCCAAGTGCGAGGCCGGCGTCTTCGCCTTGCTGCAGGCTCATCGCCATCGTCAGCGTGCCGACCGAAAACAGTCCGCCGCCCACGCCGATCAGAAACGCGCCGGCACGAAACAGATTCGGCGCTTCCAGCGGCCCGGCAAAAATCACCAGTGCGAAAGCGGGCAAGCCTGCGATGGCTCCGAGTGCCGCCAGCCGCACCGCATCGACGCCGCGCGTGAGCATCGCGGCCGCCATCGCAAAGGCCAGCAACGCGCCGCAGGCAGTCAGCGCGGTCAGCAGGCTGGTGGCGCCTACGCCGAGTTGCAGCACCTCAGCGCCATAAGGCTCCAGCACGATGTCTTGCATGTTGAATGCGCAGGTGCCTAGTCCCACAGTCCACAAGAAACGCTTGACGCCCGGGCGCGCGACATACTCGCGCCAGTGATCGCTAAATTCCGCTTCTACAGGTGCCTGCCGCGCGCGATCGCGGTTCAGCGCTTCCTGCTTCCACAGTGCGTTCAGGTTCAGCCAGACCACGGCCACGGCCGAGCCCTGCACCACCTGAATCAGCCGCAGCGGACTGAAATCCGCCAGCAGCCAGCCAAACAATGCGCCGCTGCCAACCAGTCCCAGCAGCAGCATCGTGTACATCAGCGCCACCACGCGCGGCCGGTTCTCCGGCGTCGCGAGGTCGGTTGCCAGGGCCAGCCCGGCCGTCTGGGTCACCTGCATGCCCGCCCCGACCAGCAGGAAGGCTAGCGCCGCGCCAATGCGGCTGACCCAGATCATTTCGGCCTGCTGGGTCGTCAGCGCCAGCAGCGCGAACGGCATGATCGCCAGCCCGCCAAACAGCAGCAGACTGCCTATCCACAGATAGGGCAGACGCCGCAGACCCAGCGCCGAGCGGTGCTTGTCTGACCGGAAGCCAATCAGCGCGCGCATCGGCGCGAACACCAGTGGCAGCGCCACCGATAGCGCCACCCACCATGCGGGGACGCCCAGCTCCACAATCATCACGCGGTTCAGCGTGCCGACCAGCAGCGCGGTGGCCAGGCCGATCGACAGCTGAAACAGTGACAGCCTCAACAGCCGCGACAGCGGCAACTCAGGTGTTGCCACATCGGCAAAGGGCATCCATTGCCTGCCTAGCTGTAAGGCCAGTTTTCGGGTGGTTTGCCGCAGCAGCTTCATCAGACGTCCCGGGGCGAGGGCGCATTGCTCGCATCATTCATTGGGAGACTGTAGAGGGGGTGGTCGGGTATGTCAACCTATCTTTACTTATTCATTGTAATTATTAATTGACACAACCGGCCCGATGGCGGATGCTGCGCCTGTGCCCTCCGGTCTGCGGCCGGGGGCACATCGCAGAAACGTAGAAGCAGTATCTCCTCTCCAGGGCGCCCTGCCGGGCGCCCCTTTTTTGCCCAAGCAGCTGTGCGCAGGCCCTGCCGTGTTTCGCCCGAAAAGCCGCGCCAATACTGGCTAAGCCCAGGGTCTTGCAGGGTGGGGAGGTCTTGGCTGTGCACGCCAGCCGGTATAATCCGCGCTTTGCCCGCTGCATTCGCGCGGCACTCTGGATTTCCCACCGATGCAAGCCCAACACAAAGCGCACATCGCGAGCCTGTTCGAGCAGGCGATCGCTCCCCTCATCGCGGGCGCCGAGCTGAAAACCCCTGCCATCACGCTGGAACGGCCGCGCGATCCCACCCACGGCGATCTCGCCTGCAATATCGCCATGCAGATCGCCAAGCCGCTGAAGAAAAACCCGCGCGAGCTCGCCCAGATGATTGCCGACGCGGTGATGGCGCATCCCGCGCGCGCGGGTCTGCTGGAGGCGGTGGAGATCGCCGGACCTGGTTTCATTAATCTGCGCATCGCACTGGCTGCCAAACAAGACGTGATCCGCCGTGTCTTCACCGATGCGCAATGCTATGGCTTGAGTAGCGCGGCGCCTGGTACAAAAGTACTGGTGGAGTTTGTATCGGCCAATCCCACGGGCCCGCTGCATGTCGGGCATGGCCGTCAAGCTGCGCTCGGTGATGCGATCTGTGCGCTGCTGGAAGCGCAGGGCCATGAAGTGCTGCGCGAGTTCTATTACAACGACGCCGGCGTCCAGATCGCCACGCTGGCAGCGTCCGTGCAGGCGCGTGCGAAGGGCAGCCAGCCCGGTGCGGCTGACTGGCCCGAGTCGGCATATAACGGCGACTACATCGCCGATATTGCCGCTGATTTCCTCGCCAAGAAAACGGTTGCTGCATCCGATGGCGAACCCGTCACGGCTACCGGCGATGTGAATGATCTCGAATCGATTCGCCGCTTTGCAGTCGCCTATCTGCGCCATGAACAAGATCTCGATCTGCAGGCTTTCGGCGTACGCTTCGATCACTACTATCTGGAGTCTTCTCTCTACACCGATGGCAAGGTCGAGGCCGCCGTGGAGGCGCTGATCAAAGCGGGCAAGACGTACGAGCAAGATGGCGCGCTGTGGCTCAAGAGTACCGATTACGGTGATGACAAAGACCGTGTGATGAAAAAATCCGACGGCACCTATACGTATTTTGTGCCGGATGTCGCGTATCACATCACCAAGTGGCAGCGCGGCTATCAGAAAGTGATCAACATTCAGGGCAGCGACCATCACGGCACCATCGCGCGCGTGCGTGCTGGTTTGCAGGCGGCAGGCGTGGGCATACCGGCGGGCTATCCCGACTATGTGCTGCACAAAATGGTCACGGTGATGAAGAACGGTGAAGAAGTGAAGATCTCCAAGCGCGCTGGCTCGTACGTGACCCTGCGCGATCTGATCGAATGGTCGGCAGGTGATGCGGGCACGGATGCGCAGGGTGGCCGCGACCTGACACGTGGCCGCGATGCCGTGCGCTTCTTTCTTATCTCGCGCAAGGCCGACACCGAGTTCGTGTTCGATGTCGATCTCGCGCTCGCGCAGTCCGATGAAAATCCGGTCTATTACGTTCAATATGCCCATGCGCGCATTTGCTCGGTACTGGCGCAGTGGGGCGGTGACGAGGCCTCATTGAAGTCTGCTGACCTGTCGCCCCTGGTGGCGCCGCGCGAGGCTTCACTGATGGCAAAACTGGCCGACTATCCCGAGATGCTGGAAAAGGCTGCCGATGAACTCGGTCCGCACCAAGTAGCTTTTTATCTGCGAGATCTCGCCGGCGAGCTGCACAGCTACTACAATGCAGAACGCGTGCTGGTGGATGACACCGCGCTGAAAACGGCGCGTCTGGCGCTGCTGCTGGCGACGCGACAAGTGCTGAAGAACGGACTCGAGCTGATCGGCGTCTCTGCTCCGGCGCGCATGTAATTGGGAAGTAGGTAGTCAGGAAGCATGCGATCGAGCAGTCGGTCGTCGAGAAGCGGATAGTCGAGAAGCAGATAATCCAGACACCTCTGATCAGAACGTCTCTCATCAAGAATTTGCCAGGCATTGAACACACACACAATGACTCACAGGATCACAGCGAATTTGGCCGGGCGACGCTGGCAACGCGGCGGCACGGTCGCTGGCGTGATCATCGGTCTGATTGTGGGGCTGGTGATCGCGGTCTGGGTGGCGATGACGATCATGAAGACGCCGCTACCCTTCGTCGACAAGCTCAGCAAGCAGGCGCAGCCGGCGGGTGAACTGGGCGACCCCAACAAGACGCTGCCCGGCGGCGCGCGCGAGCGCCGCGAACGGCTCGATGATCCCGAGCCCGTGGTGCCCGCTGCGAAGCCCACCGCGAAGCCGCAAAAGCCTGAACCCGCTACGGCTGCTTCACCCGCACCCGCGCCCACACCCGCCACCGCCGCCAACCCACCCGCCGCAGAGAAGCCGCGTGCAGAAAAACCAGCGAGCGCCACAGCCGCTGCGCAAACACCTGCCGCGGCGCCGACCGTCACGACGTCGGCACCCAGCGCGCCGGCACCCGCTGCAAACGCCGAAGGCTTCACTTACTATTTGCAGGCGGGCGCGTTTCGTGAACTGAATGACGCTGAATCGACCAAGGCCAAGCTGGCGCTGATGGGTGTGGCGGCAACGATTGCCGAGCGCAAGTCGGAGCTGGGCACCTTGTATCGAGTTCGGGTGGGTCCGTTCTCCGAAATCGAGGCAATGAACCGCGCCCGTGTGCGACTGTCCGACAACGGTGTTGATGCCGCTGTCGTGCGCGTACCCAAATAAAAACGAACACCAGAGATCAACCACTACCCGTACAAGGATTTCCGCATGCGCTTCCTCGCTCACCTGATGGCAGTCATCAGCTTCGGATTCATCGCCACCACGTCCGTCACGGCTACCCCGACCGAGCCGGTGGAGGGTGCGGAATACCTTCGTCTGCAGAATGCTCAGCCGACAGATACGGGCAAGAAGGTCGAAGTGCTCGAATTTTTCTGGTACAACTGCCCACACTGTTTCGCGTTCGAGCCCTCGCTCACCGAATGGGTGAAAAAGCGCGGCGACAGCATTGTCTTTCGTCGTGTCCCGGTCGGTTTCCGTGAATCTTTCGTTCCGCAGCAAAAGCTCTACTACACGCTCGAGGCGATGAACCGCATGGACGTGCACAAGCAAGTGTTCGATGCGATTCACAGCGCCCGTCAGAAGCTGGACAAAGAAGAGGCGATATTCGATTTCATCGACAAGCAGGGTGTCGACCGCAAGAAATTCCTCGATATCTACCATTCCTTTGGTGTGCAGTCCAAAGTAAATCGCGTTCGCCAGTTGCAGGAGACGTATCGTATCGATGGCGTACCCACGGTTGTCATCGACGGTCAGTACATCACGTCGCCCTCCATCGTCGGCCAGACCATGCGCGGCGCATCCGAGCAAGCGATGAATGCCGCGACGCTGCAAGTGATGGATGCGCTGGTCGCGAAAAAGAAGTAAGTCACGCTGTCGCTGAACGACGTGCTGCGTGTCTTCATCACCGGTGCGTCCAGCGGTCTGGGCGCGGCGCTGGCGCGTGAATATGCGCGTCAGGGCGCTCAACTTGGCTTGCTGGCCCGTCGTGCCGAAGCGCTGCAAGTGCTCGCGGCATCTCTTCCCAATCCTGCCGCACATCGGCTGTATACCGTCGATGTGAATGACAGCGCGGCGCTCGCTGCGGCTGCCGAGGATTTTTTGCGCGAGGCCGGTGGCATTGATGTCGTGATTGCGAACGCCGGCATCTCGCACGGCACACTCACCGAGCGCAAGGCGGATCTTGCGGTGTTCTCGCGCATCATTCAAACCAATCTGATCGCCACCGTCGCCACGTTCGCGCCGTTCATCGATGCGATGAAGGCGCAGGCCGCAAGCGATGCTCGCGGCGCGGCGTCACTGCGGCTGGTCGGCATCGCCAGCGTTGCCGGCATCCGCGGGCTGCCGGGTGCCGAGGCCTACAGTGCCTCCAAAGCGGCGGTGATCAGCTATGGTGAATCGCTGCGGGTCGAGCTTCGGCGCTACGGCATCGCCGTGGTCACCATTGCCCCCGGCTATATCGATACGCCGATGACGCGGATCAACCCGTATCCCATGCCTTTCCTGCTGCCGGCCGATGAATTCGCCCGCCGAGCGGTGCGCACGATCGCCGCCGGTCGCAGCTACGCAGTGATCCCGTGGCAGATGCGCGGCGTGTCGTGGTTGCTGAGGCTACTGCCAAACTGGCTATATGACCGGTTGTTTGCGAATGCGCCCCACAAGCCCGCCTTTAGCGAAGCGGGTGAACCGTGACGACCCTGCTCACCGATGCGATCGGCGTGGAACATCCGCGCGTGCCCGCAGGACAAGCCTGCCGAATCGTCTCGCTGGTGCCCTCGGTAACGGAACTGATCTGCGCACTCGGGTTGGCGTCTTGGCTGGTGGGTCGAACCGGGTTTTGCATTCACCCTCGGCATACGCTGGCGTCCATACCCAAGATCGGCGGTACCAAGGATGTCAACATCGACAAAATCCGCCGGCTCGCGCCGACGCATCTGGTGGTGAACATCGATGAAAATGAAAAACCGACCGTCGATGAGCTCTCGCGCTTCGTGCCGCAAGTGATCGTCACCCATCCGCTCGCACCGGAAGACAATCGTTCACTGTACCGTCTGCTGGGCGGGATTTTCGGGCGAGAGCAGGAGGCGGATGCCTTGTGCATGCGTTTTGACGAGGCGCTGGCGGCGCTGCGCACAGCTCAGTCAGAGCGTGGCGCGCAAGCTCCGCATCGCGTTCTGTATTGCATCTGGCAGGATCCGTGGATGACGGTCTCGCGCGATACCTATATCGCACGCATGCTCTCACTGATAGGCTGGCAGCAGTGGGTCTCTGCGTCGGATGCGCGCTATCCGACATTTCGCTGGAATGCAGACATGCTGAATGAGATCGACGAAATACTGCTCTCCAGCGAACCCTATCGCTTCACTGAGTCACATGCGGATGCGCTGGAGAAGCAGACAGGGAAGCCGGTGCGGGTGGTCGACGGCGAGATGTTGTCCTGGTATGGCAGCCGCGCGATCGCGGGGCTGGGTTATCTCGGGGAATTGGCGAAGGCCCTGTGAAAATTACAAAGCGTTTATTTTTTCTTGGTCATCCGTGCCAGCGTGCGGAGCAATTCAAGCGCGATCGCCTTGTGATGCTCGTCCAGCTGCTCCAGCATGCCGATGATTTTGCTATCGGTGGGTAAGATCGCGCTGGCCTGACCTTTGGCGCGCTGCTCTACTGCATTCCCAAAACGTAACCAGTCCGCGGGAACATCCAGCCAGCTTGCCAGCGCCCGCAGTTTCTCTTGCGTGGGGATCGACTCACCTTGCAGCCACTTGCGTGCCGCATGCACTGTCACGGGATGTCCTGCAAACCGCACATTGAATTCCCGGGCCAGTTGGGTGGGGCTGTTCGGTGAATACTCGGCGTTGCGGAGCGCTTGCTGCAGCCTTTTGCTGAATTCCAAGCGTTCTAGGTTTGAGTTCATGCTCTAACTATTGCATGTAAACATGTAATAGTCAGTCGATGAACACACTACTGACTGTAGTAAATGCAAAAGTTGAGATTCTTTTAAATCTTCTGCAGCCTATAACGATGTCGACTTGGGTCGGATGTGTGTTTGTAACTCAAGCTGAACTCAAGCTGAATTCAAGTGCGAGAGAACCGCATTACACCGTCGTCATGTTTGGTCCGCGTCAGCTCACCCGCGTACCACAGGCGATGCAGGTGTGCGAGCGCTTCCCCCATCGCAAAACTCAGCTGGTGCGCATCCAGCGCTCGCGGGAACATCAGTGGCACGATATCGGCTGCCGAGCGCGGCGCGGTGGTGCAGGCTTGTCTGACCTCTTCCAGGCGCTCTGCATGATGCGCATGCAATTGCGCGATGCGTCGGTGCAGTCCGCGAAACGGCTTGCCATGCGAGGGCAGCACCAAGGTATCTTCGGGTAGCGGCAGAAATTTGTTCAGCGATGCAAGGAAGTTGCCGACGGCATCGAATTCCGGTTCGATCGCAAAGACCGACGTATTGGTTGATATACGTGGCAGCACCATGTCACCCGAAATCATCAGCTTCAGCGAGGCGCAGTAGAGCGCCGCGTGCTCGGGCGAATGGCCGCTGCCAGTGATCACTTGCCAGTCATGATCGCCGATCTTGACCGGGCGGTTTTCTTCGAGCCGCAGAAACGCGATGGGTACCGAGGGTACGAGCGAGGGGTAGTAATTGCGCCGCCCGTCGAGCTGCGTGATCATCTCCGGATCGTTCAATCCATGCAGCCTGAAATGCGGCAGCATCGAGAGACCATCTGCGCCTGGTAATTCCGCTGACATCATGCGCGCGTAACCGTATTCGCCCCCAGTCATCAGCAGCGGCGCCTGCCAGCGCTGGCATAGCCAGTCGGCCAGCCCGACATGATCAGGGTGATAATGCGTGACGATCACGCGCAGCACGGGCAAGCCTTGCAGCTCGTTCTCAAAGATCTGTTCCCAGGCGCGTTTCGTCGCATCGTTGGCGATGCCGCAATCGACAATGGACCACCCGCGCCGAATCGACCCATCCGCCGCTTTTTCTTGATCCGCCAGCAGCCAGAGATTGATGTGATTCAGTGCGAAGGGAAGTCCCATGCGCAACCAGCGCACACCAGGCGCGACCTCCATGGTCGTGCCCGTGTCGGGCAGCGTGTCGTCAAATACATAAGTCAGTTCGGATTCTAGGGCGTTCATGGGTAGCGGATGATGTTTTGCGGGTAAGGCGTCAAATGAAGTTGATCCGGCAAGGTCGCTACAGCCCGGCCTGGGCCGGAACCACAGAGCAAAGGTCTGAGGCCTACAAAGGAAGGCCTACAAAGAAGCCTACAAAGGGACACTCACTTTGTAGACCCGCGACAAACAACCTACCTACAAAGGGACACTCACTCAGCTACAAAGTGAGTGTCCCTTTGTAGAGCTCCTCAAGCTACAAAGTGAGTGTCCCTTTGCAGAGGGTGGGTGCGCGTCGCTTGGCTGACAGGCAACCCTCCGCGGCGCCGGGCTTTCGGGATGAAATCAGACTTTTCAAGCCCGTTCCGCGCCCTTACAATACCGCTTTGGTTGACGTTTACGTAAACGGCATTCTACCTGCAAATACCCATGGCGACCTACACCATCACTGAGCTGGCGCGCGAATTCGACATTACGCCGCGAGCGATACGTTTTTACGAAGACCAGGGTCTGATCAGCCCGCGGCGCGAGGGCGCAGGAGGACGAACCCGCGTCTACGGCGCGCGCGACCGCACCCGGCTCAAGCTCACGTTGCGCGGCAAGCGCCTAGGGCTCACGCTCTCCGAGATCAAAGATCTGGTCGACATGTATGAATCACCCAAAGATTCGGCGGCCCAGCTGAAGAGTTTTCTGGCAGTCCTGGCGCGTCACCGAGAATCGCTGGAGCAGCAGCGTGAAGACATCGAGATCACGCTAACCGAGATCGCTGCGCATGAAGCGCAGTGTCACCGCATGCTCGACGAAGCCAAGCAAAAGCCATCGCCGGCGCGTGCGCGTCGCGCAGCCTGAGCAGACACACCGACACAGCACACAGGGGGAGACGAATGATCGATTTGCCGGGCCTGACTTTCGATCATGGCGAGGACATCGCCGCCTTGCGCGATGCCGTGCGCCAGTTTGCAGAGGCCGAGATCGCGCCGCGTGCGGCTGAGATCGACCGCACCGATCAGTTCCCGATGGACCTGTGGCGCAAGATGGGCGAGCTGGGTCTCTTGGGGGTGACCGTTGAAGAAAGCTACGGCGGCAGCGCGATGGGCTATCTCGCGCACATCGTTGCGATGGAAGAGATCTCGCGCGCGTCGGCGTCGGTCGGCCTCTCGTATGGTGCGCATTCCAACCTGTGCGTCAACCAGATTCGCCGCAACGGCACGGAAGAACAAAAGAACACCTATCTGCCCAAGCTGATCTCTGGCGAGCACGTTGGCGCACTGGCGATGTCGGAGCCGAATGCGGGATCGGATGTGGTCAGCATGAAGCTGCGTGCCGAGTTCAAGGGCGATCGCTGGGTGCTCAACGGCAGCAAGATGTGGATCACCAATGGCCCGGATGCGGATGTGCTGGTGGTCTATGCGAAGAACGATATTGAAGCGGGCCCCCGAGGTATCACGGCCTTTTTGATCGAGAAAGGCTTCAAGGGATTTTCGGTCGCACAAAAGCTCGACAAGCTGGGCATGCGCGGCTCGCACACTGGCGAACTCGTGTTTCAGGACTGCGAAGTGCCAGCCGAAAATGTGCTCGGCGGTCTTGGGCGTGGCGTGAATGTGCTGATGTCCGGTCTGGATTACGAGCGTGCCGTGCTCTCGGGTGGGCCGTTGGGCATCATGCAGGCCTGCATGGATGCGGTGGTTCCCTATGTGCATGAGCGCAAGCAGTTTGGCCAGCCGATCGGAGAGTTCCAGCTGATGCAGGGCAAGCTCGCCGACATGTATTCGACCATGATGGCGTGCAAGGCGTATGTGTATGCCGTCGGCCAGGCCTGCGATCGCGCAAAAACGCCCGAGCAGGTGCGCGCGCTGCGCAAGGATGCGGCCGGCGCGATCTTGTACTCCGCTGAGAAAGCCACCTGGATGGCGGGCGAGGCGATTCAGACGCTGGGCGGCAATGGGTATATCAATGACTATCCTGTCGGTCGCTTGTGGCGCGATGCGAAGCTCTACGAGATTGGCGCAGGCACCAGCGAGATTCGCCGGATGCTGATCGGGCGCGAGCTGTTTGCGGAGACGGCGTGATAGCCCAAAGATGATAAAGACGCTGAAGTATCCGAGCTTGCAAGTCGAGGCGTAGGGCGGTTGGCTTCCGACAGGGCATTTCGGGGTTGGCCGTGATCCAGTGACTTGACGATTTTCGTTGATGATAGAAATTTTTCGCCTTAACTGACAGACATTCCACCCGATGCAGCATTTCCCCAAACTCCTGTCATCCCAGATCGCGTTCGATATCGCGCGCGTGATACTGGATGGTTTTGACAAGCACTATCGTTTGTTTCGTCAGTCTAGCCAGGCGGCACGCCGTCATTTCGAGCAGATGACCTGGAAGCAGGCGCAGTCGGAAGCGCGCGAGCGCATTGCCTTCTATGATGAGCGCGTGCGTGAGTGTGTGCAGCTGCTGGAAGATGATTATGACGAAGCCGAGCTGACCAACACGGTTTGGCGCGAGGTCAAGCTGCACTACATCGGTATGCTGACCGACCATCGCCAGCCCGAACTCGCCGAGACCTTCTTCAACTCGGTCTGCTGCAAGATGCTGCACCGCGCGTACTACAACAATGATTTCATTTTTGTGCGTCCGGCGGTCTCGACCGAGTACATCGAGCCAGCCGAGGGCGTGCCGATCTATCGCGTGTACTATCCGGCGCGTGATGGCATGCGCAATGCCGTGCGGCGCATGGTCACGAACTTTCAGCTGTCCTGCGAGTTCTCTGATCTCGAGCGTGATCTTGCGCAGGTAGAGTCACGTTTGCACGACATGTTGGGCAGCGCACCGGTCGAACCCAATCATCAGATCCAGGTGCTCTCCAGTCTGTTCTACCGGAACAAGGGTGCGTACATCGTCGGCAAGGTGGTGAATGGCAATCGGGATCACCCATTCGTGATCCCGGTGCTGCATAACCGCAAAGGGGCGCTGATACTCGACACCGTGCTGTCCGACACGGGATTGATCACCACGCTGTTCTCATTCACGCGTGCCTACTTCATGGTGGACATGGAGGTGCCATCGGCCTACGTGCGTTTTTTGCGCACCATGCTGCCGAACAAGCCACGCAACGAGATCTACACCATGCTGGGCTTGCAGAAGATGGGCAAGTCGGCGTTCTATCGCGACTTCCTGCATCATCTCGCGCACTCTTCCGACAGTTTCGAGATTGCGCCCGGCATTCGCGGGCTGGTGATGGTGGTGTTCTCGCTACCGTCTTTTCCTTATGTGTTCAAGGCGATCAAGGACAGCTTCCCTGCGCCCAAGGAGACCACGCGCGAGCTGGTGAAAGAAAAATATTTGCTGGTCAAATATCACGACCGCGTGGGCCGCATGGCTGACACGCTGGAGTATTCGAATGTCGCTTTCCCGCGCGCGCGCTTCTCTGAAGAGCTGCTCGCCGAGTTGAAGGCGGTTGCGCCCTCGCTCGTAGAGGAAGAGCAGGACCAGATCATTGTTCGCCATGTGTACATCGAGCGCCGCATGACGCCACTGAATATCTGGCTGACCGAGGCCGAGGCGGCCGGGGATATGGCCAAGCTTGAGCATGGTGTTCGCGAATACGGCAATGCGATCAAGGATCTGGTCGCGGCGAATATTTTCCCGGGCGATATGCTGTACAAGAATTTCGGCGTCACACGCCAAGGTCGCGTGGTGTTTTATGACTACGATGAGATCGAATATATTACCGACTGTAATTTCCGCGATATACCCGCACCACGCAACGAAGAAGATGAGATGGCCAGTGAGCCCTGGTATCCGGTCGCAAAAAATGATGTATTCCCCGAGCAGTTCGGCACCTTCTTGCTGGGCAATCCGAGAGTGCGCGAGATGTTCATGAAATATCATGCCGATCTGCTGACCGCCGACTACTGGCGGCAGCGCAAGCAGCGCATCGAAGAAGGACAAGTGGAAGACGTCTTTCCCTATCCGCAGGAGATACGCTTCATTCACCAGTCAGGTCATGCGCCGGCGGCGCAAGCCGCTTGATCGGCCAGAACTCACCGAATTCGTACGATTCCCCTCATTACTACTTGAACCTCAGATTGGAGAGAAACATGCAAGACCCTATCGTGATCGTCGGCGCCGCACGCACCCCCATGGGTGCGTTTCAGGGCGATTTTTCTTCGCTCGCCGCGCATGATCTTGGCGCCGTCGCTATCAAGGCCGCTGTGGAGCGCGCCGGCATCTCGCCCGATCAGGTGAACGACGTCATCTTTGGCAACTGCCTGATGGCGGCCCAGGGACAGGCGCCCGCACGTCAGGCATCGATCAAGGGGGGTATCCCTGTTTCCGCCGGTGCGGTCACCTTGTCCAAGATGTGCGGCTCGGCGATGCAGGCCACGATCTATGGCTATGATTCGCTGGTCGCTGGCACCAACGATGTGGTGGTCACCGGCGGCATGGAGTCCATGACCAATGCCCCCTACCTGATCCCGAAGGCGCGCGGTGGCTACCGCATCGGTCACGGCATGCTGTATGACCACATGATGCTCGATGGTCTGGAAGATGCCTATGAGAAGGGTCGCGCGATGGGCACCTATGCCGAGGACTGCTCGGCAAAATACCAGTTCACCCGTGAAGCGCAGGATGCGTTCGCGATCGAATCCGTCAAGCGCGCTCAAGCAGCGACCGCTGATGGTTCATTCAAGTGGGAAATGGCGCCTGTGACTATCGCCGGCAAGGGCGGTGATGTCGTGATCGACAAAGATGAAGGTCCGCTGAAGGCCAAGATCGACAAGATTTCCCAGTTGCGTCCCGCGTTCAAGAAAGATGGCACGATTACCGCGGCGTCGTCGTCGTCGATCAACGATGGCGCTGCAGCGCTGGTCCTTATGCGTGAATCGACCGCGAAGGCACTGGGCGCGAAGCCGATCGCAAGAATCGTCGGTCATCAGCGTCATTCGCAAGAGCCGCAGTGGTTTACCACCGCACCCGTCGGCGCGATCGAGAAGCTGTACAAGAAAACCGGCTGGAGCAGCAAAGACGTGGATCTGTTCGAAGTCAACGAGGCGTTTGCCGCTGTGGCGATGGCCGCCATGAAAGAGCACAACATATCGCATGACCGCCTGAATATTCATGGCGGCGCCTGCGCGCTTGGTCATCCTATCGGTGCCTCCGGCGCTCGTATCATCGTCACGCTGCTCGGCGCGTTGAAAAAAACCGGCGGCAAGCGCGGTGTGGCGGCGCTGTGCATTGGGGGCGGCGAGGCCACCGCGATGGCCATCGAGATGATGTAATCGCACATGCGTACCGCACTGATCATTGGCGCATCGCGCGGCATCGGCCGCGAATTTGTCCGACAGCTGCGCGCTGCAGACTGGCGGGTGTTCGCGACGGCACGTGATGAAAAATCACTGGCATCGCTCAACGACGATGGCGCGAACGCGCTGAAGATTGATGTTGCGATACCGGAGTCATTGTCGGCACTGGCGTGGCAGCTCGATGGTGAGAAGATCGATCTTGCCGTCTATGTCGCGGGTGTGTTCGGTTCGTATGACGGCGCCAGTGAGCCGCCTGCCTTGCCCATGTTCGATGCCACGATGCATGCGAACGTGCTGGGCGCGATGCAGGTGATACCCCTGGTCGCACCGCTGGTCGGCGCGGCACGCGGCAAGTTTGCGTTCATCACCAGCGGTATGGGTAGTATCGGCGATGCCGAGTCCAGCATGGGCTGGGTGTATCGCGCATCGAAGGCGGCGCTGAACATGGCGGTACACTCGGCGCGCAATGATTATCCCAACGTGACCTTGGTGACAATGAATCCCGGCTGGGTCAGGACGGACATGGGTGGTGCGTCCGCGCCCACCTCAGTGGCTGACAGCGTGTCGGGCATGCTGACAGTGATTGAACGTCTGAAGCCCTCTGATAGTGGCAGTTTTCAGAGTTATGACGGGCGGAAGATGCAGTGGTAAGCGTTAGATGAAAGTCACTGGACCCCGGCCTGCGCCGGGGTGACGCGAGATTAGCCATCGTACCTAATCTGTCATTCCGGCGCAGGCCGGAACCCAGCGTCTTTGTTAAGTAAGGCACAGAATAAAACACACCATGGTCCTCTCAGAACAACATCAAATGATCCGCGACGCGCTGCGCGATTTTTCGCAGCAGCAGCTCGCACCGCATGCCGCTCGCTGGGACCGCGAGCATGAATTTCCGAAAGACGCGCTGAGACAGCTGGCCGAACTCGGCGCATTTGGCGTGGCCGTGCCGCAGGAGCTGGGCGGTGCTGGCCTCGACTATTTGTCGCTGGCCTTGGTACTGGAAGAGATCGCCGCCGGTGATGGCGGCACCTCGACCATCATTTCGGTGAACAACTGTCCAGTGTGCAGTATCGGCATGGCTTTCGCTAACGAACAGCAACAGCAGCAATGGCTGGTGCCGTTGGCGAAAGGCGAGATGCTGGGCGCATTCTGTCTGACCGAGCCGCATGCGGGCAGCGATGCGTCGGCGTTGCGCACCACGGCCCGGCGCGATGGCGACAGCTATGTGATCAACGGCGTCAAGCAATTCATCACGAGCGGCAAGCAGGCGGATGTGGCGATTGTCATGGCCGTCACCGACAAGGGGGCAGGCAAACGAGGCATCAGCGCGTTCTGGGTGCCGACCAATACGCCGGGCTACATCGTCGCCCGCATCGAAGAAAAGCTCGGCCAGCATTCGTCCGACACCGCGCAGATCGTGTTTGAAGAGTGCCGGGTGCCTGCCGAGAATCTGATCGGCGAAGAAGGCATGGGCTACAAGATCGCGTTGTCTGGTCTGGAAGGCGGTCGTATCGGCATCGCTGCGCAGTCGGTCGGCATGGCGCGCGCGGCGTTTGAGGCGGCACTCGCGTACTCAAAAGACCGGCAAAGCTTTGACAAACCCCTGTTTGATCATCAAGCGGTACAGTTCCGTCTGGCCGATATGGCGACGCAGATCGAGGCGGCGCGTCAGTTGGTCTGGCATGCGGCGGCGATGAAGGATGCCGGCCTGCCGTGCCTGAAAGAGGCAGCAATGGCAAAATTGCTGGCGAGTGAAATGGCCGAGAAGGTGTGTACCGATGCGATACAGGTTCACGGCGGCTATGGTTACCTCGCGGATTTTCCGGTCGAGCGCATTTATCGTGATGTGCGCGTCTGTCAGATCTACGAAGGCACCAGCGATATTCAAAAGATTTTGATAGGACGCGCACTGGCAATCTGATGTCAGACACTATGAGCATACAAATCGTCAAGCCTTGCCCCTGTGGCGGAGAAGCCCTTGAAACCTGTTGCGGCCGGTTTATTGGCGACGCAGAGTTACCGCAAACACCCGAGCAGCTCATGCGTTCACGTTACACCGCGTACGTGCTGGCTGATGAGGCCTACCTGAGAGCGACCTGGGATCCCACCACCTGCCCGACAGAAGAGCTGATCGAACCCAGCATCAAGTGGGTCGGACTCGAAGTGCGCGCCGCGCAGGAAGAGGGCAACGACGGCATCGTGGAGTTCATCGCGCGCGCCAAGGTAGGCGGCCGCGCGCGTCGGCTCCATGAGACCAGCCGCTTCATTCGTCGCGACGGCCGCTGGTGGTATATCGATGGCGATGTCAAAGCCTAAGCTCACCTGAGTTTTTCAAGGAATTCCATGCCCGCCATCGACAGCCAACTCAATCCGCGCTCGGCCGAGTTTGCGGCCAATGCTGCTGCAATGCAGGCGCTGGTGGATGACCTTCGGGCCCACTGCGAGAAGCTGGCGCTCGGCGGTGGTGACGACGCTCGCAACAAGCACACAGCGCGCGGCAAGCTGCTGCCCCGCGACCGCGTGAACCAGTTGCTGGATCCGGGTACGCCCTTCCTGGAATTTTCCCAGATGGCCGCGTTCAATATGTATGACCATGCCGCGCCCTGTGCCGGCATCATTACCGGCATCGGCCGCGTCAAAGGCATCGAGTGCGTGATTGTGTGCAATGACGCAACCGTCAAGGGTGGCACCTATTACCCGGTCACGGTGAAGAAGCATTTGCGTGCGCAAGAGATCGCGCAGCAGAATAATCTGCCTTGCATCTATCTGGTCGACTCCGGCGGTGCGAACCTGCCGAATCAGGATGAGGTGTTCCCCGATCGCGATCATTTTGGGCGCATCTTCTTTAATCAGGCGAACATGTCCGCGCAGGGCATTCCGCAGATCGCCGTGGTCATGGGTTCCTGCACCGCGGGTGGCGCCTATGTGCCAGCGATGAGCGATGAATCCATCATCGTAAAAAATCAGGGAACGATTTTTCTTGGCGGCCCCCCGCTGGTGAAGGCGGCAACAGGCGAGGTGGTGAGTGCCGAAGATCTGGGCGGAGGCGATGTGCACACTCGTCTCTCCGGAGTCGCTGATCATCTCGCGCAGGACGATTTGCATGCGCTGTCGCTGGCGCGCACGCTGATCGGCAATCTCAATCGCACCAAGCCTGAGCCTTTGCTGCTGCGCGAGCCTGTGCCGCCGCGCTATGACCCGAGCGAGCTGTATGGCGTGATCCCTACCGATACGCGCAAGCCCTTCGATGTGCGCGAAGTCATCGCACGCATCGTGGATGGCAGCGAGCTGGATGAGTTCAAGCCGCGGTTTGGCCCCACGCTGGTCTGCGGCTTTGCACATCTTCACGGTATGCCAGTCGGGATCATCGCGAACAATGGCATTCTGTTTTCCGAATCGGCGCTCAAGGGTGCGCATTTCATCGAGCTGTGCTGTCAGCGCAAGATACCACTCGTCTTTTTGCAGAACATCACCGGCTTCATGGTGGGGCGCAAGTATGAGAACGAAGGCATTGCCCGCCATGGTGCGAAGATGGTGACGGCAGTCGCGACAGCCGCAGTACCGAAATTCACGGTCATCATTGGTGGCAGCTTTGGCGCTGGCAATTACGGCATGTGCGGCCGTGCCTATTCGCCGCGCATGTTGTGGATGTGGCCGAATGCCCGCATCTCGGTGATGGGCGGTGAGCAGGCGGCTAGCGTGTTGGCCACCGTACGTCGAGATGGTATCGACGCCAAAGGTGGCCGCTGGAGTGCCGATGAAGAAGAAGCCTTCAAGCGCCCGATCCGCGATCAGTATGAGGTGCAGGGCCACCCCTACTACGCGAGCGCACGGCTGTGGGACGATGGCATCATCGATCCGGCAGATACGCGTACGGTGCTCGCGCTTGGCTTGTCCGCATCGCTGAATGCGCCAATTCCCGAGACGCGCTTTGGCGTGTTCCGGATGTAAAGCATCGAGTCCCACACCATGACGACGAGCAGCAGCACGATCAGCGATTCGGATTGGGTCGCGCGCAGCCTTGCCAGCGTCTGGCATCCGTGCACGCAGATGCAGCATCACGAAAGCTTGCCGCTGGTCGCTGTCAGTCAGGGCAAAGGTGCCTGGCTGATGGATCACGAGGGGCGCCGCTATCTGGATGCGGTCAGCTCATGGTGGGTGAATCTTTTTGGTCATGCGAATCCGCGCATCAATACGGCGCTGAAAGATCAGCTTGACCGTCTTGAGCATGCCATGCTCGCTGGCTTTACCCATGAACCCGTGGTGCAGCTGTCCGAGCGATTGTCAGCGCTCACGGGCCATCATCTCGGGCATTGCTTTTATGCGTCCGATGGCGCGTCGGCGGTTGAGATCGCGCTGAAGATGAGCTTTCATTACTGGCGCAATACCGGCCACGCCGAGAAACAGGAATTCGTTTGCCTCGAGGGCAGCTATCACGGCGAAACGGTAGGTGCGCTCGGTGTCACGGATGTGCCTGTATTCACCGAGGCGTACGGCGGGATGTTCCGCCGCGCGCACGTGGTGATGAGTCCGGATGCGCGCAAGGCAATCGATGGCGAAACGGGTAGTGAGGTGGCAGCGCGCGCGATCGCCGCGATGCGCCTGCTGCTGGAGCGCCGTGCGGATCGTATTGCGGCCGTGATCGTCGAGCCGCTGGTGCAGTGCGCGGTAGGTATGGCGATGCATGACCCAGAATATTTACGGCAATTACGCAGGCTGTGTGATGAATTCGGCGTGCATCTGGTAGCCGATGAAATCGCCGTCGGATGTGGCCGCACCGGTAGTTTTTTTGCGTGCGAGCAGGCGAGCATCTGGCCGGATTTTCTGTGTCTGTCCAAGGGCATCAGTGGGGGCTATTTGCCGTTGTCACTGGTGATGACGACCGATGCTGTTTATCAGGCGTTTTACCATCCAGATATCGCGCGCGGCTTTTTGCATTCGCATTCGTACACGGGTAATCCACTCGCCTGCCGCGCAGCGCTGGCAACGCTGGAAATGTTTGAAGAAGACGATGTGATTGCCTCCAATCGTCAGCGTTCCCGGTGGCTGGGCGACGCTTTGGCGACAGTCGCTGCGCATCCGACGGTACGGCATCCGAGGCAAACCGGAATGATTGTCGCTTTCGATGTCGAGCCGCTTGTGCGAGAAGCGTTTGCCCGGCGGGTTTTTACGGCGGCGCTGGAGCAGGAGTTGTTGCTGAGGCCAATTGGTACGACGGTGTACTGGATGCCACCGTATGTGCTGACCGAGGCAGAGATTGCGGGGCTCGGGGAGCGGACATTGAGGGTGTTGGAGAACGTGGCGTGAAGTCCAATGAGTCCAATGAGTCCAATGAGTCCGATGAGCCGAATGAGCCGAATGGCGCCTGGACCGTCATTCCGGCGCAGGCCGGAATCCATCGTTGTCAACGCAAGCAGTATGTTAGGGGGCTGGCAGTTGGCGATCATGGATCCCGGCCTGCGCTGAGATGACGAGTTAAATTGTCGCTGACGACTATAAATCAATCGTCATCAGAATTCCGAGAAAACAAAACGTAACCTGACCGCAGGCACCGGAGTGAGACCATGTTCAACAAGATACTGATCGCGAATCGCGGCGAGATCGCCTGCCGGGTGGCGACGACCGCGCGTCGGCTGGGCATTCGCACGGTAGCCGTGTACTCGGAAGCGGACGCGGGCGCGCGGCATGTGGCCCTCTGCGACGAAGCAATCGCAATCGGTGGTGCGGCAGCGGCGGACAGTTATCTGAGCGCAGACCGTCTCATCGCGGCCGCGCAAGCGACCGGCGCGCAGGCGATTCATCCGGGCTATGGCTTCTTGTCCGAGAACGCAGCGTTCGCAGACGCCTGTGCGACAGCCGGGCTGGTATTCATCGGTCCGCCAGCATCAGCGATTCGTGCGATGGGCTCGAAGTCAGCGGCGAAGGCGCTGATGGAAAAGGCGGGCGTGCCGCTGGTGCCCGGCTATCACGGTGAGAATCAGGATGCGGTCTTTCTTCAGCAGCAGGCAGACAAGATCGCTTATCCGGTGCTGCTGAAGGCGAGCGCAGGCGGCGGCGGCAAGGGTATGCGTATTGTCGAGCGCAGCGAAGATTTCGCGGCCGCGCTGGCGTCGTGCCAGCGCGAGGCGACGAGCAGCTTTGGTGATGCGCGCGTACTGGTCGAAAAATATCTGGTGCGCCCACGTCATATCGAAATACAGGTGTTTGCTGATACGCATGGCCATTGTGTGTCGCTGTTTGAGCGCGATTGCTCGGTGCAGCGTCGTCACCAAAAAGTACTGGAAGAAGCGCCTGCCC
>JACCDO010696732.1_pt1 | contig 28066 bp, 30 predicted proteins | sample 7446101 | NCBI WGS metagenome assembly JACCDO01 (sample SAMN15323440, study PRJNA562643) | freshwater metagenome | isolation source: river surface water | place: USA:Blue River Watershed | collected 2017-08-16
ATAAGTTAGAAAAATTATACAAAGATAAAAAATATACACACAAGCGTATATGGCAAGTAGGTATGATTATGAAAGTTCGGTTAAAAGTATTACAAAGCAAAAAACCAAAACAATATGCTTTAGCAAATAAATATTTTAAATTTTTGGGAAAAAGAACAGAATTAAGTGAAAAAGACAGATATAATATTTCATTTGAATATTAAATCAAATCTGCGTTTGAAATAAAAAAGATATAAATATATTTTTACTATATAATGTATCAGTGTAAAAATGAATTCTAGAAAATATGTTTTTTCTCCTCCGTATCATCGTGATAGTCGTTTAATTATACGTCCATTATATACGACAACACATGAAATGACTTACCCTTATCATAAGCGTGGTAGATATGGAGACATAAAATCAAGATATAAACAGCAACCACCTTTTATTAAACCGAACAATACAAAATGTTTATCAACGTGTAAATATTAAGCCGTCGTCGTATTCAATAACTCAGATATGCTTGTTCCGCCAACCTCTGTAGATTTAACCTCTTCTGATACAGGGGCGGAAGCTGATGCAGAAGGAATAACAGGAGGCGCCGTAGCATCAGCTACAACAGGCACAGACATACTTGGCACCTTTTTCGCGACCTCCCTCTTTACGTTTTGGTTTTGAAGCAAATACATGATGGTTTTCGGAAGAATCGCGACATTATTCATATAAGTCCTATAACGGAAACATGAAACACTCGTATTTTTACCAAATCTGATGCTATACCACCAATAAGCAGGTATATATATCGTTTGACCAACTTGCAATTTTACTTCTAAACATTTCACCTTATCAAAATCGCTGGCATATAATGGTTGCACGTTCCATGGATTAATCGGCGAGCGAAATTCAAAATTTTCATAGTCATTTACAGCCGATAAATATTTACTGCTCCTCGGCGGTATCATCTTAATTTCTATATTGCCTTGGGTTGCGCAATAATAGTTTCGGTAGTTCACGTCGTATCTTAAAGGCGTTGTGCCTCCTGCAGTGCCCATCATAATATCGTATTCACAACTTGCGACCATATAAGGTCGTATAAATTCGTCATTTGACTGCAAATTTTTAATAACGCCTGTTTCTTGTAAAAATGAGTTGTTATTTTCAGAGAAATAGGTCTTTGTTTTATCTTCTTCAAAGAGTTTGATTGCGTGATTTAATTGCAACGGCAAACAAGCATTATCGCCCTCAATATCATTCGCATCACGAACTTTTACTTCAAAAGCATGATAATTTGAAGTTATATAATCTCTGCTTGTATATTTCACAATGGCGTCATTATCAAAGCCGAATATAACTGGCTGGCGCATGTCGCAAATTTCCTCCATTCTTTCCTTTGAAGAATCGTCCAACTCATATACTTCTAAATCATCGCTTGTCCGTAGCTGAAACATGACATGCAAGTAAATAAACAATACCAGACAAAAAACGAAAAACCCGATTATCATTTCCATTGGTTAATAAAAACATATAATGATTTTTTTATATTTTTACGTATACAACAAGTATATGTAAAATAACATGAATTTACTCCTCTTTTACAAATATAATACATTTCAATTCATCCTTACTCATAATCCGCTTCAAAAATGAATGAACCAATTTGAATATCACCGACGTATTATATAGATAGCATTTTTCTATACGGCTTGAATATTTGACACGAAAAATCTTTGTCATTTCATACATAAATGTTTGATATTTGTCAAAATCAAAAATAGAAACCGATTCAAGATTTGCATGTATCTCATAATTTGCATGAGTTAACAGCACCTTTTCTATAGTATTGCATATATAATCTTGCATGAGTTTTAAATCAATGTTATGTTTCAATAGTAGCTTAGCATACCTGCAATCTATATGTATATTGTTGCCATTATAGATATTACACATCTTATGAAAGACGCCATGTAAATCTAGCGTTTTATCTACCTTAGAATCAAATATAGATATTGTGGTTAACGACATGTGTATAGTATTATAGATATTTTTTTAGGCCGTTTGTCCCTCAACTTGTAAAGATAAATTTTCCTGACCTGCCTCGCCCTCTACCATCTGCTCCTCCACCTCATCGACGTCCTCCAACTCAAGACTTTCTGCCTCATCTTGCATTTCCGCAGAAGGTGATGCTACTTCAGGTGCACTTTTGCTCATCATCATCTGCATCATTTTTTGACTAGTTTCCAATGTAATAGTCTGTAATTTAAAAATGGTATCCTTAGCATCACGTAGTTCATTGAGCAAATGAGTATTTCTGTCAGAAAGCATAGAAATCTTTGCCTCAAAATCCTTCATGGATACGGCGGCCTTTACACTTTTCTCTAAATCGTCGATGCGACTTACAAGAGATTTAACTATCGTATTATTTACATCAGGTGCGCTAGATGTTGCTTGGGGTATATGAACACCACTCGCTGATTCAACACCCATCGCCTGCCACTTCTGTAGAAGAAGCTCAACACGTCCTAAACGTAGTGTTACTAAAGCAAATGCATCAGAAACGGACAACTTATTCTCAAGAGAACTTTGTTGCGGTTGATAAGGTGTCATTTGAGGTTTACTACCAGCGTTAGCGGTTGCTACCCTTGATTGTTGTGGTTGCTGTTGTTGCATTGGTTGTCTTTGTTGTGCCATTTGAGGCTTAAACGCTGATTGAGAAGGAGTTTCGGGTGCGCGTCTTGCGCGAGCTGCTGCAACAGATCTAGAACTGCTCATTTACATAATTAAACATATTGTTTTTAAATTTTAGACGCAAGTATTTGATTATTCAGAATAAACAAGTTTTAGCATTAATTAATTTCTTTTTATAAATCATATGGAAAGTTTAGATAATGCAACAAAATCATCATCAGGGTTCTTTAAATATGTATTTAACTTTGATGAAGATTCAAAGGGGGATTTGTTAAATATAATACAATATGCCTTGTTGGCTATTATACCTATAGTCGCGATTAATAAGCTTATGCAAAATTATGTTCCTGAAGCGGACGATGACAAGGGAAATTTAGAACTTTCGATGGAGGTTATCCTTCAAACGATTGGCATGTTTATTGCCATCTTCTTTATAAATCGTATGATTACCTATATTCCAACTTATAGCGGAATCAAGTATCCAGAGTTTAGCGTTATTTTCACTATATTAGCCGTGCTTATGATTACTTTGAGTTTACAAACCAAGTTGGGTGAAAAAGTCAGTATATTATCTGATAGATTGATGGAATTATGGAATGGCAAATCTGATACTGGCGCAAAGAAGGGTGCGCGAAAGGGCAATGTTCGTGTTTCACAACCTATTTCACAAGGAAATGGAGGCCCGCCACAAATGCCGTCTCAAAACCAAATGGCAATCAATCAGTCAATGAGCGATAGTTATTCTACCTCTATAAGCATGTTGCCGTCCGAGTCGCAAATTCCCGATTATAGCAACATGACTAAACAACAAAACACACCTCTGGTGAACGCAGCAGTCCCTGGAATGAACGACCCTTATGCAAACGGACCCATGGCTGCAAATGAGGCGTTTGGTGGAGGTATGTTTGGTGGAGTATTTTAAAATATATTTTTTATTATCTATTAAAAATATATTATGGAACCGCAAGAAGTAGAGAGACGTTCGGATACTCCTCAGCCAACAAAGGATTCGTGTTGTAAACGTCTAGTTGCAAAAGTAAGCAATCAGGACTTTACTCAAAAGTTGAATGCAACCATAACATCTGTTCTTGAGTTGTACCGCGTATTGATGGGTTCTATGCTTCTTATGTTTGTTCCGCAAAAATGCGGCGAACGCTCATGCGATTTAACAGAATTGATGTTTACTGACGCAGGTGCAGCATATAATGCAAATTACGTAATAAATTTCTTTACTATCGCGTCGTTTTTGTTGCTCTATGGTATTGAATTTCGACGAGAACACAAAATGATTGATTATTTAGATGTGAATCCCAAGTTTGCATCTGATAATACGTCGGTTGGTAATGCATTAATGCTTCTACCCGAAAATAAACGTAATATGATTCTGAATTTGGACCATAATTATCAACGCGCGACGTATCTTTCCATGTTTTTTTTCATATTAAACACCATATACAGCGGATGTTCAGTATATGACAGGTACCTAGATAGCAAAACTAGTAGCGTATTCTTCACCAACATTATATTTATTGCTATGAAACTAATCGATGCGCATGCGTTAGCTAACACGGAAACAAACATATTTTATTCCGCCTATCTAAAAAATCGTGTTCAATACAACTATGTTGACCCAGATAAAATCGCTGATACTAATGCTGCAATACCTCTAATAGAAACATCTAAAAAAGACGAATCACCTCCAAACAAGGTTTAAGAATAAATATATAAAAAATGCGTATTATATATTTATAACACAATGGATATTGACAAGTTATTAAAGGCTTTAGATAAAGATTCCAATGAAGGACTTTTAAATATGACAAGTGCAAAGATTAAGCAAATAAATTCGTCTGTCTTATCCGAATTACAATTATCGCGGGATTATCATCAGGAATTGATGCATAAACTCAAGGATTACAAGTACGTGGATGAGATGACCGATTTGCATGTCGGCTCTTATATACGTTGGATTCCACTAACAAATCCATCCGAAATAAGACTAAAACAAGGTAGTATCTTGTGCGACATCAAAATAACGGACGACGGCCTCTCTCTTGTTTGTAAAGGGGTATATAATCGCCATTTCCAAATAAAATTCGACGAGAATCTTATCTTTCAACGTCTGTCAGAACAAGAACAAGTATTGCTAAGCGCGCTTGACCATCTAGCAAAATAAAATATTGGTTGGGTTAATATGTATCTACTAGTTTACGGATCAAAACGTTGCCAACATCTTCAGATACAGAACTATCTTGTTCCCCCAATATTTTCAAGTTAGAATACTTTATTAGATATTCGATTGAACAAGACTCTACTAAGAGACCATTTGCATATATGCCGTAATTCATACATATATCATGATGATCTAGAGCAATGTGATAAATATTCATAAACCCTTCCTTGTTGAATGGTTCTGCCTTTTCATCCGCGCAAGCTATTAAACGAAAATGATTGTCCGTTACATATATATTTCCATTAACCGCCTTTGTATTCTCCCACTGGTCATCTGTCATCCAAGGAACCAATATTGAATGACATCCTGTTATGTACAAGTCTTCAAACAAAGTGGGGTATTTCTCTTTGGGGCATTTGTATATACGATTTATAGTTCGGTAATCATTGCCTGGATTGTACAAGGCAGTTGATCCCATCATGCAAACTGGCATGTATCCATTATAAATGGTCTTGACTAAATCACCCTTTCGTAGACTTTCAACTGGTCGATATACTTCTTCGTTATTTTCAAAACATAATATATTGGTTCCTTCAAGAAAGCAAGGTGCTTCAGGTAAAGTATAGGTAAGAGCCCCCGATGATGCATTTATGGACGAAAGACTTATTTGCCCGGTACCGCCACTTACACTAGTAATAGTAAATGAGTTAAGATTATAGGAGTAGTATTTAGGTGAGGTGCCTTTGTAAACAAACACTTGTGTAGTTGCACTATTAAGACTATTCGTAGTATAGACTGACTGGTAGTTATAAGAAGGATCGATAAATAATCCAGGACTCGTCGTATAGAACCTTTCTCCAGTCGTTGCGCTACTGGGACTATATACTGCAGCATTATACGCGGATAGGACATAGGGTGTGTTCGTTGCGACGGAAGCCCACGTAGAACCTGGATTTCCCAAAGTGAGACTTGTTGGCGTGCCTGCTAAAGCTGCATTCGCAGACGCGTCCGTCCAAGAGCCTGCGGCAACATATGTATTTGTTGTTGTAAGATTTATAAACGCAGATGTTAGTGAAATTGCAACCAACCCTGAACCATCATTAACAAGTGTGCCATAACTATAACTATTTGTTATATTAATAGTTGCCTTGTTGTTGTATGAACTAGTTTGTCCACCACATATTCCACCACAGCTAGTTGCAATAGTACCTAATGAATAACAATTGGATATATCTACAATAGCAACAGAAAAGTTATTATTAGCACCAACATTACTTCCTGTTATCCCACCTGCATTAGTCCCACTGATATTACCAATGCTATAACAATTACTGATTATGTTATTTGTAGTAGTATTAAACGCAAATCGATAACCTGTAATTCCACCTGAACCGCTTCCACTAATACTTCCAGTACTTATGCATTTTGTAATGTTACATGTACCATTAGTATCACAAGCATTAGCACCCATTATCCCACCTGAATTGCTTCCACTAATAGTTCCAGTATTCGTGCAGCCTGTAATATTACATCTACCAGAGCCACTGCCAGAGGTTGAACCAGTAATACCGCCTGCATTTGCGCTAGAAATATTCCCACTATTGGTACAACTCGTTATCGTAACGGAATTTCCTGCTCCAGTACCACAAGCATTCGCAGCTATTCCACCTGCACTATCTGCATTGATAGTCCCAGTATTTGTGCACCCTGTAATAGTACTACCAACACCAGTAAAGTTTGAACCAACTATACCGCCAGAAGTCACTCCTGATATACTCCCATTATTCGTACAATTTGTAATACTTATAGTACCATTTGAATCACAAGCGTAGGATCCAACAATCCCACCACTAACATTAGTACTTACTGCACCATTATTCGTACAATTTGTGATGGTATTTCCTGCTACAGCTTTCGAAAAATATGACTGACACAACCACCCGGCATTAGTAGCTAATGTCGATCCGCCGCTTATCGTCGTCGTGAAATTTTGCACGGCTATATTTGACTTACCATTACCATTCACGGATGATGTCCCATTCCGTATGAAGCCTGGATAATTTGTAATGGTATCTATCGTGATAGTATTTCCGGAACCATCAAATGTGATATAGGTGGTACCCGCTATGAAATAACCAGATGTTCCGCCGGTACTGCTTGAAATCTTTAAAGGCTGCGTTGCCTTTACATTTAAAATGCTAGAGCTCCCAGGGGTCGGGGTCGAGTTATTAATCGTTACCGGCCAACTACTAATAGTAGTCCATGAGCCAGGCGTAGCACCAACGGAATATTGCATAAAATCCCCACTCATTTGCAAGAAAACCGATTGGGTTGCGCCATTACCTGGAATCGTCGACATTATATATAAATAATATAATTAATATTTATTAAATTAGTTGTTATGATATTATATATAAAGAATCTAAATATTTTATAAATAAAATATTAATTATAAAGTTCCCAGCCCACCCTTGCGTTTTTACGATTTTTTACTCCAAATCCTTTTTCAAGAAATCAAAAATGGACATTTATAAATGTCCATTTTTGGATTTCCCAAAATACTTTTGGGAATTCGATGTTTTGTGAGCATAATGAAAAATTAGCGTCTCGTGGCCGAAAAAAAATAAAAAAAATTGTGATGCTAATTTTTTTTATTTTTTAGCGCGGATTCTTTAGGCGATTTTTTTATTTCCATATTATAAGAGAAAATGGAAATTTTGGAAATACAAAAACTCGCCACAAAATATGTCTGCAACGCATGTGATTATAAATGCAGTAAATATAGCGATTATGTCAAACATAATGGCACACGTAAACATAAAATGGCGACAATGGAAATTTTGGAAATACCAAATGTCGCACACCATATATGCTCTACATGTGATAAAAAGTTCAAGACTTACTCTGGTTTATGGAAACACACGCACAAATGCATGCAACCACAAATACAAGCCGACCAACAACCCAAAGTATCGTCAGAGGATATGCAAATGAATATCATACTTGAACTGGTTAAGCAAAATCAAGAGTTCAAAAACCTGCTAATACAACAAAGCAACCAAATGATGGAACAAAATAAGACCATGATAGAAGTCGCAAAAAACAGCCAAATCAATAATAACACCATCAATAATACAAATAGCAACAATAAGACATTCAACCTTCAATTCTTCTTGAATGAGACCTGCAAAGATGCCATGAATATGAAGGATTTTATCAAATCGCTGGAATTGAGTCTGCCAGAGCTGGAAAAAATGGGCGAAATAGGCTTTGCCGAGGGCATGTCTCGTGTCTTTGTTGACCGCCTGAATAGTTTGGATATAACCAAGCGACCCATTCATTGTAGCGATGTCAAGAGAGAAATCATACATATCAAGGACGATAATAAATGGGAACGCGACAACGCAAACTTGGATAGGTTGAGAAAGATTATCAAGCAACTTACACACAAGAACATCTTGCGCGTAGACGACTGGAAAAAGGCAAATCCAGGTTGCACAGAATACAACAGCAGGAAAAACGACCAATACTTAAGAATCAATATGGAAGCCATTGGCCCAGTGGATGACGAAGAAGTAAAGAGAGATTTTGGTAAGATAATCCGAAGGGTAGCTGAACATACCGCCATTGATAAGAAGTATTTGTGCGTGTAAAAAACAATTATTTTGGCAAATATACACCTTTGGACATTTACATATTATTTTTATATTTCAAATGAATTCATCAATGTATGCCACCACGTCAGGGTTCAACTTGGGCAGAATCTTGAGCACGTTGTTGAACAGATAGTGGCGTTCGTACTCGTAGAGCTGGCGGAATTTGCGGAATATCAGATACAACCCTTGAATTTTCGCCATCTCTTGGTCGCTCAGTTGCTCTTCTTTGTTGGTTAAGGATGTGTGCAACTGCTTGCGTAATACTTTGATGTGTAAATAGGCTGAGCGTAGGCATGATGGCCTAACCATACTATGTGTCCACAAGACATAAAAGTTATTGTACAAGCTCTTGTAGACTTCTTGTGCGTACTGCAGGCGACGGACGTAGGCGATTTCGGTTCTTAGTATGGCGGTGCGTTTGGTTATGTATTTGTCTATTTTTTTGCGGGCGGGGGCATTATTTACAATAGCTTTGTTGCGTAATCGTTCGCTTCTGCGCGGCATTTTAAGCCAGATTTATACTTGATTAAAGTGAACCAATTTAATCAAATATATTTCAATTTTATTTACGTTTGGGTGCGGTGCAGTTATCCAACAAACTAGGCTGGTCGGGGAATTTGAGATAAATATTATAACTACGTATAGTATATCCAATGGGAAATATATATTCATGTTTCAAAAATAATAAATCATGCATTCTTTGTCATGAACGATTTACAGAATATTATATCATGTGTGCGGTTTGTAATAAAACGATGCACGATGAATGTGAATATAATTTTAATCGGCGATACTATACTGATAATTGCCCCATATGTGGACAAGCAAATCCCATATACTACAAATTCAGCGTTTGAAATGTTAAAAGATATAAAATGGGACAAAATTTTCCAACAAATATAATGAAAATTACATGAATAATTTTTATTGTATAACCTATTTTTTTGTGTTTTTAATAGTTCGCTTACGCAACCGACTTACTTGAACCTTTCTACCTCGCTTGCACGTGAATGCTCCGCGTGTCAATTTTTTCCGTTCAAATATGGTGCGCGTGCAAACACCAATTGCTTTAGCTTCATTGGACGGCGACACTTTTTTAATACAACGACATAGCTTCAATGCTAATACTTCTTCTGCCTGTTTCTTCATTTCGCTTGCAGATTTAGGTATAGGCAAATTATAATATTTTAATATTTTAATATAATCTTTTTTATTTAATGCCATACTCATTGTTTAGTATTAGATATATAATAGAAATATTATTTTTTCCACGATAAATAGCTAAATATTATAGATATAAACAATAAACGCGCATTTTTTTTGTATTACATTAAATATATACATATAATAGATATGAGCTCACAATTATCAAATAAAGTAGTTGTTTTTGATTTAGACGAAACCCTTGGATACTTTTTAGAATTGGGGGTATTTTGGGAAGCAATGCTTTTATACGCGAAACCAGCGAATATATTGACACAAGAACTCTTCAATAAGGTATTGGATTTGTACCCTGAATTTATACGCCCAAATTTATTTACTATATTGAAATACCTAAAGAGACAAAAAACGTCAGGGTTATGCAGAAGTGTAATGATATATACAAACAATACAGGGCCACCTGAATGGGTTCACTTTATAAAAAATTATATCCATGAAAAAATGGAGTATAACTTGTTTGATCAGGTAATTGGTGCGTTCAAGGTTAATGGAAAAATTATTGAGATTTGTCGTACTACCAATGAAAAAAACAAGGAAGATTTTATACGTTGCACTAAATTACCAGAAAATATAGAAATTTGTTTTGTTGATAATGAATATCATGAAAGTATGCATCAACACGACATATATTATATTAATGTGAATACCTATATTCATGCACTACAACCAAATATAATGATAGACAGGTTTATATCAAATTCAATTTCAAAACCATTTGTGCAAAATAAGACTGAATTTAGTAAGTTTGCAACAACATATATGAGACGTTATGCGGCTATATATAATCTAATAAAATCAAAGGAAGAATATGAAATAGATAAAATAGTTTCTAAACAACTAATGGTTCTCTTGCAATCGTTTTTCAAATAGTCTATTTACTCTTGATAGAATCAGGAATATAACTTGCAAAAGCGCTATTAACTATAAGCATAGACAATATGAATGCGCCTGCATGGAAACTGATTTCGCGGTCTAATTTTGTAAATTTAACGTCGCTTCTAAACGGATTGAAACGAATAAATAAAAACAAGCCAACATATAATTTCATAATGTTATCTAACATGCGATACCATTTTGGATTAATAATTGCAACACCTATTATTGCTCCAATATAAAAAATATATGTAGATAAAATAAAGAATCTAACCCCATGCATTTGTAAATCATCCCACCAAGACATATTCTGATATATATATACTAATAATATTTTTTCAGATTGTGTATTTAGAGAATATGATAAAGTTATGTGAATTAAAATGTCAGTGTAATGTATATATGAACAATAACGAACCAACTAGTTCTGAAATTCGTTTTCAAACAAATCACCGAATATATGATAGGAATATCCCCAGTTCTCCTCTTCAGCCATATTTAAGTGTGCCTCCTGCCTCCACAAAATACTCTATTATGCCCGTAGTAGACCCACGAAGAAAACTCTTTGTCCCATTAAAAGTTATGCCAACCTTCAACCCCTTTACTGGATTTAATCCGGGCAATGACGAAGGCCCTTATTCGGGATACGCAACGAATATAAATATAGAATCTGAATTGAAAAATCAGATTTATGCTCTTCAAAATTGCGACCAAGCAGTCTATGTTCCTAATAGTAAAAGTGATTTATACAATTATGGATTTAGACCTGGAACAAATATGACTCAGCCGTTTCCAGATTTATTTAATACGCCGCAATTTGACCAATGCAATCCATTACCTGACAATTTACACCAAGCTGTATTTTTTAATCCTACACGGACTCAAACCATGGATGCACACGATTCACCTATTCCCAAGAAATAAATATATATTTTGTATATTTCGATAAATATATGAATCTATTTACCGAAAACTATTTACCGAAAAACTATTAAATAAATATAATGATTGTAAATATAATAAACTATGGTGAAAACGACTATTGTAACTATGTTTTATAATTTGAAAGGACTAAAAGACGCATCTAATTCAACTAGACCTTTGGACTTTTATCTTAAGAACGGACTACCTACATTAAATTTAAAATATCCAATGGTAGTATTTTGTGATAATGAAACTATCGGTTATATTAAATCAATCAGGGAACCATTAGCACATCAATGTCCGACAGAATATATAGTGAAACCACTAGTTGAATATGATTTTTATGCTTATAATTTTGATATTATTGAACATAATCGTAAAAATTGTAGTCAATACAACACCCCAGGTCAGCGGAATACTACATCTTATTTTCTGATTACAACATTTAAATGCATTGCGCTACTACTTGCGAAACAAAAGAATTTTTTTAATACCCCATACTATGCTTGGGTCGATTTAGGATGTAATCATGTATTAAAAAATGTGGAAGAATGCGCGCCAGCAATATTAGATAATCCTCATCCCAAAATTGCCGCATGTTATATTCATTATCGTTCCAAAGCAGAATTAGCAGATATAACAACATTTTTTAAAGATGGCGGTCCTTGTGGAATGGCTGCTACAGTATTTACTGCCGAAGCGACCTATATAAACAGATTTTATAATGCTATGATGGAAATATTTAATGAACAATTGTGTAAAATGACAGGACACTCAGACGAACAGCTAATGACATATTGTTATGACAGATATCCAGACTTGTTTACGATTTATAATGGTGAATATTATTCCATTTTAACAAATTATCATGAACCCAAAACAGACTTGTCTGCTATTAAGTATTATTTTGTATATAATACATTTAATAGTAAACGTTTTGATTTGACAAAAGAAGCAATTCAGCGTGTGCTTCGATACTTGTCAACCAAGACCCAATTAAACGAACATGAATTAGATATACAAACTGAACTTACTCATATACATAATTCTAGATGTGAGTAATATATGGAGATTTTTTATTGAGGTATATAATATAATCAGCGTATGTCAATGGAATATGTAAATCAAGTAACATTAGAATGTCTTATGAACAAGGATACTTACAAAAAATATGTCGCGACAAAAAAGAAAAGTGTGGTAAATAAAAAGGACCAAAAATTTTATAGAAGACGGATATTATCTCTAACCAAAGAACTGCTGTATCCTGAGGAAGTCGCTGAAAAATCAACAACACCCACTACCACAACAACCAGCAAAACCACGCCCACAACGACTCATGACCCAAACATAGTGGGGCTATTTCAAATATATAGCAAGGCATGTATTGAATATTTCAAAACTTTAGACAAAAATGATATCATTCAAGAAGATTATTCAACACTTACACCAGAGACGACTGAAATGAGCGCAGAAAATATTAAGACACAAGCCGAAATTGACCAACTATTCATGCGTTCAATCCACGTGAAAGAACCTACGACGCTAGATAAATTTGTAAAACGTAGCACAACTGCGCCCAAAGAGGACCCAATTCTGCCAAAACAAAAAGACATTAACTTAAGAGACCCTGCATTGAAAAATAAAGGTATTCGCAAAAAGAAAAATATCACTAATAAATATGAAGAAGAATCTAAAACAAAAAACACGAAGGATGAAGCAAATAAATAATAAAACGCAAAAAAACAATAATAAAAATAGTAAAAATAAATTGACGCGAAGACAACAAGATAATTCAGGTAAGTTTTTTAAGCCAGTTCAGTGTAGTCCGAATCCCAAAAAGATGGATTTCACTTGTTATAGCGAAGACGATTTATACAAGCTTCGGAATTTGTGGAATGTGCGACACCCAGACGCTCAGATTAAAAGCAATGATTTAAAAACTATATGGACGCTTTTACAAAAGAATCTGCAAAATGTTTGCAGTAAGGAATCTTGTTGGTTGAATCAAAAATTTGTAGATGACAAATCAAGTAAAGACTTAACTTCGTCATTTGCACCAGTTGCGCCAGCTTCTTGGAAAAAGCAACCAAATGAATGGTTATCCAGCACAGATATATTAAAAGTCATGAAACAATATGAAAAGGCATATAAATGTTTTGAATTTATGGGGCCAAGTCCAATTGATTATGATACAAAACAAATGTATGGCGAGTGCGTTTGGCAAGAGTTGTGCGAGTTTAATTTACAAGAACAAATTAATAAGGGCAAAACCAAGATTGGTGTTAGTTTTAATTTAGACCCACATTACAAGGGCGGTTCGCATTGGGTAAGCATGTTTATTAATATTAAAAAACGCACGATATTTTATTTTGATAGCGCGGGAGAGAAAATTCCTCCTCAAATAATGAAATTTGCAAATACGATTATTACACAAGGCAAATCACTCGGGATGAATTTTACATTTGACCAGAATCACCCTGTAGAACATCAATATGGGAACACCGAGTGCGGTATTTACTCCTTGTTTTTCATAGTTCATATGCTTGAAGATAAGATAACCTCTCACTATTTAAAAACCCATATATTAAAAGACAAATACATGGAAAAGTTTCGCAAGGTGTATTTTAATCAGGACAAATTATTCTAGATATGGAGTTATCAATAACCGAAGAATAAATATATAAAAGTAATTATATATTTATTGTAATGTCAATTAAAGATTTTTTATCGGAACCCAATGTGCAAATGTTATGGGAAGTGTTGATAGACGAAGATACTATTTTGAAAGACCGCCGTACTCAAGAAATATTTGTCAAGACACTTCCAGAATTTTATGAAAGAGAGAAAACAAACAAACAAATGACCTTGTTTGGATTGAACAAACAATTCGTATCCATCATGTTGAATTTGTTGAGACAAGCACCAACTCAAGTAGCTAGGACGATTCCTACAAAAAAGATATTGATTACACAAGAAGAATTACAAACCGACCGCACCATCCAGTTTGAACAAGAACTTAATAAAAAACAACAAGAATTTACAAGCGCCATGGCCGTGCCTGTGCCAACTACCCCCGTATTTACAGACAATACAAAAGACGAGCCACTTACAGAAATGAACATGATTATACAACGAACGATTGCAGAACGTAATTTGGAATTAGACAAATTTTACAAGTCTGCAAATAAAGCCGACGCTGAAAACTGGTTAAAATCCGCACCGACTTCTATCAAGGAAGAAAAGGCAGTTCAAAAGGCAAATGTTATGAAAACAATCAAGATTGAGAAAAACGATATGAATATTTCTATACCAACAGAAGAATTGAATGATTCAACCAGCTCAAAACAGATTTCTTGGGGCAATAACACAACTATTGAGCCCAATGAGACGACGCAATCAAATGATTCTATTTTTTCTAAACTAAAAAAAACATCTGCACCTACACCAGCACCTCAGATGGATATCCAAACCTTGTATGAATACGTTAATAAACGATTTGACCAATTGGAAGAATTGATTCGTCAAGAAAGACGGCTAGGCAACTAAGTAATCAATGTATTGAATAACGTTTTGCCATCTGGTTTAATTTCAAAGGTGCCGATTAGGATGGGGTCGCCACCAACATCTCTTGCTTTTTGATAACTTGCTAAATCATAGATATTATAAAGCCTTTCTTTCACTTTACGAGCTGCATACTTTATGCCATAAATAGTAACCGACTCAGCCGTCCAATTAATTTTATCCTGGTTCATCGCTGCAACTACATCTGATGGGTCCAATTCAATATTTGGATTGTATGAAAATGAGGTGTTGCTGGGCTCACCAAAGCTGACGCAATGCAATCCTTCTTTAGAACCTCGCGAATATACTGCACAATCAATGGCGGCTTCTTTAATGGCAATCGTTAATTGGTCGTTAATCGCCTCCTTAATAGTGGAAATTTCATACAGGGCCTCGTCGCTGGTTAGTGGGATATGTGGCGCCCGCTTGCTCAAGTCCTTTCGTTTGAGCTCCGTTGAATCATCACCATCAATTTGTGCTTTGGAAAATGTCATCAAATAAACGAACACCTCCACAGATTGCAACTCAATCGGTAAATCCTTGTGGCTGCAAATACGACGCGCACGACCGATGACCTGTTCCATACGAACTGGGTGCCAGTAGGGCTCGGTTATATGCACATAGCGGGTATTGCGCAAGTTAATACCCTCCGAACCAGAAGACGTAATCATAAATACCTTGATAATCTCGCCCAAATTATTATTGAGCGCCATTTTACGAAGTTGAGTTGCAATATTTGTTGGAATATCGTCCCAGAATCCATTGTATATTTTCAAGACGATTCTCTTTTCGTCGTCTGATTCTGTACCAGTATAAAGAGCAAATGTCGGTTTGCCAAGGTCTTCTTCTTTGATATCAAGTTCCCATCCGCCAGACATGGTCTTTTTCAAACGGAACCGAGCAAATCCATTTTGTTCAAGAACCATGGAAAACAACCCGATGCCTTCAAGTGTGCGGAATTGACTATATACCAAATGCAATCCTGGATATGCGGGGTCTTGTATGTTATCCAACATGGCCAAGAATTTCGGGCTATACGTTTCTAATGCGGTTTTGTTCAAGAATTCGGCAGCGTTTCTTCTAACCTCTTCAATTGCAGAGTTCAATCGGTCCAAATAGGTTGTATCCGCTACCGCATTAATGGCTTCATCGGCTTCAATTTCGCCTTCATTGTCTGCATTAACATCTTGGTCAAGCTCCACCTTCTTTGCCTTGGTTAGCAGGTTTTCCATTTCTGTGTCGGCACCAGCCTTTTCGCCAGCTTTATCACCAACTTGCTTATTTTGTTCGGGCATGGGTCTGCCAGGCGGATTGGGCATTACAAAATTACAAAACGAACGTGAGAAAATGCGATATGTGGAAGTGGGGTCTTTATAGATGCCATCCTTATCAAATTGGCCTTGTTTTGACCTGGAACTTTTTTCCATTTTACGCTCGGCTTTTCGCGCCGATTCATATACTTGGAACTGATAATTGCTCATAGGAATTTTAACAACATGATAATATTCGGGCGTCTTTTCATATCGTGGTAATAAACTCTCTTGTGCGCTTCGGAAATAAGAGGTAAGCCCAATAATTCGTCGTTTAAACTCGTTTGCATTCTTCATTTGTTTCGTTGCAGGGTCAATAAAACGCAACATAAACTCGTCCAATTTATCAGGCAACGCCTTGTAGTTGTGAATTTTTATACCCGAGGTTTTGACATCAATGTCCATGTTCCTCAACTGGTCTATTACTTTGCGTTCAAAAGCGTCATCGCTAACAAAATCAGTCTCAATAATAGTCTCATCCTTGTTATTCTTCTTTTGATTAGATACACCATGATAGCCAGTTCCATCTTTGATTTTGTTTTTAAACCCAAGTGGGTTGCGTGTTATAAATAATTTTTTACTAGCAGGCGAATATTCCAAATAGTCAAGAATCTTCTCTCCTTGCAACGCTGCCTGAAGTGTTTCCGCATTGATTTTTTTGGTAGTCTTCACTTCTAACGGGATTTCCCAAGTCTTGATATAACCTCGTAATATGTTGAAAAGTATTCCAATTTCGTTGGGGTAATTCACGACAGGCGTGCCAGAAAGCAGGACGATACGCGCATCCTTGGCGGACAACAAGTATTCGTATAATTTCAAAGACATGGCTTTCGGCAACCTTTCCTTCTCTCCTCGCGCATTTTCTGGGACTGCTTTTTCCTTTTGCAATCTATTCACTATGCGACTAATAAAGTTGTGGGCCTCGTCTATAATAATGATACTATTGTCAAAGAGGTTTTTCTCATAATCATTCGTAAGCTCTTGTAGACGACTAGGGCGCAAACCATTATAATTGATAAAGATGTATTTATTTTGAATCATCTCGTTTAGTTGGTCGTCTAGACTTTTCATATCGCGACTTGATAGCACATTGGGTGCTTTTGAAATATCAACCAACCAAGCGCCCTTGTTGCGAGTAATATACTCCATAGACAATCCCAACACGCTAGACAATGTTTCAAACGTGGAAGGGTCATCAATTCTCTCCCAGTATTGATTCTTCTTGTACATAAGGTCTCCACATTTTTTCAATTCCTCCATATAATTGTCCCTGAGCGATTTGGGAGTCATGATAATAACACGCTTGTGATTTTTCATTCCCTCTGCAATGGCAATACTCGTGCACGTTTTGCCTGTTCCCAATTTATGATAGAGTAAAAGACCACGATACGGCGTATATAAATTCATATAATCTTTGACAATTTTTTGATGCGTCAACAAAGAAAAGGAGTCAGCACCCTTGAGAGAATCGCACGTAATCGTCTTTTCCACGCTTTCTAATTCTTCTCGGTATCTTTCAAAAAAGGAATTAATAAAGTTTACAAATTTTTTGCGATTATTCATGTAATAGCTTGATAACTTGATTTTTACGGGTGGTTCCCTTGCAGGCAATCGCTTTGTTATTTTTTCACCACTGATTTCAACCCATTCTTCGGGTCCTAATTCAGCAACTCCCCGCTGAACTCTAGGTGTGCGACGTGCAGTTTCCTTTTCAACTACGGCGATAGCAGTATCAACCATCTCTGGCACGACCCTTTCTGTTGCACGAGGTTCCTCATCTTCTTCTGCAATAATTAATAGTTTTTTCTTGGTTATTTTTTTTGCATGTTTTTTAGCGGGCGGTGCTTGCGGAACAAGAGACAAGGGCGTCTCAATGGGTGCAGCAGAAGTAATCTTCATGGTCACATGCGACAATTTGCTTTCTTTTAATCGCTCTTTCAATTCAGTCATATCATAAGGTTGAGCACTCTCGCGCACATCACGTATAGTAACGCCCTTTATTACAGGCGCGTCTACACGAATCCTTACCTCAATCGGTTTGTGTGATGTCACGATTGGCTTCATTTTTAATTTATCTTTGACTAAAGAATCCATAATGCTTCTTATATAGAATCTATATATAAAAAACAACGTTTACATTGCATAATTGAATTGCCTGGTTTCAACAATACTTATGCGGGTTTAGAGTATTTTTCAATAACACCAAGTGCAACTAAACAAGCCTCTTGTTCAGCCTTGCGTTTAATTTTGTGCAATCCCTCGCCCAAAAATAGAAACACCTTGCCATGGGTGGTTAGATATGTTTGAATCTCTTGGAAGGTTTTCAAGGTCTCAATATGAATAGCATCCGCAGGGACTAAATTATGCACTTGTTGTCCTAAGCAAAGGAAGACGCCCATGCGATATCCCTGTTCAACGTCATGCTCCATCTCCAAATAATGAGGCGTCACCTTGAACTCCTTTTGAATCTTTACTTGAAGAATGTTTTTATAATTATCATCGTTTTGAATCAACTCAATCCAATTAATATGTTGCTCAAATACGTTTTCTATGAATTTCTGCACCATTTGAAACCCTGGACCCGTAACAAACATATTTTGAAACCAGCCGTCTTCGTCCTTTACGACGATTTTATTAAAATCAAGGAACAATGCTCCTAAAAATGACTCAAAGAGACAACCCAATTTCTTCAAGTTTGTGCGAATCTTCTTTTCCTCTGCGTGCTTGGACAAGATGAGCCACTTATGCAGTCCCATCTCAAGCGCAATTCGTCCAATGGCCTCATTTTTCACAATGGCAATCTTTTTTTCTGTCATGAAACCCTCATTCTCCTTGGGGAATCGGCGATACAAGTAATATTTCGTGACCAATTCCAATAATCCATCGCCCAAGAATTCAAGACGTTCGTTGGACTTGGACTTCAAGGGCATGCAATCGTCGGGCTTAGGCACGATGGTGATGTTCTGCTGAACATTCTCAAAATGCGGGCGCTTGGTATAAGACCTATGCACAAATGCGCGCTTAAATAACTCCATGTTTACTATTTTGTCGGTAGGTAGTCCATATTTAAGGAGAATAGATTGAACTTCGCTCAATGTAATCTCAATATTGGACGGGTTATAGGGATTAAAAATCAGGCCATCCTCGCCTCTAACAACGTCGTCGTCGTGTAATAATGTCTTCATGTCCATCATTATGCTGTCGTGGTATATAGTCTTATGACGCTGGCTTTATACCATTTACGTATATATTATAAGGGTTTATATCTAACTATAGTATATACATGAACATGAATGTTCCGCGCCCAGCAAGCGACTCATATACGATATACTCCAAAAGCAGTTGTCTATATTGCACCAAGGCAAAGGGGCTTTTGCAAAATGAACGCGTGCCCCCATTAGTTGTGAATTGCGACGAGTTTTTGCTAGAAAACAAAGAAAGGTTCTTGAATCTAATGAAATCTCTCATTGGATATGAATACAGAACATTTCCCATGATTTTCAAAAATGGACTCTTTATTGGTGGATATACCAAGACCCAAGAGTTTTACGAAGAAAGTAAAAGAGTTGCGCGTGGCGATTTTTGAGTACTGCATCATCTACTATATTAGGTAAGAAAATGCCAATGCAACCGCTGGAATAAACGACCCAAAAAAACACCAAAGCTCGCCAATGTTATAGGGAAACCATTTATAGCTCAAATATAGAAAAAAGTATGTAATTATGAAGATGCCCAGAGAATAATTGAAATTGGTCAAATAAAATATGTTAATCGCAAATAATATCAAATAGAAAAGCGGGTTTGAATATTTTAACCAAGGCCAAGCCAAATGTCCGTGGCTAGTAGACGTGGTAAGTTTTTCAGTTGTAATAAACTGGAAATACATAGCTAACAGATACAACGCATACAAAATATTCAGAACCATGACAGGCCAGTTAAAATTAGTCGCGCTTAAGACATTGGGTTTAAAGTACAATAACTTAATAATGTACATAATCGTGGGTTGTCCAATATTTAATAGTGGACCAATAATCGTCGCCAATTTATTGAGCCCCATCGTATTTTTCAAATCCATCCAAAATGTAAAGTCCATCAATTGAATCGCCGAAATAAAAAGTAGCATGATTCCAAATACGTAATTATCTGATTTGTAGGTCGGGTTGCCGTATTTTATGAGTAATATAGAAAACGTAGTGCCCAATAAAAATGTAATTAGCGATGTTTTTGCACTAAAGCACATACTTATATTACGGCTAGATTTTTGTTTATTCGTTCAAATATAATAGATTGTGGACGGCGAGACGCCCCGTTCGTCCTGGTCGCTGGGCTCGGCCTATGACTTGTTCATACATAATTCGGTCTGTTTTATGGAAAAAAATAATATCCGTCGTGTTTTCTAGGTTCATTCCGCATCCATAAAAAGCGGAATTCAACATTAATACGCGCGCATCACCAAACTTGTATTCGTTCAATATTTTATCTAGAGCCTTGACATTTCCGCCGTCTAATTCAAGATAATTCATGCAATTTTCTCTCAAAAGAGCCGTAATCGTGTTGAATATTTTGCTGTAATCTGAAAAAATAATAACCTTCCTGCCAGTTTGTTTGCATAACAAATGTAATAACATGTTGATTTTATCGCGCGATGTAGCGGAGATTTCTGCTGCCTGGGGACCACAGCCCACACCCCCACAACCCACATCTACTATGGTATGCAGCGATTGTTCAACCTTTGACCTGCAATAAGGACAATACAACGTCTTGTTATACCAATTATCTATGCATTTTGAACACATGTCGTTTTGACAACAAAAGGTCCAGGTTTTCTTGGCGTCTTCTTCAAATTTATCCAAACACCCCACACACAAGTCATATTTCTCTATCTTTTTGTGTATGTTCGCCAACTTGTCTATGCATTCCGCTATAATCTGAGTACACTCATCCTTGTTCATCATCTCAATATCGTTCAAATCAGTGCCTTTTTTTACGTAAGAGTCCAGCTTGACACGCTCAGCATCAATCGTCATCCGCAAATCCTTTATCAAAAAATCAATTGCTTGCTTGTCGTTTTGCGCAACGTTCTTATATGTCCTGCGTGCAATGAGAGAAAAATCAGACGCATAAGCTGCCTGCAATTCTTTATCATCCAATAAATCTTTAAGCATCAAATCCAAATAGGATGATTTGCATATATAGTCTATTTGCTTCGGCGCTTCAAGTGCAAATGACTCGCTAACAAAGCCCTCTTCACACTTGCACGTTACTTCCTGCTCGATACTCAAATCAATGCCATTTTGAGACGACAATGTAGTCTCTATGCGGTCTTTTGCATAAGACGCGGATACAAGCCACATCATTTCGCAGTCAATTTTCTTTTGCACACACTTGTCAATACTATCAATTTCGTCTAAAATAACCCGTTTTACTATCATTTTACACGAAGACAAAGAATCCGCTACTATGTTGTAATACAATGCAGTTGTTATAATAATATCGCATTTAGGCAATTCAGGAACATAGTAAAGGCTGGATATATCTTCGTAATTCACATATGTTGTGAATGTTAAGTCGTCGGAGAATGCTTGGATGGCTTGTATCCATTGCGTATAGATATTTTGCGGGACGACAATAATATTTAGTCCTTTCACATCGTCGCACAATATCATAGAGAGAAGCACATAGGTTTTGCCGGCGCCTGGTTTATCTGCCAAAATCCCATATTTGTAATTCAGCGACTCAACATCTTTGCATTTTTTTAGCATGGCTAATTGGTGTTTTTTTAGACGAATTTTACTATTCTGTGGTTGCACATCTCGGGGAGATTTAGCATGTAGAAGCATGTATGTAAACTTTATATAGGAATATATAATTTCAAATAAAAGACTACGAATTCTTTCTTTTGAATTTAGGTCAATTTAGGATTATTTTATTTTTTATCTATTCGTATAGTATAATCATGGTGTATATGAGTGGAGGAAAAGCTGCACGCAACCAAGCGTCTATTATTAACCGAGCTACTTGTGGTGGACCCAAGAAGGGAGGTCTTATGGGATTCATTGGAGGCATTGGTACAGGTGGTATCTCTCCCGGCCAGAGCCGTCGTTTCTGTCCTAGCAACAGCTGCAACAACCGAGATATGAACACTCAATTTGGATTGAAGTGCCGTGGCAACTTCTCCAATCCTTCTCAGTCTGTTGCCAGAATGGCACAACGTGGTATGTTCTAAGTATTTAGAGCAATTTGTTTTAGGATGTTGTTTTATTTGTATTTGTATTATACTAATTAAAAGCTTATAAAATGATTTAATAACTTCTTTGCATAATAAGTTATTATATAAAATGTTTTTTGTAAAAATAGATGCACGTGAACGTGAATTAATTCCATTAATCCGAGAAAAAATGGGCGATACGACGGACCAAATTACGATTTCGGTAGAAAGCCTTCCTTTAGGGGATATCATTTTTTGCAAGGACGAACAAGACTTGATGATTATTGAGCGTAAAAGCGTAGCCGATTTGGCTGCGAGTATCAAAGATGGGCGTTATCAGGAGCAATCATATCGCCTAGATGGCACCGAGCTTCACAACCACAATATCGTTTATTTGATTGAAGGGAATATGGCGCGCGCAACTTTCGATAAATCCGCCTTATATTCGTCCATGTTCTCTCTACAATATTACAAGGGGTTCTCTGTTTGGAGAACATTTTCTATTGATGAGACGGCGACGATTCTGTGCAACAGCATCAAATATTTAGCAAAATCTTCGGCGACAAGGACGGGATATTATGTGGGTTCAAGCGCCAGCGGGGTCGCTGGTGGCGGGTCAGAGGAACCCAAAACGAGTAGCGATAAGGATTATGTGAATGTGGTGAAAACTATTAAAAAGGATAATGTCACCCCCAACAATATAGGCGAAATTATGCTGTGCCAAATACCGGGCATTAGCGCAAATACGGCCTTGGCTATTATGGAACACTTCAAGTGCATGATTAATTTGATTGCAGATTTGCAAGAGCATGGTGCGAGTTGTTTAGACAATGTAGAGCTGAAAAATGCCAAAGGCGTCAGCCGAAAATTAAATAAAACATGTGTAGCAAACATAGTAAAATTTTTATTGCAAGAATAATGGCAAGAATAAATTATAATTTAATAATATAAGCATGCAGGAGGGATTTATTAATATTATTGTGATTTTAGGCATTGTAGTGGGGGTCTTGTTCTTTTATTCTCGGTCAGTTCAATTGGACGTCTATGTGAAAGAAGGTTTGGCGACTCGAAGCAAGGGCGACCCCGAACCTACTAGCGATACAGCGGATCGTGTTAGCGACCTTGCAATTAAACTGGACAAGCTTAAAACGTCAGTAAGCATTGACGCCAATCGTAAGAATTATGAGAACATGATAATAAATTTTGAAGACATTATCAGTTATTCCATGATGAGCAGGCTCTCACAAATAGACCCAAACGGCAAATTTAGCGACATATCAGCTGATTTCAGTGAATTGAATGAGATGCAAAATGCAAAGAAAACATTGAACGACATGATGGCGTGGTTAGATAAAAAATAAAACAAATAAATTTATTTTTATATAATTTTCACTATATAAAAATCGGCGTTTGAAATGTTAAAAGGTGTAATACTCGGTTCTCTCAAAATAGTTTATGAAAAATTTGTCTCATTTTCTTTCTAGTTGGTATAATAAAAAAATTGAAATGTAATACCTAAACAAATAACTATTACATTATTATACAAAGATGAGTGAATTAAGCACAACAGAAGAAACCCTGCAATTCATAATCATGAATAAGGGAACTGGTGCTGGTGGCGCGAATACAAATTATTATGGAAAAAAATTTGAAGAAAAAACTAATAATGAGCAAAGATTATTAGAAATGGGATACACCAAAAATAGTTTTACAAAAAAACCAAAAAAAGCATATGACTATTATTTATCAAAAACATTTGAAGATAAAACAATCGTATTTGTATTACAAAATGGACTAAAAATGTATATGAAAAATAAATACAATATTGATTTGTTTAGATGTCCAGATGAAGCGTATATTATTGAATATACAAGCGGTAGAAAGGTAATAAAAATATTAGAAAAAAAAGAGCAAAATGTAGAGGGTTCAGTAGAAACTAAATTATGGTCTGGACCTTCGCTTAAAAGAGAGTACGAATTAGTTTTGGGTGCAGAATTTGAAGTGTTTTATGGATTTTGCGTAAGTGAGTTTTTGAAAAATAAACTTATTTCAAACGAAAAAAAATATACAATATTGAATACAATATTTAATGAAAATAATATTGCGGTTTTATTTGGCGATGATGAAAACTATTTTGAAACATTTGACAACTGGTTTAATAATTCTTTATAATAACTTCTTTTGCCTTTGCGTCTGGATTTTTAGAATTAATTGACCTTTTACATAAAATTGATAATGTGCTATATTTTTCATTTGTAAAGTTTTCACGCACTAAACTTACATCAGCATTACTTAACATTATTTTTTTATTTTTTTCGGTTAAAATGTGTATTAATTTAAATAAATTTGTATGGTTTTCTATGTTGAACCCATTTTCCGTATATCCTACAAATGAAGTATCTATTTCGGGAGCATATGGAGGGTCAAGATATACAAAATCATTCGGTTCCACTATTGTTAGTGATGTATTGAAATGACAACATTCAAATATTACATTTTGTATTAAATTATGTATTTCTTCTAAATGTTCTTTATTTATAATTTCTGGATTGTTATAGTGTCCGTATGGAACATTAAATCCTTTTGGTCCAACTCTAAATACACCTCTAAAACAAGTTTTATTTAAGAATATAAACATAGCAGAACCTAATATACTTTTTTTATTGGTTAAGCATAATTTGTTATATTCACTTCTTATCCAATAATAGTAATTTTCTTTTGCGATTTTTGCTTCTGCTATATTTGTAGGTGTTCTATTTATTTCTCCATTTCCACATTCGTTAAAATCCGTAATAATAGTTTGCAGTATATCATATAATTCGTTATGGTGTGTTTGAATGTTTTTGTAGATATAAATTAATGGTTCATTCAAATCATACGCGTATATACTACCTTGTATCTTTATAATCCCACTTTTTACATAAGATAATAAAGCTAATAAAACACTACCTCCTCCTAAAAATGCTTCACGATAATTATTTATTTCAACTGGAAAATCCATAATGAGTTTATTTATTATTTGGGTTTTTCCACCAACCCACTTTAAAATCGGTTTGGGGATATGTATTTTTTTAGTAGGGACATCTTTCACAAGTTTATTATCAAAAACAATTTCAATATTGTTAATTATCTCGCTTGGTGAAGTTTTTTTAATTTCAATTAATTTTTCTTTAACAGCATTATCTATCATTTCTTTTATTTTACTTTCCATAACACATGGATTTTTTTTATTAGCGTGTGTTGTGTAGTGAGATTTTTGGTTAAACTCCTTTCCGCACTTTTCGCAATAGTATTTACCCATTTTTAGTTATATATAACATAATATAATATTATTAAATCAATTTTTTAATGTATATAGTTTAATATACCCAAAAATACCTAAATATAGTTATTCCTAAGTTGTTTCAATAAAATTACAATTTATATATTTACATTTTAGACAAAATCGGCGTTTGAAATGTAAAAAGGTGTTAAAAATAAATTTATGCAACTTGAATAAGAACCTCGTTGTCTTTATAGTACTTGGAATCTATTAGATATTGAGTATATTCCGCACCACCCCAATTTGGATCCATTGGATTCGGACTCATCGCTTTGGATTCGGCGATGACATCGAGCTGGTCTAATGGTGTATGTTTGCCGCTATAAAAGCTAGTTTTATCATATGACGGATATGAATTTTTATTATAGGGTGGGTCATTCATAGTCGCGTCAATGAGTAATGTGCGTTCTAAATTTGGGTATCGGTTAGAAGGGTCAATTGCATAACTGCTTGGCGGAATGGAAGATTGGTCAGGTAAAGTAGGATTTTCATTAGCGGGAATTCCTGGCCGTGACGGAAACTGAGTAACGTTTGCGTCTAAAGACGCGGTTGTAGGAGGCAACCCGCCTTGTGGGTCAGTGACACATGGTCGCGCTTTATAGGTCATGTTCCCTTGACTATCATATACAGCTTGTAAATATAACACGGGGCAACGAATCCCCTGACTTCGTTGCCAATCTAGGAATTCCACATATTCTTCTAAATTATTAAACCTGACGGGATTTACGCCAGGCACTTCTGCCAATTTAGTATTGTATAAATAAAAAGCCGACCCCTTTTGTATCAACATATTCGGACATCTACCAGAACTGCCCCCCATTACGGACATAGTTTCAAGCGTATAACTTCTTGTGTAAAAATATATGCCCGCTAAAATGCAAATGATTATAAATATCTTTAAAGCCATGATTATATATATATATTATTAGCAAAAGAATTTTGAGTGAATCTTTTATTTTCTCAAGTAATATTATAGGAATGCCTGTTATTCATATACCCTCAAAAATGAATCAAACTAAAATGAAGGACAATGCGTCTGCAATAAACAAATTTTTAAAAAGCGGAAAAAATGCGTTTGTTTTAATTTACATGGATGGTTGTGGTCCGTGCATGAACACTCATCCAAAGTGGTTGGAATTGGAATCTGATTTTAAAGACCACGATGATATTGGCGTATTTGATATAGAAATGTCCAACTTGGGAGAGATTAGTCATGAAGGGTTAAAACGCAACATTGCTGGATATCCGACGATGCGACATGTGCATGGAGACTCCGCCAACGAGTATGAAAAGTGTGAAAACATCTCTCATGACCGAACGCATGAATCATTTGTAGACTGGATTAACAAAATGAGCTCAAATAAAAAGAGTTCTATGCGTGGTGGCGGTCCTCATTTCATGAATATGCATAGTCAGTTGAATTTATATCCAAATATAAAGAGTGGTTATATTATGCGAACCAACAAACAAAAACGTGCTACACGCAAAATAAACCATTACAAACATGTCAAGAGAAGTGGCGGAAGACGTAAATGGAGCCTAAAATATAAGCGCAGTATCAATTGCCGACGTCCGCGCGGGTTCTCCCAGCGCCAATATTGTCGTGGGCGCAAAAGCCGATAATAAATAACTTAATTTTTAAAATGTTCAAAATGTGGTATATACGTCTAATTTTAATATATAACCCATGCAAAGTAAGTTAATAACTATACGTTATTATCTTATATTTATTATATACTTATTATATAAGGTATTATGACAAAAATAATTCTAATACCACCATATTTTAGCTATGGCGACATATTATCAGTAATATCAATGGTGTATTTTTTAACTAACTATTATGATAAAGTTTATTTGTATATTGGTGGTGAACAATATAACATATGTAAGTATTTTAATTTTTTCTTTGAAACTTGTGAAAAATTTAATAAAACAATTTTTATAATTAAAAATAATCAAATTTATGAAATATTAAATAATTGCGAATTTGGTGAATATCATCTGTGTAATACACATCCTGGTTGTTGGTCTAAACCAAATTTTATGTTTTATGATATTAAAACTATTGATAAACAATATTATTTTAATGATTTGAACCCATTATATAATTACTTAAATATAAACACAATGTATATTTGTAATCCAAAT
>JACCDO010923007.1_pt1 | contig 28066 bp, 6 predicted proteins | sample 7446101 | NCBI WGS metagenome assembly JACCDO01 (sample SAMN15323440, study PRJNA562643) | freshwater metagenome | isolation source: river surface water | place: USA:Blue River Watershed | collected 2017-08-16
AAAACTCAAGGTGGTAATAGTAGCCCCACTTCTAATAATAATAATAATAATAATAATAATAATAAAGAGACAAATGAATCTTGCTGCATATCATAAACATATGTGCTTAGTACATAAATTTTGACAAATTTACACAATAAATACAGGCAAAATGCCTATTAAGTTGACACTATATATATGAGCAATATAAATTCGCTATAGACGTTCTTAATTCATCAACATCGTCATCTGTAATGAGAGGAATATATCCAATCAAATTTTTGTCTTCATTATTATCAGAATTCGTCGATGCATATCTTGAATTATTGTAATATTGATAATTACTAATATTATTTGTGAAAAAATTTCCACAATATTTTTTAATACTATTACCAACATATATCGGACATTGGTAATCTTCCAAGTGTATATGCTCTCTTTCAGTTCTAATGTACATCTCAATTGCAACAATTGATGTCTTCGGATTCGTAAATATTGGTGAAATATGACCAATATTATTATTTGACAGTTGAAAGTTATAGGTACCAAAATTAATACCAATTAATGTGCAACCGTTATTCATAGTAATTAACTGCGCTGGTGAAGGCAATTCATCTAGCTGTGTCCTTAAACGGAAACATGTATAAGTATTATCAATTGGCGAGCTAGTTCTGTACGAGTAAGATTCCCTTAACGCATCTATTAAACCTTTAGGATCATGTAGTAGTGAAAAGTTAATATGACAAGGAAATCCTTTTTCCATCCACTCACTTATGAAATTTCTTCGGGCTACGTTGAAATATATCCAATTATCAACTGAGATTTGGGTGTTATTATCTAACCAAATTAATGGCATCATTAAATTTTCTAGTGAGTTAGTGATATTGATAATATTACTAAACATGGTATCACTAACTTTGCAACGATCAGTACTAAATGAAAGTATATACTTTAAATAGTTATTGATGCTTAAAATATATTCGTTGAACAGTAAACACTGCGTATTAATATACTCCCATAGTGGATCTATTGAGTGATGTGTTCCTAGTTTAGCTTTCGTCTCTTTTGCCTTCCGTTTCATCGTTGACATTGCTCTATTGGAACGATCGGTTGGTGCTACTGGAGCTGAAGCAAGCCCAACGGAACTGTTTCTCCGCTTATTATTTATAATAACCTCAGACGTTGTATCAATTACTAATGGTATTCGAACCTGAAGTTTACGTATTGCTACTTGTAATCGTGGATACAAGACGGTTTGTAATTCAAAATAATTATTGCTGAAAATATATAAAGGAAAATCGTTTGTATTAACTCTATTGTGGTTGACGTAATTCGTGTTCATACCAACAATCCCATGTTTTACTAAATCAATATTGTGACGAATTGATAAAAATGTCATTTTTAAAATATTAAAAATACGATTATGCAAGGCACAACTACTAGTATAACCAAGAATTTTTAGCATCACAGCAATCCCGTTATCTGAATCTTCCAATGCATTATCGATATTGCTGACAAAATTAACCACATTTTCATTGTCGTTTATATACGGAACATTAATTGTTTCAAATATTGTGTAATTCTCGAATTCATATTTATCATTAAAATTCAAACCATGATTATTGATCACACTTCTCATCATTCCTTTCACACATATCACATCCAGTTCATCATGTATTAGAGAAGAATAAATACTTTCAAATATTGAATTAATAAAATAACTTGCGTCAAATACAGTGTTCACAACGAATTTATTTGGCGTTTCATTGTATATTGTGGTAACCATGAACTCAATATATTGAAATAATTGTATAAACATATCATTTCCCATATGATAAACATCCTCAAATCTAACGGCTAATGCGGAGTGTAAAAAAATAAGAAGCATTTGGAGTCTGGTAGTAACGCAACGATTCGTTTCATCAGACGTTGGTCGGATAGGATTATTTCGAAGCATCTCCAAGCCCGCATTTATTAATGTCATAAATTTACCTCGTTTATTAGTCATATAAAAACTAATATTAGCACTAATATGTGACATTTCTAGTGCAGAAATAGGTATTTGGTGGGTTAAAGAAACTGATTTATTCCATGAATTAGGAAATAATATTCGTTTTGTTTCCAGTAAAGAATATTCATTCCTCGCTTCAAATGATACGTAACGATTGTTGTTGTTCCTACCAGGTAAAATATCAATAATATGATATATTTTATTCTGTTTATCATTATTTTCATTAATGATTAGGTCATTCAGTACGTCAGTTGTACTGGCCTCGTGTCTGTTATCACTTATCTCTTCGTTGGATGACGATTCAATATTTATTACTTTCTGTTGCGTTAAATTAATCAAAGGATTTAATTGCGACCAATTTGAATTATCAGTACAAATTATTTTCTGGCAATGGACCGCGCTATCACCATGCAACTTATACTCGTTATTCAAATTATAATTACGAACTATTTCAAAATTATTATTTTTCTGTGCAGTTTCAACAAGAATTTTATAATATTTTTCTAGAATAATTTTACTTAAATTTGTTGAAATTCCTACTCCAATATGAACAACAGCATCAATAAGAATTTTTGGTACAATTGTTGGTTTTAAATAATATGCAATTGCTATTTTATCAATCCAAGATAGTGAAAACGAATGAGCTAATAATGGAAAGTCTATATCTTCTTCGGGGTTTGAAGCCCAATTCATCCAAGTATATTTATCGCTTTCTATGATTTTAAACAATCCACTGTCATAATTGCTATGGTTTGTACTAGTATCAGACTCAACGTGGGTGTGGAGCATATCTCTTGTATGAGCAAGCACTTTATTTAAACAATACTTAGTTGCTGATGTTAAATCAGCATTAGCATATATATCAGTGTTGGAATCTTCGTCCTCATCATCATCGTGAATGGAATGCTTGCTTAAACCAGATATGCAAAAGCCATGAGCCTCACCCATTTCAGTAAAGATACCTAGTAAATTATTGATTCCAGTAACCCCAATATCACCATTATTTCCAAAAAATAACTTAAGAATTGTAACTAACAGCACAAATATTAGTTCTTGTTCTGCAAAATATTTTGGTAAAGTATCTTTAATGGATACCACTAACGCCGCATTAAATGCTGTAAGAAATGTGATATTTTGATCAACTTCTTTGATTAAATCATTTCGTTCCAAGAACAATTTTAAGCAAGAAATGATACTAACCCATGTAACATTCAATAAATTGTAATCAATCAATGAAATTGAATCTAATAAATGCTTTGCAGGCTTTAAACAAGTTGAAAAACTTGAACTTATATTGATCCAGCATGCAATAAATTTAGCTGCTTGCTCATTATTACTGTTAACCAAGTCAGATACAGTTATAATAGCAACATCTTGTCCATTAAATTCGCTATGAATTGCTTTGTACAATGCGGTTAAGTTGGTACTGGTGTTGATGAAATTATTGACCATATGCCCTTCCATCAGCAATGTCATTAGGATATAGTCACTGATAATGGCCATAGTTGGCTCGATAAATACCATGGTAGTTTCATTACAAACTTTTTCTATATCATTTACATAACTTTTATTTCGTAATTCATAATGTAAACAAATTGCATTTTCATTATTAAAATTCGCATAAAAATTATTGTAGGATCGTCGTTGAAGTATTGGATTAAGCAAAGGGGTAAGTACATTCATGGTTTGACATGAATAATCACGCACATAACAAATACTACTAGAATAATCGTCACAAGTGATATAATGAACACCAACAACTTCTAATAAACGACGCAATAGTGAACTTGCAGGTAGAAATCTAATATATTGATTGAATAAAACGGCTAAATCAGGCGATGCACTATTTGAAACACGTAAATAATCTTTTAAATAATTTGTTGCATTAATTGGTGTAAATTTTTTATTCAATGTCATAGAAATAGCGTTTGTAATGTATTCACAGAATAAATCATAAGCTGATTCGTGGAGTAACATGACATAACGAACGTATAAGGACATGTAGATCGCCTGAATGAATTCGTCAATAGTGTGCTCACGACTGCACATACTAAATAATGAGTACATCATTTTTATCGTACCCACTTTGTAGGAAAGTGACGATATATTAAAAAAATTTACGCCTTTTACATTGATTTCTAATGCTGTGTGATAAACTTCACAAGTTTTCTCAATATATCTAGTAACATTATCAATAATTTGCAATAATTCATTATAATTGGGAGTATCCACACCATATTTAAAATTATCTAAAGCTTTGATGACAGATATTGTAGCATTATTATTAAATATATGGACTAAATTAATGTTCGATGCAGCATGTGAGCATGAAGATAAGGCAAGTATACCTGCAGATGCTACTATATTTGATGTATAAGTAATCGCGCATGAAAAATTATTTAAAAATTCAATATATTTTGCACGATATACTGAGTCTATTCTAACATCGATACTACTATCGTTACTGTATCGCATATTGATGCTATTGATGATGTATAAATCTGAGAGATCAAATATATTATTTAATTTTTCCCAAGTTTGAACTTTTGGTGCAATTGAATCATCAATTTGCAATTCTATTTTTACTTTGCTAACATTGTTAATGAAACTATCAATTACTAGATCATATAATTTTTGCCAGGATACTTCATCACCACTAAGTTTAATTGAATTATAAGATGCCTGTATACATTTGCACGCTGATTCAATAATATAGCTAGTGGACTTGTGTGTTTCATTACTATTTAACACAATCAAATGACAATTAGGATAATTCAAACTAAGCATACTTGCCACACGTTGAATATCCATGTACACAAATTGGGATGAGAATAATGGTGTAATTGAAATGAAAGAATTATTGTCACGGAAATAGTCCACGGATTGTATTGCTATAAACACATCTTCCGCATTCTTATAAAATCCAGTGGTAAATTGCACGTCTTTCAATTCATAATTTTCTATTGCTTGATTTAATTTGACAGTTTGTTCAAAACGTTTAATTCTTTCACGTTTAAGTAAATCACTGAAAGATGGATATTTAAAAATACATGCATCTAATGCATCATTCACAGACTGATTTAATATACCCTCAAAGCCATTAAAATTATAAAAATAATCAGATGATATACGATCCCACACACGAACTAAGTCATTGGATGAAAACAAATTCAATGATGATAATGATTTAGATGTTATTGTGATAATATTGTGTACTATACTGGCCAATGACTTCAATTTTAAATGGTCGAAACAAATAGAATCAATATTATTTGTTGCAATTTCAGTGGTGTAAGTACGAACAGAAGAATATTTTTCTTTTAATATGTCAAATAATTTTAAAGTAACTGTAACTATGTCATCTGCAACACCTGAATTAGACAACATAGGAAATGATGCATTCAATAAAGTGCAAAATACAGATGACAATTCACTTTCGGTGGTACGAATAACTAAACTCTGACGTAAAAGTCTAGTATTCATCTGGTTTGTACTAGTAGAAATGGCATTAGTTAAACAAAATAATCCATCATAATTGCCCCATCTATTTTCCTCTACATTATAATGATGCTTATATGTACTGGTGTACCTTAGCCATTCGGACACATTATTATCACCAACTTCATTCAGATCATCAACAGAACAATTGACATCTTCGATAATGATTGTGCCATAACTGGGTAAATTTCTCTCTAATAGAAACGGTGAAGATTTTCGTATGCACGAATTAATATTAGATTGGACATACGCCGATTTACAATCTTTAAAACGGCAGGTCCATCTGTAAGGCATTGTGCTGAAGTACTTCCTCTTCCAAGTACTGTTTTCACCAATAACACTAATATCTGCTTGAAATTCCATTAAACTAAGTTGACGAATGAGAGATCCTTTGCCACTACCACTTTGACCCAAAATACAAATATTTCCACCTATATGAGTCTCTAACTTGGTCATACAGTCTTGTAAATATCTGGTTACATCACCTGTTGATGTTGATACAACTAATGCACAACCATGATAAGAATCTGTTGATATTACTGAGCCCACTGATGTATTATGATGGTTACTGTAGATACTTGAATGAAAATGATTTGGTATAGTTGCTTTATGAATGCGAAGTGACATCACGCTGTCATTTGAATTAACTAATGGGTTTGTAGTACAGAACAACAATGATCCCCCAATTATTTCATCATTAAATACGTTTTCTTTCGTCAAAAAATAATCAAAAATACTAGTATTAACATTAAGCAAAGGCTTAACGATATAAATCTGTTCAGTTATTTTGTTATCACTTAACTTGGACCATGATAACTGAGCACCAGTATTCGTTGTCGAAGATTCAAAACTTACATCAATTCCTGTCTTTTTATCCTTTAGGGCTTGACTTTTAATAATTAAATCATCAAAATATGCACGAAACCAAGCTTCAAAATTAACTCTTGATGTCACGCTACACATACCAAAAGTCCAAATGCAAGAAAATACAAAAATTCTTTGAATCGATTCTTCTGTCCAGACAACCGAAATATCATGATCATTGTCTGAACTAGTTGCAATATTAACATCAAATTTATTTCGAGATGATTTATATATCAAACTAAATAATTTAAAAGTATTATCAATCAACGTGTGCTGTGGAAGCACAGTATCGAGAGCACAACTGCGGAGACATGGTTCAAGATATTCACTAACACAGTATCTAAATACGTCGCGTAATTGTAAAACTTCACCTTCCGTCACATCAGGACTATGAAGAATGTTACTGATACAAAAATTAATGACTTCATTATGCGTAAATATACCTTCCGATGGAAGGTGAACGATCCCTCCAATACTAGATAGAATATAAGGATCGGTATGATACAATTCTACCAATTCCCATACAAAAGTTATGGGCTTAAGTAAACTTTTTGCCATATTGTGACAATAAGCGGCTATATTAGCATATTGAATCGATGAAAACGTATCCATGTGTATGACTTGAATCGGCCCGTTACTATCAATATTGTTAATAATCGATTGCATTACATACTTAGCTTCATCATGAATAGACATGGATGACAAATTATCAATTTTTGTTTCATTTTTTGCAATCAGGACATATGGATTAATTGAATATTGATACCGAGTCATTAATTTATTTTGAAGTTGATATAATTGATCACTGACACATGCACTGTCAAGTGGAATTGGTATCCTACTTTTAGTGTTTACACCATTATATGTCTGAATACCTTTAAAAATGGCTTTATCAATGATGGTAGTTTTACCACACGCATTACTACCAAGAACAATAACAGATGAAACCGACCAATCACCATGTTGTATGGATGTAACCTCTTGAGTCAGATAACTAGCCAATAAATCTACGTAATAGTTCATTGAAACATTAGATGGTAAATTGTTGTAATCATTTTTTGAATTAGCATTGAAAGAAACGTCGAGAACTGTCTCACAAATATAAAGGTAGTCATTGTCCTTCAATGATAATTGTACTGAAACTGGCAATAATTTCATAAACTCCTTTGCAGTTTGTTGCAAAAATTCAGACGTTGAAATTTGATCAACTTTTCTGATATCATAAATGTAACCGCCAACGTTATGTATTGCCTTAATTAAAGCTGGAAAGATATTTACTCTTGAACAACTCTTAGTGTTAATAAAAAAATATAATAGCCGTTCCAATTTTAACGCTAGCTTTTCGATATTATTTGCAGCATAAATATTTAAAACTACCCTTATAATAGCACTTAAATCTGGTTCTAATACTGTGATTGGACGGAAAATTGATCGAATGCATGATGGCAAATAAGCATTACCGATACTAGGATCAAAAGTACATGCGACGCGGAATAATGGCTCTAAGGTCAATTGGTTTAGGTTAATTTCCATTTTCATTCCACCAATTTCAACAATATTATCCGCTCGTGAAGCCATTTTCTCATAAACTGCAGTCAAAACTGTCATTAAAATAGAAAATAACTCAGGTTTAATACGACCCACCTCAAATAAATTAAGCCATAGACCAGCTTCAACTGTTGCTTTGATAATATTCAATAAATCAGAACTACTTTGATTTCCATTTACTAAATCAATATTTATCATTTCAACACCTAATTCTGATGCTAAAAATGACAACATAGATCGCTTGTTATGACCAGTAGGACCAGTTATAAATGGAATAGTAGTATTTTTGGAATTACTATGTGGTTGTAATGCTACATTAATGGCATACAAACAACGATTACTTAGTGGAGTAATAACAAGTCTATGATTTGCAAAACCTTGATACTTCATACCGTATGTAAGACGAAGTATTCCATGCTTAATTTTAATTTGATTATGAGAATAATCCCATATTTTCTTTATCATTAAATCAAAAATAAAATGAGCAGAAGCCCCTAATATATGAGTATTCATCGAATTTTTAATTTCATTGACAGTATCTCTATTGGATAACAATAAAGTCAAGATATTAGAAATAGACACTCTTTGATAACGGGTAGAAACATTAATGGGCAACTTGGTTACAGCAGTAATCGTTTCTATCAATTCGTTCATTAACGGGGTAAAATCATTTATCCTTAGACATTTTGTAACACTGTCGGTAAACTTAATTTGAATAGCACATATTCGACCTTGTTCGATTGAAAATGGCTGTCTTAAATCATCAACAATAGTTTTTCCTTCATCAGTATATTGACGAATATCTTGAATTATACGTTCGCTTAAACATATTTCAATATTCCTTAGCCAATCAGCAAGACTACTACGAGCAGATGATGGTTTGTGCAACTTTATTTGTTCAAAGCCAGACCATACAGCAACCGTACTATACACATCTGATTTATCAAATGTTATATCACTTATTGATGGCATTAGCGCTCTGCACTTAACAAATGTTTTTCGGGTATCTTGTGTTCCTAATACATCAATAAGGGTTTCCTTAGACAACAAGTACAACTTAGGCCATTTTGAATATTGCATTTCAATGTATTGAACAACACTTTGATCCGTTTTTTCAATTGCAATAGCCCCATCATCAAGTAATATTGGAATTGAAGGAACGGAAAATATTTTTGTAACAAATGACTCCGCTTTACATACCAACAATATTTCACGCCAAATATCATCCACGGTTTTAAAATATTTTAAAAATGAATGAAGATGCCGGGCTGTTCTAGCCGATGTGAATATAACTCTCGCTTGCAAGTAATTAAGTTGCATTGACTTCAATTTTTTTAGTAATTCACACCAATTTAGGACGTCATTCTTAAGTACAATCGCATTGCTGTGATGAATCATACAATATGATGAAGACAATATAGATTGAATATCTACTAATGCATCATCAAAAAATATTTCAAGATCTGTAATATTTGAAATAAAAAATAATGATTTATTCTCTTTTTCGCTGGTTAATTGAAACGCTTGAGCCAAACATTTAATTTTGATATTGTTAATGCTTGTTTCTATATTATGCTCGTAGAATGATCTTTCATAAATTTCAGTTATAGCCGAATTAAAAATGATCAAATAATTCACTTTTTTATCGGTAGACTTGGTGCTTTCAGATTCAACATTAACATCACTATCGACCGGTAATAAATCTGTGTCATCATTCTTATCCTCAGGCAACTCAACTGCTTTCGCCGATTCAATTGATGTTGTCGATGAAGTATTGGCTCCAGATAATTCACTCACCGTAGTTTCAGGTTTATCAAAGAATTTCCAACCATCAAACAGTTGATGTAATTCATCAATATGCCTCATTCTTAATGATTTGGATTGTAATTTAACCAATGAAGATATAGTCGTTTCAAGATCTACCAAATGTTTTTTGATATGAGTAATTAATCTATTATAATTCTCAATATTTGTAGTAGTTACGGTAGAGTCTACATTTCCATTTGTCGTTACTGAAGTGATTGAACCGTTTGCAATAGCTATTCGTTTTAAAATTTCAGTACATGAACAAGACATGATAGTAGATGTGTAAACATCAATACTGATATCTGTAATATTTTTAATTTGGATCCATAATGATAACACAACATTCAATTGTTCATACAATTGGATTATTGGTTTAATTTCAAATACTGAAACCTTCAATATATTTTGACATCGATTGTATTCAAAGGACTTAATTTTAACAAATTCAAGTTTATAAATATGTTTTTTTATTGCTGCAATAACATCGTGTGGATCCGAGAAAGGATTCAAAACTACTTCACTGACAATAAATTCTTTAGCTTCATCTAATGGTTGCTTGATAGTTTTGATGCGTGCGAGTAATTCACGTACAAAATCTTTTGTATATGCTTCAATAGCATCTCCAAAATCAACTAATATATCATTATACTGATACCAGACATTAGTTATCGTCAGATTTTGACGTAATATACTATCCGAAAGTGGTATTTGATAATCCTCAATAATTTCTCTAATTGCCATAATTTCTTCATAAGATGCTCTTATTTCATCACTTGAAAGTAAATTCAAATTATAAATTTCTAACATTTTAACAAAATCATCTAAATTATTCGGTTTTGTACCCAATGAACTTATAATTTGAAAAACTTGATTATATAATATTTCACCTCGTTGCAAATACCATTCAGGTATAATTTGATTTAACAACGATTTACACGAATTAATACTACCTAAAAGTAAATTGCGAACAGCAGAAAAATCTAATCGAACGATTCCAACATCTTCAAATTCCACTAGCTCATTACATTCATTTGATTCTTCTAACAAGCGATCCAACTGCACTTTAATATCCTCAACTCCAGTATTGACAACCGTTTCAAGAGTATATGTAGAGAGAAATATGGTATTGTTGGTATATTGATGAAGTAATTTATTATATTTTGATGATTGAAGCAACTTGAAACAATTCTCAAAATCAGTTTCTAAAACTTTAATAATATTTGATACTAAAGTAAAGACGGAACATGATCGATCTAAATGTACACAATCTTCTAATAGTATAGATGATACTTCATTACGAATAGGTATCATTAACGTAGCGAGAGAAGCATCAGAGAACATTGTATTAGTGAATACACCTAAATTCAACGTCTCCAACAAAAAATTATAAAAACTGCTGATGACATTATTTGCCGTTGGCTCAATTACATAAACATGCACTGAGCTTGCATGAATAGAAGATCCTCTGTCAACTAAAAATGATATACCACTTGCAGTTTCTGTTTCATTTAAATTGACAGCTATTGTAAACATAGCAGCACTTCTTGCGACCAATAATTTCAAATTTTCATGCTTGTTTAAAAATTTAATACTATTATTCCTTGTATCTTTATAATAATGCTGGGATGAAACTATACCTGCATCTGTTTTTAAAAGATTTTCTTTAGTAATATATTTGTATAATTCTTTCAACGAATATTCTAAAGATAAATAATAAGTATCACGAAGACAAAAATCGACTAATCTAAAAACTGATGCTAGTCTTCGACAACTGACGCGTATTGATGCCCTTTCAGTATACGATAAAGGCATCTCTTCATTCTTTAACAATCCGACGTTATCATTTGTTGATGACTCATTATTTAGTTTAGGTAAAGGTGGTATGTTTCCACCAGCTTCTCGATATAAATTATATTTTTTCAATGACATTGTATCAGGCATGTTTTGAACAGCATTTATAGTAATAATTTCACCAAACTCTAATAAATATTTTATAATATTATTCATTATATTCTTCCTACATTCAATGGCCTGACATTGTATTTTTTGTTGCTCGGTGATATAATTATTAATTGAAAAGGATTGATCAACATAGATTTGAATAAGATATATACGTCGTATCTGATCACATTGATCTAGCGTATGTAATAATAGCTGCCGCAATGACGATTCTAACAAAACTAATTTTGGTTTTAACTCGGTACACCTTTTAAATATTCGTCCTCGCTTAATATCTTGACGCCATATGTAAATACTTTTCCATTTCATATAATTTGCAAATACACCTATATTAATAATCTTGTAATATATCTGGCATTCTCGATGGAATTGATTCAATGTTACAATATCTGTAGATTCGCCATCAATTACTCTGACTAAACCATGTTTACTTAAAGTGACATATATCCCACTAGTTAATGAGGATGGAACCCCAGTTATTCGAAACTTATAAGGATTATTTACATATGGTTCAAGATAAAAAAACTCCGATGCACCGCTTGCTATACTACCAGCAATTGAATCCCATCCCTCTATTACAAATCTTTCATTTATATCAACGTGAGATTTATAAAAATTTATTGATTCCGAATCGTCAGTTTTACTTTCGTGCTCACCAATAACATCGACAGGGTTATTGCCATCGAAAGTTTCAACTCTAATATGGTTATGCCTTGATTTCTTCAATACCTTAGCACTTGGTAAAACAACATTTGATGAAATACCTTTCATAAGTATCGATCTCTTACTAGCTAGTTCTGTTATACCAAGGTGATTATCAATTTCAATTTCATTAACTGATTGTTTGTATTCTGTCATGCTATGCGTGGAACTTTCAGAATCTTTGGCGTTATTTATTTTATCAATTGTCGAAATAGAACTATCCAAATTTGAACCCGAAACAAGACTCGCACTATCATTAGCTTCAACAATAGGAACTGTAATATTTCTACATACAATAATATTGAGTAAAATTTGAAGAAAGATAAAAATATGATTTTATATACCTTCCATGATGACCTAAACTTATTCGATTATTAAGTCTCATTTTAGCAGAAACAGACGAAGGCCGAGGCACCTGAGGTGCCGTAGCAGTAGAATTTGCATCCGGTAGCTTTATTTTGTGAATATTCATCTCAAATACCAATTAGTTGTGCTCCTTGACCATGATCAGATCAAATCAGTTGATCTGTTAAATTTAGGGACCGGTACACACTGGGATCAGGGATTAAGTAATTAAGGTTTTATAAACTGCATGATATTTGTAGAAGCTTTACATTTTTGATTATCACAACATCAGTTTCATGCGATTATGCCCGTGATGGGAGACATTACATCGCAACATTTCAAAGTAAATACGCTCGAATACCTCAGTGGTAACTATTACAAAATATAACTAATATTAATGTATAATAGTACTCATTTGTTTAACTAACACTTTCAACCACTGACTTACATTTGATTATTATTTACCGTGTAGTTCAACTTATGTAGTTATAGTTGGTAGAAGGCCGAGGCCGCAGCACCGGATATTTTGGACCATAAAAATTTTGGAATCAAAAATTTAATATTAGAATGTCGTCTAACTCAAGTAGTGCAAGCTCCAGTAAATGGACCTTTGCCATTATCGCTGTTGCAGCAACAGCTTTGATTGCCGTGTCGGCATTTGCATATAATTCATCACAAACCAGTAATAAATCGAATTTAGATTTTGATAAAAATATTAAAGATAATACACCTATTAAAAATACTTCAAAAACCACTGATGTCGCCAAAGATGCAGTTGAAGATGTCGCTGAAGATGTTGACGAAGATGATGAGGATGAAGATGAAGATGATGACGAAGATCACAGGAAAAAAATTGAGGATAGTATTCAAAGTGCATCAAGTTTAGCGGCCAAGTATTTTCAAGGTGGCAAATACAAGGAAGCAATTAATAAATATTCTGATGCTATTGAGTTAGCTACAAATGCCACATGGTATAAGGCAAAGGATACAATACAATTGTATGCGAATCGCTCTGCTGTTTATGAAAAAGCTGCTGATTATAATAATTCATTATTAGATGTGGAAACTGTATTAATGAAGGAAGTTACAAACACTAAAGCTCGCATAAGAAAAGCAAGAATACTTGAAGCCCAGAATAATGTTAATGAGGCCTTGTACGAGTTATTTGTAGTATTAAATATCATTATGAAAACAGCATCTACCACAACTGCTCCTACGAAAGCTTTAGAGGAGTCACTTCAAACTGCGCGTAATTCGATTGACAGTTTGAGTAAAGTTGTGGCTGCTAATGAAGTAAAATCGTACATGTCTCAAAAATTCCATCAAAAACTTCCAAAAGATTTACCTATCCGATCCGCCTGTCGCTCATATTTTGAATTAACACCTACATTTCATCAATGGCAGTGTTTATACAAAGGTAATAAGAGACATTCATATGAAAATAAAAATGACAAAATAACATTAGAGCAAAAACTAGTATTAGTATATTATGATATTGCCAATGGTTTCTATAAGAATGCTTTTGATGAGCTTGACAGTATTAATCCTGAAATTTTGGTTGATGAATCAAATAGTAATGTCATATTGTCACAATATTATGAAATGAAAGGTACGGAGAGACATTTAAAAGGCGATGCCAAAGCCGCAATAAGTTTATATGAAAAGGCGATTGAAATCGATAGTAATAATTATATTGCAGCCATAAAATTAGCCAGTGTTTACGGTCAAGAAAATGATGACAAGGTTAAAGCAAATGAAATATATAACGGTTTGTTAGCTAATATCGAATTAAACGATATCCAAGCAGCTATTAAGTCTATGTTTGTTCAATTAAATATGGCATCACTGCCTCCAACTAAAGATGAAGTTACTGGTCAGCCTCGCACTGAAGATTTGCACAAAAATATCACAGCAATAAACGATATTATTAATATTGCACAAAAATTTCCAAATGATCAAATCGTTAAAAGTGGTCATTTCTTAGCGCTTGTGCGCAAAATTATGGCGCATGCTCATCTAAAATTATTATCAGTATTACCTGAAGATACTAATATTAATGAAGAAAAAGCGAAAGTTGAACAATTTTTCGGTGATATGATTACTGAAGCGAAAGAATTATGTCCAGAGAATGAAGTGATTTTATCTATTGAAGCTGATATTTGCACTTTATTCGGAGATGTAGAAAAAGCATTAAGATTGATGGATGAAGTTAAAGATAAAGCACCTAATTACGATTCATCACCATATACTGCGAAAGCAAATATATTAACGCAAAAAATGCATCAGTGTCAGCAGCAATATTACGAATCAGGAGGCAATACTTATTATATAAGCAGTTTACCACAGATTATTGAAGAAATTACAGTGTTATATAAACATGCTATTGATCAAGAAAGTAATAATGTTGAAGCATATTTTCATTATGCTAATTTTCAAGTAATGAATAACGACTTTGAATCAGCAAATAAAAATATTATTGAAGCATTTAATTATTTGCGCAATAAAGAAGAAGTTTCTGAAATTATGACTTTAAAAGTACAAGTCGATATGCAATTGAAAACTATAGACTACTTAAAGAAGAAAAATTTAATGTAAATTACGATAACAATATTTATACAGTGCGATGATTAGCATCATTAATGGCATCTTCTCTATCTTTTTTATATGCTTTTTGTTCTAACGCTATCATTTTAGATTTTATTACTCTCGTTATATCAATATATAATTCAATAAGTTCAAATGTAATACGATCGTAGTTTTCTATCATTCCAGGATATTTGTCCCTGAATCGTGATATAATTGGAGTAAAATCTATGGGGTCACCGATATATAATTCAATATGCTGATTTCCTAGTGGCTTGAAAGATTTCGCTTTGCTTCTATCACTCTTTTTTGCATTAGGAATTACAATTTCAGGAAACACATTATCCAAGCCTTTGTGATACATTGGTATCACAATTGGTAATTGATCAATATCACAATGGGCAATTAATCTAGCAGTTCCAAGTTTTAAAGGACCAAGCCTTGGTGTAAAAATATTATCTTGAAATCTCCAATCTTGCCATACTCTACCTTCGATAAATATATGACACCAAGATCCTTGTAATAATTTATTACGTAATATATTAAACATTGGTTGAGTTATACTGCCATGTCTATCTAATGGTAAAGTATTACCCGCAGCAAAGATTTTTGATAAATATTTATTTGCAAAGAATATATCCTCAGTACAAAATACCCAACGAAAAGTATCTGGTCTCATAAATAAAAACGGTAGTAAAGTCCATAAACCAGGATCATCTAACATACTTTTATGATTACTAACAGTTAATAGTGGAATTTTTTTACTTTTATTCAACTTATTTCTTTTGAAAACATACTTTAATAACAAATCTTTACCAAATACTGTAAACTTATTCTTAATTTTAAACACAATACTAAATATTATACCAAGTACCACACTATTAAGGTATCTGATAATTGGACCAATTATAGGTCCCCCCCAACGTTTATTCTCTTGTAAATACTTCGCATAATCATCCGTACGCTTTGAATTATATAATATAAGTTCATTTCTATATCTATGGTCACAAAACTTATTCGAGCTTAACTTATGATGGTTAGATCGGAATTGTGTGGATAAATATCCCTCAGCATGAAATAAGTAAAAAATTAACAACAAAACAGATACTGATAACGACCAAACCATGGTGATAAAATACGTTGGTATTCGATTCCGAATAGATTATACTATTATAGCGCACCAGTAGGTTACTTACGTAGCGACGACACTGATCTGGTAGTAGAATAGTTTTTGAATTAAATCGAATTTAACTTTAGTTTCAAATCGAAATTTGTAATAGCGCTGAGCGAGAGTGAGACTTACGGCATGAGAGTGACAATGTCGCTGTCGTCAGGACGACTCGATAAAGTTTGCCTGGAAACTTGGTTGCAAACTTCCTACATGAGGTGTGGAATTTCATAACCGGAAATCTGTCTAAGACTGTCTTGGTACGTGGTCTGAACGCATCTGTATATGCCACTTTCAAGACGATTCTTGTGTTTAGGCGACTGATCAGCGTTGATTAGTAACTCTACCTTTATCGACTCGACTCATTTCAGTTGTATCAATAGATACTTGCATAATCTACCACATATTGCAATATGTTTGAGCACCGAAAAGCCGAATTTAAAAAAGCTCATGAAGGGCCAAAGGGATCTGAACGTCTTCTAAAATCTGCCACTGAATTGAGGAGAGACAAGAGAATTGATTCAATTAAGAGATTTCGTAATTTAGATACGGAAAACACTGTATTTCATACTCCAACAACAATGTCTACTGATAATAGTGCGATAGACTTAGCAATAATTAATATAAAATCATCTGAAAAAGACAAGATTAGTCAAGGATTGAATGTAATAAAATGTGCTCTATCTCAAATAGATCCACCTATAGAGTATGTTTTAAAACAAAATATAACAGAAAGTTTTAATACTATACTCATGTCTAATAGTGCTGATGATAGTTTAAAGTCAGATATATTATGGTGCTTGGCAAATATTGCGACTGGCGATCATGATCAAACTGGTACAATCTTGTGTTTGATTCCAGTATTACTTCAGTTAATTTGTGTGTGTAATAATACATTACAAGAACAGATATGTTGGGTAATAGCTAATATTGCTGGTGATTCAGATGAATACCGTCAAATACTTGTAGCAAATGGAGCGTGCAAACCTTTAAATGACATACTACTAAATGTAAGTTTAAGTGATCAAAGTTTAGTTAATAGTGATAAAATAAAAACATGTGCTTGGGCATTAAGTAATTTAGCGAGAGGATCAACTCCCGCGTCAACATTCTTAAGTAATCATTCGTTTATGACACAGCTGCTGCAATTATTGAATCATTCTAATTTAGATGTTGTATTTGAAATTGCTTGGGTATTTGTATTTTTAACAGCTAAGGATGATGATTCTATTAAATTGTTATTAGATAATGGTTTATTAGGTATACTTTTAGAAGTCATTTGCCGTAATGACATTGTTGAAAGTATTGTGATCCCAATTATTAGATGTTTGGGTAATATTTCTAGTGGACAAGTGCAGTGGATTGACCAGTTTTTTACTTATAACAATGGCGCCAACGTGAATTTTTTCTTCACCAAATTTTTGAATATAAGAAGTATACCACAACCAATAATTAAGGAAACTACATGGGTTTTATCGAACATATTAGCTGGTAATGATTATCATCGTGCCAGCATTTATCAATTCCAATTAGTAAATCCATTGGTAGATATTTTTGTAGCTGCTGATCGATTTGATATTCAGAAAGAAGCACTGTTTGGTTTGCGTCATGCTGCATATAATAAGGATCTTTTCTTATCATTTAATACGAATATTTTCCACGTAAATTTTATTACAGCACTGATAAATTTATTTAAAGTTTCTGATAATGATGTAATAATATCATCTTTGCAATTGATAGAAGTCATATGTACAAGTTCACCAGACAATATGTCTCGTTGCGTAGAGTATGGACTCGTTGATGCATTAGATGTAATACAATATAACCATCCGAATGAGCATGTTAAACGAATGGCATGTGTTTTAGCTGATGTTATTGATGAATATGATTATACAGATATGACTATGACAGAATCTAGTATCGACGCCAATAATAGGTAAATGGTACTAAGACGACTGTATACACTCGACAAACTTGATTTATGATGCTTATTAAACATATATAACAATGTACATTAATAATTGATGACTAAATTAATTTGCATTTTCTCTAAATCCGTAATGGCTTCATTAGTTACTTCAGGACAACCTGTAATATCTAATGCAGTAATTAACTTACAATTACGACCGATCGAATACAACGTTCTATCCGATAATTTATATAATCCAGTAGCAATAAGTGTAAGGATACCATTACAAACAGCAGTTAAGACTTCTATTCCATCATCTGTAATTCGTGTGCATCCAGTTATATCTAAATATTCAATCCACAAATAATCAGATAACGCACATAGAGCAGTATCAGTTATGCTTACACATTTTTTTAGAATCAATCTTTGGATAGTTGGACAAACTAAACACAATTTAAGTACAAATTCATCATTAACATCAACTAGTCCAGATAAATCAATTTGTTCTAAACAACCACAAAATGGTAATAATTTTAAAACACCAGCTGAAGTAATACTTGCACAATATGAAAGATCTAAAAGTTTAAAACTATCACAAAGGGGATAATTATCACCTTCAACTCTAGGAATCGTTAATTCGGTCAAAGAATTGTCATCTAATTTATCGCAACCACGTATTATAAAATTTTCAATTTTTTTACATCGTAAAGCTAGTCCTTTTATAGCTTTGCTGGTAATATTTACACAATCTCTTAAATTCACTATCGATAATGATTTCAACATATTTTCATCGGCAGCAGGTCTACCATCGTAAGCTCGATCAAAATAAAATGCATTATCCGCTAACAAAAATATATCCTCAATTAAAAGGGTTTCAATAAACCAACATTTTGCGAGCAACGCTCTCATACCAATATCAGTTACTTTTGATAACGATGTTAAAGTCAAATGTTTTATATTTGGGCAATTCTCTGATAAAGCTAATATTGCAGAATCACCAATATCACGACAAAATGATACATCTAATGACGTAAAAAACTTTTTACTTAAACATGCTATTATGTTTTGCATACCACCATCCGTAATTCCAGTACAGGAACCAGCATGAATCGAATTAATTCTTGGAGAGTTTTGACATATAACAGTAATCGATTCATGAGTAATAAAAGGACAATTTGATACATTTAATACTTTTAAAGTATTGCATGCTTTACCCAATAACGCCAAACCTTCATCGGTGATAAGACCTAATCCTTGTAGTGATAATACTTCAAGCTGATCACCTATACCACATAGCATTTTTAATCCTTTATTATCGATACTAGGAATATAATCAAGAATTAAAATAGATAACGATCGTATTCTTGTCACATAGGAACATGAACTGTTTGATAACAATGAACATGAAGATAAATCAAAGCCAGTGGATAAAACTAAATTACCGCTTAATGTTAACACATCATCGTCATTAATTGTAATCGGTTTTCTGTTTTTTATTGTTTTTTTAGTAGAATTTGCAAACACATTTCCATTGCTTCCAAACATAGATCCTATTTTAATCATACTTAAATTTACGTCATCTTTGGTGGATCTAACTAATGCACATATAACTTGTGCTGACGTTAACTCAGTTATCCAACCTAAATCAACTTCACCATATGAAAATGATAATGAAGGATCTCGTACTACTTCTTGATATATTAGAGCGGCAGTTTTAATATACTCATCAGGATTAATCGGATTATCCAGATCAAAGTCTGCAGGAATATGAACTAAATCTTTTCTTGAAATAGATGTGCCTTTTGTAAAAAAATATCTATCAACGAAGGTAAGGGCATTATACGCTTTACAAACTATATCCTGATAGTCAATACTATGAGGAATGGAAATCAGTATCTCCGCTATACCCAAAGCAATGTTACGACTTTGGAACTGATCAATTGCTTGCATTATTTTTATTTTACCAGTAGATAAATTACCGGCTGATCCCACACTTGATGTTAAGCTTCCTTCAATTTTTAAAAATTCCGATAAAGATTTAGCAAAACCTTTTAAAATCCAGACATCATCAGATGAAAACAATAATGCTTCCTCATACTTGGATGCAGCAACTGAATATAAACGTTGTGCATCTTTACTACGATCTAACATAGCGTTATGATAATGACTTGTGACTTGGTCATACGTCAAACAATACGGGTACACAGCTAAGGAAGAGATATTTCCCCAAAAGAAATTTTTACCCTCCTTATTTGAGCCGTCAGCCAAAGCAGAACCTAATCGTATACCTTTCCGTTGCTTAATTGCACCCTCTTCTTCCTCTTTTTTTAATTTATCTTTTATATCCTCGCGTAATTGCTTATATTTTTCTGCAATATATCTAACATTTTTTAAATATACGTCGGTTGCATATTGAAGTTTCGCTTGCTTCATTGCAGCTTGATACTTTTCATTTCGCGCATCAGCCTCTGATGAAGCATTGGCTCCGTGATTTTGTGCTTGGAATTCCTTAGTTTCCATAATACTTTGCACTGATTTTTTCAATGCACTAAGACCTTCTTTACTTAGAAAGTATTTTTCAGCCTCGGCTTGAGATGAAGATTTTACCGTTTTACGTTCTGCCTCTTCATCTTGATCTATTTGTAATTCATTTGCGCGAATGTTTTCGTTGAAGGCGGCAGCTTTGTGTTTAAATGGTTCCTCTACTTCTAATGCAACCAAATTAATACTATCAAGGTATAGTCTTAATGTAGTACCATCATATGTTGCTGCTATATGATACCATCGATTAGGCGCCTTTAAATCAATTGGCGCAAGGCGAATATACAAGTCGTGAGTACCTTGAGTAAAAACGAAAGTCCAAAAATTATCTCTACCTGCTATAATCCCATATCTACCAGAAATTAAAGCGACACGGACAGTATCTGCACCACCACAACATTGAAGCCAAATTTCAAGTGAAAAATGAGTTTCCGGTTTTGGTGGAACAACCTCAGCGTGATATTTACAGTCCATTACACTTTTACCTCCTGGACGAAATGCAACCGATTTTGTATACGGGTCATTCAATATGGGACCTTGCTGCTCCAATTCACACCCAGATGAATAGTAACCTATAAAATTGTTACCAAGAGTTCCAAAATTATCACTGGTGCGACTTCCTTTACGCTCTGACATTTTGAAGAATAACAACGGTTTATCATTTATAACAGATGCAACATAAGTGTTTCTTTCTTGCTTCCGAGCAAAACACGTGGTGATAATTGCATCTGCATAAGGCAAAATAGGAACGTTATGTCTCACTACAGGGGCTACCTCCAAAAGATCTAAAATAGTAAAATTGAAAAAGTACGGTCGTTCCATGAAATCACTTAAACATGTTAACGATAACTGAGCACCTAACATAGCGAGAATTCGTTTGACAGTGTATATAATAACTGGTTTCAATATTAGAACTAAATCAGTTTTTTCACTTTTTGAGCACGCACATTTACCATATTTCTCTTTAATACCTTCAAAGATTAGATGCCGCAATTTTTCACCAGCATCATCGCTGGAGCCAGTGACCACATTAAGGTATTCTATTACTAGCGTCGTCAAAATTTGATAAGAAGTACACTTAGTCTTAGTAAGGTAGTTTCTAAGTTGTAATTTTACCAATGATTTAATAGTTCTTGCTACCATTTCTCCCAGTAGTACCGATCTTACATTTTCATTAATGATTATGTTATCTCTACTGACGTTTTTATTTCCAATATATACAACAATATTTTTCCTTGTCTTCTCAAGAAAAGGCTTATCCAATGGAATCGAAAAGGACCGTAATGGATTTTTCTTGTTACCATGAATGTCAACGTGAAACAAAAGACTCGTCGGAGAAGTTGCCATAGTTGAACTAGACGTTTCTGATGTATTATTAGTAGTAGCATTGCTATCATAACTTGAAGCCAATAAATCAACGAATATTTGATCTCCATGCTTGACGTCATCAATAATATCATTTGTAGTACGAATAGAAGTACTAGAAAAAGTTAGCGTGCAATGACCAGGTATTGCATGCCATAAATAAGAACGCAATAAACCTAAATGCCTAACTCCAATACCATTTGAATGCATTTCAGTGGCTATATTTATACCCAAACCTTCACTCAAAGGTACAGTATAGTTTCTGGTTGCAAGATCATTTGCAAACGAAGGAATGACATTGTCTACGAGATTAACGCAGGCATCATGAAGATTCTTGTAATTATTAGCAAAATCTTTTTGTCCAAAAACTAATAAATTAGAAGCATCAGGTGACAGGGAAAGTTCTAATCGCCGTAAATACTCCGGTCTCAACGACCTCCAAAAAATGGATTGTTCCCTAGGTGATCTAGGTAAATGTGGTGTTGTTTCTGGTAATTCTGATGGAAATGCGCGCCAAAAATCTTTCACAAAAAATTGCTCATTTAAACCTCGATAACCTTTAACTTCAGCACTACAATATGTCAATACTGGTGTAAGATCAGCTTTGCCTTTAACAAAATGCTCGGATAAATTTAGTTTTGAAGCTGCCTGCTTAAATATGTTCATCAATGGTTTACTTTTGTTTAAAAACATAATGGTGTCATCCTCTCGATTATTCCCGTTACTGTCATTAGCAGGCGGCGGATTAAGACCAATAAATCCATATACAGGCTCTACTGTAATTTTTCGAACTTCTCCTTCATCATTAAATATAACCCTTTCAATTGGTAATGATGAAATAGCCAATACTCGAAAACCCATGTAATCCACACAGCAAACTAAAGCTGTATTAAGTTTTGGTAAGTGTAACTTATTATACTCTAAAGAATGTAATCGTTCTTTACTATATGCTTTACTAGCAAGTTCATCATTTCCATCAAATATACCATGATAATCTTGTAACACTTGATATGTAATATTGTGATTTTCATAAATAAAATATTTACCCCATCCTTTATCCTTTTCCTTACCCTTCGTGCTTTCGTTATGAGTATATAAATCACAAATCTTATCGACATCAAATAACCCTCTCCCACTTTCCTTACTTCGTCCTTGTACTATAAATTCGTCTTTCACTTGTATCGTTTTCTTATGCTTTGGCTGCATGTGCTCATTAATTATAACTATAGCATCGTTAGTCGCAATATCCAAAAATGATTTACAAACAGATCTAATTTCACCATACTTTAACATTAATTGATCATCATCATCTTCAGGCAAATCATAAGCATTTGCTAAACGTTTCATCCAACTAGTCCGCTCTTCTTCCGGTACAATAGTTTCATTGGTTATACCCTTCAATTTACGATCACCATATTCTAAAATAAAACTTCTTCTTTTTTGTATTTCAAAGCATGAAAGAGCTATCTTTTTGTACTTATCTTTTAGTAAAGAGATTTCTCTCAATGTTTCATCACGAGCTAGTAAATATTTTTTAAGGTAATTATTAAAACGATCCAATTCAAAGTTGATAATACTTATTGGTTGTAACGATTCATTGGTTGCCATTCTTTGTTTAACCATGGTGTCAAAATCACTTAAAGCTTGATTTATAATATTATCATAGAGAATATACAATCCACCTTCTACATTGTGTTGTAACTTTTTTAGTTCGTCAAGCATGAAGCCGAACTCTCGATCTGTATACAATAAATTCATCAGAAAAGTTGAAATTTCTTTAACACTATACTTTGATGAATTAAATTTGAAATAAGTAATCAAGTCAGTTGTAATTTCATCTATTGAATGGTGCATAAGATATTTTAATAACAGACGCTTTGAAGGGACCTCACTAAAAATTTCTTCAGCTTTATACTCGGTGATTGCTTTGTGAAGTGATCGCAATCTAGTAATGAAATCAGTAAAATTTAGATAAGGCGCAATCATATTCATACGCAATTCTGTTTCATATTTAGTTTCTCCTTTTGTTGTAGGGTCAAACTTATAATAACCTTTAATGATACTTGTCGCACGGGCTTTTGCCTTTTCATTATTTGACGCGTCTTCATTATTTTCTTCATTTTCATTATTGACTTCTTCATCATCATCTGGACGTGGTGTATTAATTGAGTCTGCAAGTAGAAAAGATGTTTCTCCCACACTTTTCTCTTTACCAAATCCAAACATTTTACCAATATCAACTTCGTTTGATGCATTTTGTAATGTAAGCAAATGCTTTGAGGTGTCATCATCAAATGTAATACCACTGAAATCTTCCTTAGACTCTAATCTCTTAAATCTGGTCTCAATATCAACCCTCCCTTTATTAATTGCGTCTTCAATCATAAGCATTACTGTATCAGCTCTTGTAATAGACTGTCCAGTAGCACTTAATTTAGCCTGCTTTAATCGCACCTGAGCATCCCATTTCATTTTACCCATACCTGTTAGACTTTCCCTTTTCTTAAATTCACTTAAAATCTTATTTTTCATTTCATTAATAGCCATATCTTTCGCCTGAAAAAATGCTTGTCGCTTAGATGCCAATTCGGCCTTTTTACGATCTTTATTACTGCGTATCATTGCCTGAATTTTTATTGCCGCATTATTTTTAATAGTTGATATATTATACATCACATTGACGTAATAGTTATGATAGCTGCTTAAAGGTGTAACACGTTTACTAGCGGATTTTTTAATTTTCATCAGAAATTTACTGTAATCGGTTTTATTGGTATCATCTTCTCCCATTGCCATTGCCATTACATGAACTGATTGCATGTACTTCGGATTTAACTTACTACTATATTTTCTAATAGATAAGTGATTTTGATACTTAAAGTCACTTAATGTTATCATTCCATGCGACAATAATGACAATGGAGACATCTTATTCCGTTGATATGTACAAAAATTTTTTTCCATGCTTGTTAAATTTATCCCTAATGTTTTGATCAAGTAGCTAGAATTCGATACTAGAGTATTGATAAGTTGCTTCGTTTCGTATTTTGTAAGACCTTGAGTCGTACCGTGATCAAATGGATCAACACCAAACGACAGAAATGAACGTTTAATATAATTATGAACATATTCTTCAGATTGTAAATACTTAATTGCCTTTAATCTAAATAACGTTTGCTGAAATAACATTACAACTTTCGTTATAAAATCAATTGAGTATAAATAATTTTCTGATTCATCAATTTCACTACTTTTATGTTGCATATAAAATAATTGTAACATCAAATTAAGTTTTTGATTAAAATTACCACGCATGTTTAATATAAGAGATGCAACAAATAGATCTAATCGACAATATATTTTCTTCTTCTTGGTTACCTGCTCATCCTCTTTATCATTAATATTTTTCAAAACATAAGCATTTGCTTCATCTAGTAGAAAGTAATTGAATAATGGCAATATTTCATCTTGCTGTTTACGTATAGAAACAGCTTTTTCAAATAATATTTCAGCATCATTCAGTTGCGACAATAATTTTAATATAGCATTACTTTTTGACTCAACTGCACTAATTTTATCTTTAATAACTATTTTTATACTGGCAATATCTTCCATGATACTTTTAGCTTTTTTGCCTGCAGCAGCACCACCCGTATTACTGTTTTTATTCAGCTTATTCTCTAATTGAATCAAATCATTTTTTAATTCGTTGTATTCAGCTCTTGCTTGATCCAATTCTGTATTTGCAGTTTCCAATTCGTTTACTAATCGACTGATTTCAACCTTCGCAATATCTTCTAATTTTTGTGCCGCTGGAAGCTCTTGTCCTTCAGCTTCATTAAAAGCTTCGAGCTCTAACCTTTTATTCATCAAAAGTTGGTTATCCGCAGATGTTTTTGTATTATGAATATATCTTAAGCCACTTATTTCATCATCATAGGCTGCTTCAGCAGCTTTATACTCATTATCCCATTCTATTTTGAATATTTTAAATGCTCCAGATGGCAATTCTTTCTTGTTTCGCTCTAAAATTTCTAAGCGCTTATTTTTAGACGCAGAATATTTAACCTCAACTTCATTAATTTTAGTTTCTCTAGAAATTGCATGATTTTTTGCTGATCTTTCTAGACTGTCGATAACATTATTACGCGACTGCTTTGCTAAAGCAATAGCTCGTGCCTCTGCCTCAGATTTTTGTACTTTAAGCGCAATATCTTTAGCATAAACAACATCATCTTTCAATGCACAGTATCCGAAATAGATTGGATTTATATAGGAGCTGTCAAAATCTAGATTTTTTACTTCTGTAACAATCTCAGTATTTTTTGTATCTATAGCGTGAACCGTTTTATTGTTATGTATAGCTGTAGTTATACTTGTAGGAGGAACACCCTCTGGTAGTGGTAACGAATCAACTCTCTCGTTTCTAATTTCCTTAACTAAATCTTCCTTTTCATCTTCAGTGTATTCCAAATTATCATTGACTCTTTTAATTTTTTCATCTTCCGTTAAAGTATATTCTTCATCACTTTCTTCATCATCAGTATGTTCATCTACCGGAGCTTTAGGATCGAAATTATCATCATCGTTATCAATATTACTTCCGTCATACGATGGTAGTAAATCATCTAAATCAATATTAGAGGATTTTACATTTGCATTAATACCATTTTTTCTACTTTGAACAAATAATTTATCCTTTTCCTTAAGAGTATTGATAAGATCTATATGCAATTCCTTATGATCCATACAATATCCATAACACGCAGGATGAAAGTTTTGTACCTCTAGAACTTTTTTTTCTTTCTCAATTTTTTCTTTAATGTAAGTGATTGATGAGAAATAGTCACGCCAAGATAATGGTTTATTACAGTCACCAATATCAATTAATGGATTACAAGCTACTAACTCATCATTATTAAATTCTATACCAAGAATTCGATACACAATTTCGTTTGCATGAACATTTGATAAAGATTGAAAAAATTTAATAGAATTTTCATCTACTATCACTTCATTTTCAAGTTCAGTGTGGTCTTGAAATGTCAATCTATTACCCATAGTTACTCACTATATCGAATGCGGTGAGTTACCGCATGATGATTTTGATTTTGATTTCCGGATTTTCAGATTTGGACCGGCAATTACAGAACTTCTTCAGAAGTTCTGCTACTGTGTTACAGATGACTTAAAGCCTTGTTCAAGGCCTACTGAACCCTCAAGGCTTTACAATACGACTTAAGCCTAGATTATATTATTCATACTTAGATATGATACACTTTATTACTTGCCATAACAAATTGTTGAGATCTAAGAATAATTTAGAATTTTTATTACACAATGAAATACAATTGTATTCAGATAACTAGTATATATCCTTAACATTAAATTTAGGGATACTATGAAGATCTAATTGTGCATCCCATAAACCTTGAATTGTTGGTTTTTCACTAATAACTGGTTTCTTATATCCAACAGTTGATACTTTACGACCAACTTGATTCCTTAAATCAAGAGCATAACTATGAATTTCTTCCTTACTTAAATTTTTAATGCATATAGTTTTACTGTTACCATTAGCATATATTCCTCTTAAAAATGGATGGACAGCTCTTTTTTTTTCTGCTTTGAATAAAATTGTGTCATTATTCTTGGCTAATGTTACTAACTCAGTCCTCATCCATTCTCTAACACCTAGAAAGTAAAATGAAAAATTATATATTACTCATAAATAAAATTTGTATAAAAATACTAAAATGCCAATATGAGTAATAAAATTTTACCTTTA
>JACCDO010228558.1_pt1 | contig 28055 bp, 18 predicted proteins | sample 7446101 | NCBI WGS metagenome assembly JACCDO01 (sample SAMN15323440, study PRJNA562643) | freshwater metagenome | isolation source: river surface water | place: USA:Blue River Watershed | collected 2017-08-16
ATTTTAGATTAATATACAGTATTTTAATTTTTAAAAAATTAATTTTTTATTTATGATTTATATATATAAATATATAAATGAATTCATATGATAACCTTAATAATTTTAAATATTTAGGAAAAATAGCTGCAATCACTATAATTGTATTTGTAATATTAAAATATGCTATTAATATGCGACAAATCGAAGCAGTACTGTTAGCTGCTATAATTGCTGTTTCAATTTTAATTATTGAAAATATTATCTTTATAAATAATGAAGCTTCTGATCCTTTAAATTGTGATCAATGTAAAGTTCAACAAGTTGAAAATACATCAAGTCCAAATATATCAAAACCTACAGTACCAAATTCTAATGAAAATTTTGGGATGTTAGAAGATTTAGAAAAAGATATTAAAAATATAACTACAACAATTTTAAATACAAAAGAAAATTTTCAAAATGTTGAACGTGTTGAAAATAAAAAAGAATCTGTAGAAATTTTGAAAGACATAACTAAAGATTTATCAACACAAACCAAACCTCTAGAAAATTCTAGTAGTGAAACATTAGATAGTTATATTGATGAACAAGCAGAAAAGAATTTAGCATTAATACAAGATAAATACATTGAAAAAACAAATATGCCAACTGAATTACCTGCAGGTTATAGTGAAAGTACTACATTCCAACCAAAACCTTCTGGACAAATTCTATCTAATAATGTTCAAGATGAAAAGAAATTTAAAGAAGATATTAAAAATGAATACAATGCATTATTAACAAATGAAAATAAAGATTTTATTGATAATAAAATACCAAGTATGAATCTAAATGATTTAACTGTACCTAATACAGTAACAAAAGGAGACCCAATAAAAGGTCCAAGTATTTCTTTTGATGAAAGTTATGTACAATATCAAAAGAATGGTTTAGAAAAATTAGATCAATTAGATGCTTTAAAAACCAATATTTTTAGAGCATCAATTGGAGATCAAGAAGTAGTACAAAAATATTTGAAAGATGGTGAAAAATATTATAATTCAATTTATTCATATTCAACTGATGCACCTAAAACATATGAAGCATTAAATTCTGAACTTAAATATGGTGATTATAATTATATTGGACCATTAAATAAAGGAATGATTAATAAAGAATATACATTTATTTCACCAACTAATTGGTATCCAATTCCTCCCTTCCCTCCAGTATGTGTAACAAATAAAAGCTGTACAACATGTCCAATTCAAATGACTGATGGAAAAGATTATATGCAATTTGCTTCACTTGAAGATTTTGATAAAGCTAGAAGATTCACTGGAGATATGAGAATAAATATCGATTATATAAAGGATGTTTTAAATAACCCTAATGGATATTAAGATTTTAATCAAGATAATCAATATTTTGAATTATTTCCATAATTTCATTATCATAAATACAATTTTGGGTTTTATAATATAAATAATATTTTGAATAAATTATAGCATCTTCATAAAGTTTATTTTTTGATTTATAAATGCCTTGATTAATGCGAATATATTTATTTATAAATTTACTCATAATAATTCTATATGAAGATATAGAACTAATATTTAATTTTGAATTAAAATCAATATGTTTATTTTCGAATATCATTATTTTAATATATATAAGTTTAAATTTATATATATTTTTCAAATTTTATATTATAGATGTTAGACTTTAAAATTTTATTAATTATAATACTTCTGGGTATAGCCATATATTTAATATATAATTTATATACTACACAGGCTAAATTATTAGAAAGAGTCAGGGAAAATATTAATCAAAAAATAGAAGATGAATGTGATGATTTAAATGAAAGATTGGATAAATTTGAAGAACTAATTGATAGAAAAATAAATGAGTGTAATAAAAAAGTTAAGGATTTGTATTCTATGCAAAACAAAGTGAATGAAGTTCAAAAAATGAATAATCAATCAATAATAAATCAATTCCATCAATTTGATGAAGGTATGGAAGGCATTGAGGAAATTGATGAAACAAAGAATCAAATTTTTAATTCACTGGAAAATTCACAAAGTAATAAAAACTTTAATAAACAAAACTGTTTTATTAAAGTTAATAATGTTAAAAATCAAGATAAAGAAATGTTTTATATGAGCACTGATAATAAAAACAAAGAAAAAATGTCTAAAACTGTTTCCGATGTAACATCAAATCCTACTACAGAAGAATCAAGTACATCAAAATCATCTTCAACATCAAAATCATCTTCAACATCAAAATCATCTTCAACATCAAAATCATCAAAATCAAATAAATCATCAACAATTAAAAAAGGAAAAAAAAAAGATTCCGAAAAGAGCACTGTATTAGAACTATCAGGAGATTTTATTAAAACAAATTGTGTTAATACCAGTAGTCCTATGGCAAACTCAGCTTTTAAAATTTTAAATGAAAGTTCAAATATAATTAAAAATAGTTCATTTGGTAAACTAAGTAGTATGGGTGATGATAATGATTCATCATCAAATAATTCTAATTCTGATTCAGATTATTTTGTTAATAATAATGATGTTATAAAAATTATTAATAATTCATATGATTCACAAGATAAAAAATCAAATTCATATGGTAGTGATGATAATGATGATAATGATGATAATTTAGAAGATGAGGTTCAAATGTTAGGACCTGGTTTAGTTGGAATAATAAATTTAGGAAAGAAAAAACAAAAAATTATAGATATATAATTAAAATTTAATTTTTATATAAAGTATATTATTTTTTTATAAATTAATAATATATACATACATGGATAACTATTACGTAAATTGCCCTCCCAAGATGAATGATGGGAGATTCACTACAAATTATAAAACTGCAACTTGTATCAATGAATATATCAAGTATGTAAATGGTGTTACCAGAGATGATGATTATAGATTATTTTTACAATTAAATGCTACTAAAATGATGGATACTGAATGGGCTTACTTGAGAAAAAATGATTCATGTTGGAATAATGCTTGTGTACACAAGTATCCTTTAAGAATGGATCCTAGAGATTTTTCTAAAGAAAGATTAAATGCAAATTTATTATTCCAAAGAAAAGTATTACCTGATAATCTTAAATGTGAAAGATTTGCTGATTATAGACTTACTGAAACTCCTTTACAAACAAGCGGTATGTCATTTGATTGCAAGACTTGTCCTAATAAAAAATAAGTACAAATTTAAAATTTTTATTTAATATTTTATAAATAAATATGTTTATAAAAAAATATCTATTAAAATTATATTATGGAGAGAAAACCAAATATAAGGGAAAATCTTTATTACCCGAAATTTCCAAAAAGTTTACCACAAGTCTATAATAAAGATCTTTCAAGAATTGACCAAATTTATTCTAAATTTATTAGTTCTGATTATGAAGAAATATTACAAATTGTTTCAAGTGGTGAAATTTTAAATTTTAGAGATGAAGAAGGAAGAACTTTAATTCATGCTATATTATCTAATGATGTTGCTAGTCTTACAGAATCAAAAAAATTAGATATTATTAAATCATTAGTAAATAAAAATGTTTCTATTAATGCTATGGACAAATACAACAAAAATCCTTTACATTATGCAGCAGAAAAAGGCTATTCTATTATTATTGAGTATTTAATATCAATTGGTTGTGATAAAAATTTAATTGATAATGATGGTAATGCACCAATTCACATATTTGTTGATAAATTTATTGCTGAATGTAAGAAAAACGAAGTCTTCGATATTAAAAATAAAGAAATAAAAATACAAAGTTCACCGATACTTAATAAAATAAATGATAAATTAAAAACAGAAATATTATCTAAAATACAACTAGAAAATCTTATAGATGAAGATTTTAAGATTATTGTCAACTTTTTAATATCATTGATTCAAATTAAAAAATATTTTAGTGAGAAAGATATTACAAGTATTTTTAACCAAAAAAATAAAGAAATTATGGATTTTATTAGTTTAATAACTAAAAAAGATGTTACTAGAACTTTAGAAACAGAATTGGAAAAAATTTTATCAAGTTTAGAAAATGATTTATCAGGATTATATGATTCATTTATTAATTTTGATTCTGAAACTGATTTTGATAGTGTTGATAAAAAATTATCAAATCAGGAACAAATAATTAAAAAATCCATTAGTGATAATTCTATTAAAATTAATAAAGAAATGACTGAATTATTATCTTTAATAAAAAAATCTTTTTCTGATAATTATCTGTTTTATGATAAATTATTTAAAACCAATTACTATATGTTTAACCTGAGTTTTTCACCATATAGACCAGCAGGAAATAGAATAGAAACACCTTTTGATATTAATAATAATTATTCATCAACAAGTCCTTATGGTGGATTTTTATGTGCAAATCCTATTCCACCTGATAACCTTTTATATTATTGTAATGGTTTATCTATCACAAATAAATTTAATCAACAACAAAACACATTTTATAATAGTTTATTTTTTAATGATGAATTAGGTGGAAGTTATGCGAGTATGCCACTAAACTATTTTGATAAACAAAATGGAAGAGCTTATATAAATCCAAAAATGATGTTAAGTAATAAATTCTTAATATATGATGTACAAAATCAAGTTAATAATGATTTTTACTCTTATACTTTATTAAATTTATTAGATAGACAGATAACAAATGACCCTGTAAATATTTTTGATTATACTACAATTGAATTAAAATCAGTCGATAATCAACTTAAATTTAGTAACGATTATTTAGATTGGAATTTAGATTTAGGTATTGGAGAAAACTTAAAAGGCTTGCCAATTATCACTGACAGTATAGAATTTGAAACTACTGATACAACAATTCCTAATATAAATTCTAACATAAATACTTTATTTTTATTGTCAAAATATCCTAAGAATTTCGAATCTGATGAAAAAAGAAATAAGGCTGAAAATAATTTTAATATTAAAAAATTAAAACAAGTACTTAATGATAGTTCAAAAACTAATTATTTAACAGATTTATCTATAATTCAAGATTTATATTCTATTGGTAAAATGGATAAACTATTTATTGAGGATGGACAATTAGAAATTCCACAAAACGCAGCTGATCTAGCTAGATTACAAGGGGGAAATTTAAATAAATCAGATGTATTTGATAGATTATATTATATTAATAATCTATCAAATTATTTGAGACCATGGAATAATACTATTAATCCGTGTGGCACCACTGTACCACAACCTGCAAACAATGTTTTGTATGATTATAGTGATGCAAGAACGGATGATTTTTTTAATTTACTTAATGATCCAACACCTCCAGATCGTTTTAAACATGAATTTTTTAAACGTGCATGGATAATAAAAGAAATTATAGACAAAAATTATCCTTTAGGTAATATTTTTAGCTATAAAAATATAGATGGTTCAATAAATAATGATGATTTTGAAAATATTTTTACAAAGCCGCTAGGAAATAACTCAAAACACATTAATAGTACAATTAGTACTATTTTTACATATTGTTACAATATCGTTGAAAATACTAAAGAAAGTTATTTACCAATATTACGTGATGCTGATTTTAACAATCATTCGATTTACTTTAATGTTTTTACTTTTGGGTATATAAAAATTATATTTACTAGCATATTAATTAATTTTGCTATTTTACAGAAATTTATTAAAAATATTGATTTCGAACTATTTAATGAAATACTTAGAGAACTTAAAAAATTAATTGGGAATCAAGACTTAAATGAATATTCCAAAAAAATCTTTAAAGAACATTTAGGTTTTTTACTTGAAGATCTAGATAAAGAAGGTTTAAAATATTTAAAATATTTTAAAGAAAAAAAATATGAAGATGATTTTAAAAAGATATATGAAAAATTATTAGAAATATTAAATATATTTAATGAACAAAGTAATCAATTTGATAAATTACAATCAATCACTTATTCAAAAAAATTAATTGAATATTTAAGAAATCCTACTATTCCTCAATCTATAGATAATTTTTATTATAATAAGTTTAATATCGATTATAAAAATGGATTTCCAAATGATTTTAATGGATGGGTAAATAAATTTATTCCAGAAGATATAACAATATTTGATTACAACTTAATCATCCAGGAATTATATCCTTATTATTATCCATATGATTATAATAAAATATTTAATTTAATTAATGATCCAGAATGGATATTAAAATCTATAATGTTTGAAAATGTAAATACATTTGGTGTTGATGCTGTACAAGGAATAGATGCAGATGGTGATCCAATATTAGTTCCAAATAATTATCAAATCACATTTCCAATAGAATTTAAATTATTTAATATGGAATATAATATTACTAATGAATTTGATTTAATGAGTCTTTACGATTTAATTAAATCAATCTTAAATCCTGATTATTTTAAATTTGGATATTATAATCTTGATTATGAGGATAACCAAAACCCATTTTATGATAATAAAAAAGAATACGAATCGAAATATTTTAATAGAAAAATTCGTTTATTAAATGCAAATATAGATGATTCACCACCATATATATGTAGATTTGTTGGAACGAAAACTGGATTTAATATTAGTGATTTAAGTAAAAATTCTTTGTCACTAATAGGATTATTAAACTATAAAGAAATAATTAATTTGATAGTAATAGATTTTACAAACAAATTATTAGCAAGTAGAAGTATTGATACATATTTTGATTTTGATATAGAAAATTTAGCTCTTGATCAAAAAGAAATAGAAGAATTTAAATTGATAATTACTGAAATAAAATCAAATGACGAAATTAAAAGATCAATTATCTCTGGAACAGTAAATGATTACTTCAAAATGATAATATTTTCTCAAAAAAATATTGAAGCACAAAAAATATTTAATCAATATATAGATTCCAAAAAATCTATATTAGAAAAATTAAGTAAATTTAATGTTAGATTACCAAAATATCATTCAAAACTAGATATAGAACTTAAAAATGTCATAGAAAAAAAAGTTCCTACTTTAGAATTAATGTTTTCAGAAATTGATAAAGAACCATTATTTTCTCAATCTACTAATCAATTAAAAATAATTGGTAATAAATGTGTAGATTTAAATATGGTGGATAAAATTATTCATATGAATATGAGAATAGAAGATATTAATGGAAACACAATATTAAATAAATTAATTTACCAATATAATATTTATGGTATTAAAAAGATTTTGTGTATTGATCCAGAACTTAGAACATACAAAAACTCTAGAGATGAAACACCTTTAGATTATCTTGAAACTTTAATTAAAACAATTCAAAGCGAATATATTAGAGGATTAGAAAGTAGAATTAATCAGTATGGGGAAGTTCTTCAAAATCAAATTACCCAATCAGAAAAATATAAAGAATTATCTTTGGATGAGGAAGAAAAAGTAGTATATAATTTGATTTTAATGTGTATATATATGTTTAATGAATTTATTTGGATGAAAATGTATAGTTTTCCTAATGGGTGGACTTTAGAAAACAAAATACAAATATGTAAATTACTTCAAATTGGACCAAATAACGAGGATCTACTTATTAAATTATTTAATGAAGAGGATGAAAGAGAATTAGAAAATGAAAGTAGAGAATTTATTAATAAAAGATATTCAGAAGAATTTGAATATTTATTAAAAGAAGAAATTGATGATTTGAATAATAAGATAGCTGAATTAGATAAAGCAAAAACAGATTCAAAATTATTAACTGATGTTGATGACTTGAAATTAAAATATGAAATACTTAGAAGTGAAAAAGAGAATAAAATTTTGGAATTTAGTCAAAAACAAAGAAAATTGGTTTCGAATGTAAGCCATTCAATTATTCCAGAAATTGATAAATACAGAAATGATTTGATAAAACAAAATTTCATTGATTACACAAAATATGATGAACTTGTTGTTGAACTTAGAGATGTTTATTACAAGATGATAAAATTACTTAATAAAAAAGTGAATATTATAACAGTGTCAGATGATCGTACTATAGCAAATTCACAATTATTATTAATGAATCTAAGTGAACCAATAATTAAATCCAATATAAATTTATTGAATAATTATAACAAAAAAGTTATTGATAGTATATATTCTGAATTTGAAGATTTAGATAAATATGATGATACTGAATACAACACAGTAAATTTAGCAATGTTAAATATTATAAAAATAAATGTGATAAATGTAATATCAGAAGAATTATCAAAATTATTATTCAGATATTTTATAAGTAATTATGATAGTTTATATATTCAAAAAGTAAAAGCAAATCCAAAAGGCGCTAGTACTGATATTATAAGTAATGGATTATTTACTGTGGTAAAAGATTATTTATATACAAGTGCAAATATAAAGTTAAAAACTATTAATCCTGATAAAGATATCAGTTTAGATTTAATAAGAGCTCGTGTTGTTAAAAATATTTATAAGATATTTGGAATTATTACATTTGAATTCGATAGTGAAGAATTTAATGAAGTAATGAATTTAATTAATTTTTATAGTGATGTAAGTGATAATATTAGTTTGAATACTTATGAAGAAATGATTAAATTATTAGTAAATCTTAAAAAGATTTCATTACTTGAAGAAATTCAAGAATTATTAAATTTACCTGTTGAAGAACTTAAAAAAATATGTGTATAATTTTTATATAATTTTATAATTTTGTTATTTGAATAATCAAATAATAAATTTAAGAGAATAATTTTATTGCAAATATTTACAATCTAGCTGTAAAAGTATTAATATTTGTATTTTCAGGAGAATTATCAATAGAATTAATTTCTAAAGTAAGAGAATAATTTCTGTTATAAAAGTTTACTTGATTACCAGATGGGTCAATAAAGGTAAACTCTAATTCTGATAAAAATCTGATAGGTGGATTTAAATATACAGGTGCATTTACAAATGAATTAAATATGATAGAGTTTGGAGCACCACTCATTAAAAATTTATAAAAATATGATGGACCATTTGGATTTTGATTTATATTAAAATTAGTACATTGTAAAAGAAGATATCTATTAGATGAATTATCAAAATCATTAAAAATTTGATATTGACTTACTTGATTATTAGCTACTAAAATTTTACTAATATCATAAACATAAGCCATTAGATTATTAATAATATAATTAGTTTGAATACCAGCATATTCAGTAATAGCCTGTGTATTACCTACATATCTGAATCCAATAAGTTCTCCAATAGTATCAGGATAATCAAAACGTAACCTAAATGAATTTGGTGTTTTAATAACAACACCAAAACCACCTCTTGTATTTCCAACATCTGGGATTAAATTAATATTTTGTAAAATAAATTCATAAAAATCATTATTTGATACATTAGTAATAATATGACCTTCTGATGAATTTATATAATTTTTACTTATTACAAAATAATCTAAACTTCCAGAAATATATATTCTATCGCCAACTCTTAAATTATGATTTGGATGATTTATTTTTATTCTAAAAAGATTACCATTTGGATTTTTTAAATCTATACTAGTTAAATCTGTATAACCAGATATACAATTAGGAAGAATATATTTATTAAAACTTTTAAATGAAGCAATATTTGAATTTTCATCTAGTATAACGTCAAAATCATTAAATTTATATAAGTTTTCATCATTTACAAGTATTCTAGGGGTTTTATTCATAAGTTCAATAAGTATATTTTGTAATTGTGGATAAGAATAATATCCTGTTGGAATTGAAATAGAATACGTTATTTTATCAAGAAGATTATCCCAATATAATTTATTATTAGGAATAGGAACAAATAAATTATTAATAGAACCAGTAAATGCTCTTCTAAATGTAAACTCTGCATTAATATTTTTTAAAATATTAGGAATTTCTGAACTAATAATTGATATAGATGCAACATTATTTATATTTTTTTCAAAAATTACTTTAAAACTACTAGGAGTAGGATAACCAACATTTACTCCTATAACTGTCCCTATTTCAATATCAAAACCAGTATAAAACTCTCCATTAATCCATTTGCCTTCTAATGTTATATTTTGATTTAATGAAATTTCATTTGTTAATCTTAATTCTATATAATTTTGTGTTACATTTGTGATTAAATGATATGGTTGTAAATAATATTCACTTAAGGGAACATTTGCGTTTAATAAACTTATTGGATAATTGCCTAAATTATAAAATGTAATTTCACAATCTGATACTAAAGTTTGATCAAGTTGATTTTCACTATAAAAAGTTATTGGTAATTCAAATTGTAATCTAAAATCATTTCCCTTAGAATATATTGATACTTTTTGTGTTTGATTAATCAAGTTTAATGGTATATTATTAAAATAGTCTCTACCTTGGTAATTTACATATTTTATAGATAATAAAATATCATAATATGGAATTGTAATTAAAAAGTTAGGTTTTAAATCTAAAACAACAATATTTGATTTGTCTTCAAAATAAAAATTTAACGATTTATAAAAATTTTTATAAAATCTAAAACCTCTTAAAATAATTTTATCACCAACTTCATATTGTTCCTTAGGTTTATTTAATAAAATCCTAAATTTATTAGTATTAGGAGTGAATACTATTGTATTTGGTTGTAGTTTTGTATAATTAGTTGTATTAAATGTTGTTTGTGCTATACGATTTGCCGAATCAATATTAATGATTGTTTTTTTTATAATTACTCTTGTATTAAGTCCTCCTAAGTTTTTATTTGAAAGATATTCGAAATATGGATCATAAGTTTTTGGAAATATTATTGGATTTGTATAATTTATACCACCAATTGTTGTTGGTAATGTATTTAATCTATAAGGATTAGTATTTAGCTCCAAATATAAATTTTCAATATAATTATCATTTTCATTTTTTGTTCTTTCTAATTTATTTTGATAATTTAGTAATCTTAAATAATCATTTGTTTGTTCATCTATAATTTTTTTTTGATTTTTAAACATCTCTTCTGAATCATCTAGATCACCACCTATATGACTTTCAATGAATTTTACATTACTTATAAGATTTTCTGATAATTCGCTACTCATTTATATATTTATAATCACAAAATTTTAACACTTTTTTATATAAAATTTATATAGAAATATTATAATATCATATACTATATAACATTTTTATATACTATAATTTCAATCAAAAAATTGATAAAAAATAATTTAAAGATTTATTAAATATACAACTTCTAATTATTGAATGACTTCTAAAAATGAATCCAAAAGTTCTAAAAAAGGCAATAAAGCTCCTTCAATTGAAGAACAATATAAAAAAAAATCATTACATCAACATATTTTAGATTTACCAGATACTTATATTGGTTCTGTTCAATGTGATACCATTGAATTATTTACTTATGATGAAGGAGAAAATCAAATAGTTATGAAAAAATCAAATATTGTTCTAGGATTATACAAAATTTTTGATGAAATTCTTGTAAATGCAGCAGATAATACAGTTCGTGATTCTAAATGTAATCTTATTAAGGTTAATATTGATCCTGATACTGGTATAATTTCAGTTATGAATAATGGTTCATCAATTCCAATTGAACTTCATAAAGAATACAATATTTATGTTCCTGAACTTATTTTTGGTAACCTTTTAACCTCTGGTAATTATGATCAAAAAGGTAAGATTGTTGGAGGTAAAAACGGAATCGGTGCAAAATGTCTCGCACCTGATACACTTTTACCACTTTGGGATGGAACATTTAAACAAGCAAAAGATTTAACTTTATCTGATAAATTAATTGGAGATGATGGAAAATTAAGAAATATAAAAAAAATTATCAATGGAAATTCTCAAATGTATGAAATAATTCAGGCAAATGGAGAAAATTATAAAGTTAACAATAATCACACACTTACTTTACATATGCCAGATCACAAAGTAATTTTTTGGAATGGGTTTGATAATGGATGGTCTGTTTTATGGTGGAATAATAAAGATAAATGTATTAACAAAAAAACAATTAAAATCTCACACAATAAAATTACTTGCCCAGAATGCAATATTGAACTACATGGAAATTTAGGTAGACATTATAAAAGAGTTCATAAAGATAAAAAGATTCCTAAACAACAACGCAAATCTCCAACTAAAGAAGCACCAGATACTCTAGAAGTTAAACAAGCAAGAGTTCAAATTGAAGAGTTTTGTAAAACAATTTCTGATAATAATGTTTTTGACATTGATATTCAGGATTATATTAAATTAAATGATACTACAAAATTAAGATTAGCTGGTATTCGTGGCGAATGTGTCCAATGGGAACATAAAGATGTTGAACTTGACCCTTATATTCTAGGTTTATGGCTTGGAGATGGTATGCAAACTGGATACAATTATGCCTGTCATGGTGAAAATGATCCAGAAATTATAAATTATTTAACTGAATGGGGTAAAGAAAATGATGCTACTATTAAAAGAACAGCTAGATGTATTTATAATTTTTCCTCAACTAATAATTATCATAAAAAAGGATTTGCTCCACTTAAAAAATATTTAGATAAATATAATTTAACAAATGAAAAATATATTCCACAAGATTATATTATAAATGATCGCGACACAAGATTAAAGATTCTTGCAGGTATAATTGATACAGATGGACATGTTTCAAGAGATGGAACAAGAATTACAATTTGTCAAGGTATTAATCATGAACGTTTAATTAAAGACGTAGTTACATTATCTCGCTCCCTTGGTTTTAACACAAATTTAATCAAAAAGAAAACTTCTTGGAAGTGGAAAGGTGAATTAAAAAAAGGAGAATGTTATTCTGTAAATATTTCAGGAAATATTGAAGACATCCCAACACTACTTCCAAGAAAAAAATGTGTGAATATTAAATCACATTCATATAAAACCACTGGTCATATTAAAGTTAACGATATCGGTAATGGAGATTATGTGGGAATTGAAATTGATGGAAACCAAAGATTTGTTATTAATGATTTTACAGTTACACATAATTGTGCCAATATTTATTCTGAATCATTCGAAGTTGAGATTGTGGATCCAATTAAAAAGAAAAAATATTATCAAAAATTTTCTTCTAATATGTTTCAAAAAGAAGAACCAGTTATTACTGATATTGGTAAAAATATTGAATCATACACAAAAATTAGTTTTAAACCTGATTATAAAAGATTTGGTCTCAAAAAACTGTCATCTGATATGGCAAGTCTTATGAAACGTAGAGTATATGATATTGCAGGCACTACCTCTTCAAATGTTAAGGTATATTTAAATGATAAATTACTTGATATTAAAACATTTGAGGATTATATTAGAATGTATTATTCTGATGAAAGTGTTAATATTATTTATCAAGATTTTAATCCAAGATGGTCTGTTGGTATTGTATTTGATCCTAATTCTGGATTTCAACACATGTCATTTGTTAATAAAATTAGTACATTTCAAGGAGGAACTCATTTAAACATGATTGTAAATCAGATTGTTGATAAAGTTACTCAAACAATTTTAGATAAACATAAAACACTTAAAATAAAACCATCTCAAATAAAAGATAATATTACTGTATTTGTTAATTCTACTATTGAAGATCCATCATTTAGTTCACAAACAAAAGAAAATCTAACAACTAAATCTTCTTTATTCACTATTAAATGTGAACTCGATGATAAGTTTATTCAACGTATTTGTAAAACTGGACTTGTTGATGAATTAGTTCAAATTGCATCTGTTAAACAAATGGCAGAACTTGAAAAGTCTGATGGTAAAAAGAATGATAATATGAAAGATTTAAGTAAACTTGATGATGCCCGTCTTGCTGGATCCAAACGTTCCAGTGAATGCAGACTAATTTTAACAGAGGGAGATTCAGCTAAATCATTTGCTATTTCAGGTCTTGAAGTTATTGGAAGAGATAAGTATGGTGTTTTTCCATTAAAAGGTAAATTACTAAATGTTCGTGAAGCTACTCCAAAACAATTACTTGAAAATGAAGAAATAAAAAATCTTAAAAGAATTTTAGGTCTTAAACAAAATCAAGTTTATACAGATACCAATAAACTCAGATACGGTGGTATAATTATATTGACCGATCAAGATGTTGATGGATCTCATATTAAAGGTTTATTGATGAATTTTTTCCATTACTTTTGGCCAAGTCTTCTTAAGATTGAGGGATTTGTACAATCTATCGCTACACCTATTATTAAGGTTTATAAAAAATCTGATACTAAAAAAGCAAATCCAGAGATATTTTATACTTTATCTGATTATAAAAAATGGACCGAAAAAGTTGGTGAATCTAGTAAAAATTACCAAATCAAATATTTTAAGGGTTTGGGAACATCAACTGCTAAGGAGGCTAAAGAATCATTTACTGATCTTGAAACTAGAATTATTAATTACGTTTGGACACTCGACACATCAAAGACAATTATTAGTAAAACTTCCAAATCTAAAAATGCAGCAGAAGAATCTGATGGTGTTTCTTCAAAATCATCAGTATCAAATAAATCTTCTAAATCTGATGCAGATTCTGAATCAGAAGTTGGATTAGACAAATCTGAACCTTCTTATCAAGCACTTACATTGGCCTTTGCTAAACAAAGAGCTAATGATCGTAAAGAATGGGTTAGAAAATATGATTCTGATAATATTATTGAATATTCAAAGAAAAAAATTACTTTTGATGAATTCATCAATAAAGATTTAATTCAATTTTCTCATGAAGATAATATTCGTTCAATCCCAAGTATTAATGACGGTTTAAAGCCTTCACAACGTAAAATTATTTATGGTGCATTTAAACGTAAATTAGAAAATGAAGAAATTAAAGTTGCACAACTTTCTGGTTATATCTCAGAACATACTGGATATCATCATGGTGAAATGAGTTTACAAGGTGCTATTATTAATATGGCACAAGATTATTGTGGAGCTAATAATATAAATCTTCTCAAACCTCTCTGTAACTTTGGTTCAAGACGTATGGGAGGTAAAGATGCAGCTAGTGCAAGATATATTTTTACCCAATTAGCTGATTTAACTAGATACATTTATATTAATAAAGATGAACCAATACTTAGTCATAATATTGAAGAAGGTGATATAGTTGAACCTGAAAGTTATTATCCAATTATTCCTATGATTCTTGTTAATGGAGCTGAAGGTATTGGAACAGGTTTTAGTACTTGCATACCTCCATTTAATCCATTAGATATTATTTCTAATATTAAAAAATATCTTAAAGGATGTGATATTAACAAATTAGATGAATTAATTCCTTGGTATAGAGGATTTATTGGAAGTATTGATAAGGTTAATGATAATACATTTAATTCTATTGGTAAAGTAAAAATTATAAATGAAACAACTGTTCATGTTACAGAATTACCTATTGGTACATGGACACAAGATTATATTGATTTCCTTTCTGGATTTATTCAAAAGAATGAACTACTTCATGACTATGAAAATAATTCAGGTAACTTTAAGATTGATATTAAAATCTATTTCAAAACAAATGAATTACAAAAATTAATAAAATCTAATTCTCTTGAAAAGAAACTTAAACTTATTACCCCAATTAAAACTTCTAATATGCATCTTTATAAAGATAATATTATTACAAAATATAATTCACCAAATGCTATTCTTAAAGATTATATTGATATTAGATTAAAAATTTATGACATCCGTAAAAAACATTATCTCAAAGTTCTTGAAAATGAAATGTCTGTTCTTAAATATAGAAAGAAGTTTATTGAACATATTTTATCAAAAAAAATTATTATTGAAAAACGTAAGAAAACTGATATAATCCAAGATTTAATTGATTTTAAATATCCAGAACTTTCAATCAGTTATGGTGGTAAGCCTTCTTATGACTATTTAACTAATTTACCACTATTTTCACTTACTCAAGAAAAAATTGATGAACTTAATAAAGAATATCAAGAAAAAGCTGATGAACTAGAACTATATTCCAATACATCTATTCAAGATTTATGGATGAGTGAGCTTGAAGTATTTGAAACCCAGTATAAAAAATGGACAGAATCTTTTGAAGAATTACTTAATGAAGAATCTGGAACCAAAAATAAAAATACAAAAAAATCTAATAAATTTGTCTCAAAATCTGATACCAAGATTAATATTGTAACTGATGAAAAAGCTAGTAAAACAAATAATAAATCTACTAAAACAAGTAAAAAATAAATTAATTAATTTAATATTTTAGGTTAGTTTTTTTTTATTAAAATTTATATAAATTAAATATATATTTTATAAAATTTTATGAAGTTGCAAAGAATAGATCAAATGAAAAATATAGATCGATTTGCCAAAATTGTCTATATTAATTTTATGGAACTGCAAAATCAACCAGATATTAATTTTTCTATAGACGATATCAATTCAACCTTAACTTCAAGTGGTTTTCTAGGTTGGCTTCTTTTAAAAGATGATGGTACAATCATTGGATATATTGTTGGTGAATTAAAAGATATTGGAGATGGAAGATTTGTTTACTTTTTAAGTTATTTTTATATCATCAAAAAATATAGAGCAAAAGGTTTAGGTTTTAAAATGTTATTGAATTGTATTGAACATATTAAAAATATTAATGTTAAATATATTATGTTAATTTCTAATATATTTTCAAATGCATTCAGACTTTATTCAAAATTAGGTTTTGTCCCTGACCCTATTATTAAAATTAATAATCCTAACTATTGTGTACTTATTTATTATACATAAACATCTTTATCACAATATAATTTTTTCAAATAATTGATTTAATTAATAAATAATATATATAATATAATAGCAATTATAATGTCTTTATCACAATTGGTTAATCATATTGATTTAGATAAATATCCAATTCTTAAAAAAATAGATAAAGAATATCTTCCATTTGTTTTAGATGAAATTTTTAATATTGGATATAATACATGGGTTAAAAATTTTATAAAAAATGAAATTAGTGTTGAAGGATTACAAAATACAATTACAGAAAGTAAATTATCAAGTAGTAAAGGTCAAGTTGGAGAAAATATAGTTATTGATTTAATTGTTGATAAATTTAAAGATATCCAAGTAGAAAATACATCAAAAATTCCTCATCATGGTGATATTCAATTAATATTAACAAATGGTAAAAAAGTAATTGTTGAAGTCAAAAATTATAATAACACAATTAATCAAGAACAAATTGATAAATTAAAATTTGACATGAAATTTTGTTCTATCACATATGCAATTTTTGTTTCATTAAATTCTGGTATAGTTGGAAAAAAAAGATTTGAACTTGAAAGTTTTTATCATGAAAATTCAAATTATTATATACTATATTTACCATATTCAATGCATAAAACAATTCCTTCCCGTAAATACATGATTTCACATAATTCACAAGAAGAATCTATTTTTAATTTAGGATTGAAAATTGAATTTTCCTTGTGTATTTTACAAAGTATTAGTGATTCAGTTATAAAATTAAATAATTCAAAAATTATAAATACTGATTTAGACTATTTAATAAATGAATTTAATTCTTTTTTCGATGAATTCAAAGCAGTTAAAAATTCATGTAATAAATTAGAAGAAAATATAAAAAAAAATATTGAATCACATCTTACAGTTATAAGAGATTATGAATTTTCTATTAAAAATAAAATTAACTTTTTGATTGAAAAAAAACTTGGAAAAAAATTAAACAGAAAAATTTATAATAAAAATATTCAAATTGTTTCTAATACTATTAATGATTGGGATTTATTATACGGAGTTAACCATATTGGTAAAATAACATGGTTTGATTCACAATATGATTTAGTTATTAAAAAAAATAAATATTATGTTCATGATTTTTTTGATTCAATGGATGAATGTATTGAATTTATAAATAGTATTTAACATCTATTAATTTTTTTATCTATTATAATATTAATATTAATTTTTATGATAAAAATAAAATTCTTATTTTTAACTTTATATCTATATTTTATGTATTTAATGTCTTCGCTTATGTTATTTACTCCAATAACTTTACTAAATATTTATAATCAAAATATTGGTTTCGCTATTAAAAATATGTTTTATATATCAGTAAGTTTTTGTCTAAAATATTTTTTGAATACAGAAGTATTTATAAATTCTAATAGAGCAGCTCTTGATCTTATCAATGAAAATAGGCAAGTAATTATTATTCAAAATCATTTTAGTGAAATAGATTACATGTTCGTATCATATTTTCTTACAAACTTTAAAAATTTTTATCAAGTTTTCCGTTATAAAATGATTTTTGTTGCAAAGAAATTAGTTGGTAATATATTTATAGGTTTGGGTATATTTAGTTTGTTATCAAAAGATCTGTATTTAAATAGAGATATTAAATCTGATTATACTAAAATTTCATCAAATAATAATGCTAATCTATTATATATTTTTCCAGAAGGAACATGTTTTAATTCTTTTACTAAAAAAATATCTGATAAATTTACAAAAAAAAATAAACTTATCAAATTTAAATATCATTTGTATCCTAGAACTACTGGTATTCATACTATTATGAAATCAAATCCTAAATATAATATTGTATATGATTTTACTGTTATGTTTGATACTGTAGATAAAAAAGATTTATATCAGATACATAAATTTCATGATTTTGTTTTTAAATATGATTTTCCTTCAAGAGTTTTTATTAATATCAACAAATATAATCTAAATTTAGGTGATCATTTTAACCAAAGATTAGAACATATTTATTATAAAAAAGATAATTTTATTAAAAAGTTTGATGTAAATCAAAATAAATTTAAAAAAATTAATTATCATTTTGAAATGGGATTAACTTGTTTTATCTTTTCTAATTTTATTACTATTATTTCTTTATTTCTTTATTTTAAATATGATTTTTTTAGAACATTATACTTTTTTGAAATATTACTTTATTTAATTTATTTTAATTTCCTACAATAGTTATAAATTTTACATTATTATACAACATTTATTTTCATAATTTTTTTTATTTTCATAATTTTTTTTATTTTCACATACAATATTACTTGATATTTCATTTTCACTATCCGATGTAAAATGATTTAAATCATAATTTTTAGAAAAATTTTTCACAGTCATTAATTCATCATTTTTATATGTTAAAATTTTATCATTTTCTCTTTTATAAATTTCATTAATAAAATTAGGTTTATTTTTATATCTTTGAATTCCAAGAGCACAAGATGAAAAAATTCCAATTGGTTCTATTATATAAGAATTATCTGATACACCTACATATACTTTATTATATTTATTTTTTAAAAAATAATATATTTCATAATAAACATCAACTACATTCTTTTTTTGTATTTTAAAATCAAATATATTTTCATAAATAAATATTTCTTCATAAGACATAGTATAATATATTCCTTCTAACATTATTTTTGACAATAAATTATTCCATTCTATATCAATAATTGGATTTATATAATCACATTTTTGTTTTTCTAATACAAAATCTCCAAGATAAATAATGAATTCAAAACATTCTTGTAATAACTTTTGATCAGTAATATGATCTAAAAATCTTATTTCTATTCCATGATTCCAATGTTTATTAAAATTTATATCAAGACCTAGTTGATTCAGACAATTATAAGCACTATTCTTGTGAACTTGTTTATACCACCAATATTCTAATCCACTTACAGATAATAAATTTATTGGTTTAGTTAAAATTTTACCAGTTTCCATTTTATCTGTATCATATGTTCCTAAACTAATATATCTACTAACAATATTTCTTTGTGAACAGTGTGAAAAACATTTTTTATTTTGATAATTAGATATAGTAGAAAATGGATCGGGTGAACCATAAACTGTAATTAAAATTGGTTCTAACCATTGAATAAGTTTTATTAATTTTTTATGTTGGGAAATAAATAGTTCTTTATTTGATATCATTGAATTTGAATCCAATTCAGTAGGTAGAGTTAAATTTAAATGTAATGTTCCATTATTAAACATAGAAATATTATTTTGATTTGTTAAATAAATGGCAAATGGATGATTTCCATTCATAAATTGAATTTTACCAAATTCTTGATATATATTCTCCTGTATAAAAATATGATTTAGTTTTTCTATAAAAATTTTTTTATTTGTTGATAATTCATTAATCACTTTTTCTAATTTTACATTATAAAAATTAGTATTAATAATTTCAATAGTATCTCCATCAAATAACCAAAAATCATTTTGAGAAGAAAAAAAATCATCTTTCTCACTTAAAAATTCTATTAGAGTTTTTTCCATAAAATCTGGATTTGGTGGTGTATCTTTTTTATAAAGGGTTTTATGATTACCTTTATAGTCAGCTTTTGTAAAACTATGAGAATTTATTAATATCGGTAAAAATAAAATACCAGAACCCATTCTTTTTAATGTTATCTTTAATGCTTCATTAAGATATTCTATTTTATAGTTTGAAAAGTAATCAACACTATATCTTTCTCTTGTTTTATTATTTAAAAAAAATTTTTTGTTAACTTTTTTTCTATTTGCAAATTCTAAATATAATTCATTTTCTATACCTAGACCCCAATATTTTGTTTTAGGTTTATATTGTTCCTTATATTTGATATGTTTTTCAATTTGATTATTTCCTATTATTATCAAATCAATCATTAATTATTAGTAAATATAAATAATTATTACAAAAAAATATTAACTCAAAAACTAAAACTCCCTACCAATGATTAAAACTTTTACAATACTAATTTTGAAAATTCTCCTTTGTTCTTACTTAAATTTAAGTATGTTTCTTCAAAAAGATTTTCTATAGATTCAGATACAATTTTAAAACCTAAAATTGATTCTAACATTTCTTTTTCTTCAAAATTTACTACATATTCTTTTCCATATCTCATACATCCATAAACTAGTCCATTCCAAATTTCATTTTTAATTGGATTTACAATATTAAAGTTATTTGTATATATTCTATCACATAAATAAATTATATATTCAAAACATTTATAAATATCATCTGGATTGATTATATGATCAAAAATTCTTATTTCAATTCCATGATTCCAATGTTTATTAAAATTTATATCATAACCAATTTCATCCAACTTTGTATATACACTATTTTCATGAAATCTATTAAACCACCAAAAACTATTTGATGTAAAATCCATTTGACTTATTTTTTTTGTTACTATTTTTCCAGTTTCCATTAAATCACTGTCATATGTTCCAATACTTATATATCTTGATATAGCACATCTTTGAGAACTCTTTGATCCATATGCTTCATTACTTTCTATAAGTTCTACAAAAGGATCTGCAGAACCAAAAATAGCAATTATTATTGGTTCAAACCACTGTATTATTTTTATAGCTTCTTTATGGGTAGCTATAAAATTTTTTTTATCTAAAATTTGTCCATTTGAAACATATGTTGGTAATGTTAAATTAAAATGAAGAGTACCATTATTAAAAATTCCAACATTATTTAAATTAGTTAAATGAGTAGTAATTGGATGATTTTTTTCCATAAATTTTATTTTTCCATATGAAGAAAAAATATTTAATTGCTCAAAATTATTATTTAAATTATTGATAAATTCTTTTTTTAATTCTTCTAATTCTAAAACAACATTTATTAATTTTGTTTTATAAAAATTTAAAGTTGTAAATTCAATTAAATCACCATCAAATAACCATTTATCACTATTTAAAAAATAAATATCATTTTTTTCTAATACCTCTATCAAAGTCTCACCAGAAAATAATAAATTTGGTTCTTGATTTTTTGTATATAAAGTTTTAGAGTTGTTATATATATCAGTTTTTGTAAAACTATGTGAATTTAATATTTGAGGTAAATCAATAATATCATTAGTTACACTGTTTTTTTCGAAATAATTTATTAACATACTGGTAATAAAATTATTTTTATAATTTGAAAAATAATCTACACTATATCTTTCTTTTTTTTTATTATGAACAAATTCTCCTTTTGTCATTTTAAATTTATTTTCAAATTCTAAATATAACTCATTTTCTATTCCTAATCCCCAATATAACTCATTATCTCCATAAAAATTTTTGTATTTAGAATGCTTATCAATCTGATTTGAACCTATTACATAAATGTTGTTTTCATCTTCCATTGTTATATTCAAGTTTAATATAATATATTTTTCTTACAGGATAAAATTTAATTAAATTTTTTTTTCCAAATCATTTATATCTAATTTATGAATTTTATCGAAAATTTTTGTTCTATGAAAACTTATAAGCAAATTTATATAAGAAATGAATTATCAAATAAAGAACTAAGAACCCCAATAACTCCTATAGATGTTAATATATTAATTAACTTAGGATTTACAGTATATGTAGAATCATCTAATAAAAGAATATATTCAAATGAAGAATATATTTCACAAGGTGCAATAATTACAACATCTCATTGGTCAAATTTTACAAATACAATAATAATTGGGTTAAAATGTATTGACAATTTAAATTTACTTGACAATTCATCACATATATATTTTTCACATTCATTTTTAAATCAAAATGGTTCTGATAAAATACTAAATAGTTTCGCAAAATCAAAAAGTGTATTGTTAGATTTGGAATTTTTTTTAAAAGACGGATATAGAATTGTAACATTTGGATATTGGGCTGGATATGTTGGAACCGCACTTGCATTAAAACAATATTATAATAAAATTAATGGTAAAGAAAATATAAACGGACTTAGTCATTGGGAAAGCATCGATAAACTACATGAATATTTATCAGATATAAGTTTTGATCCTAGTATAAGAATTGGTTTAATTGGTCCAAATGGTAATTGTGGGTTGGGTGCCAAAAAGATCTTAAATAAACTTGGGTTAAATTACATACCATATTATAGAAATTCTAATAAAAATAATATGGAAAATTTAGATATTGTCATAAATTGTGTTAAACTGAGTCCCATTTTAAATGAAGTATGGTTTGACTCAAATACACAATTTTATAAACCAATTGTTATTTCGGATATTTCTTGTGATTATACTAAACCAAATAACCCAATTAAAATATATAATGAAAGCTCAACATGGACAAAGCCAATTATTTCACCAAATAGATTTGTTGATATAATTTCTATTGATAATTTACCTTCAATGATACCAAAAGAAAGTTCAGATGATTTTTCTAAAAATTTAGTTTCATTATTGGAAGAATTTGAAACAGATCCAAACGGTTACTTTCAAGCAAATATGGAAATTTATATTGAAAAAATAACTAAATATATATAAATAAAAAATGAGTGTGATAAATAATTTTAATATAAACAGTTTAATTAAAAACAAAAAAATTCAAATATTAATACCTGTGACCATCAGTATATTACTTTCAAAAAGTTATTATTATAATTTTTGTATAAGAAAAACTTTTGATAGACTTGATAAATTATTTCCCAGATTATTGGAATGGGAAAAAGAATTAGATATTTATTCCGTTGCACTACCCAAATTTTATACAAAAATTAAAAAACCAAAATGTATATTATTGATAAGTGGATATAGGGATATTCCATATGTTTGGAACGATTTGTTTAAATATTTTGTTTCAAATAATCTTGATTTTTATGCACCAAGAACATGTGGTAAAGGTAGAAGTTTTTTTTAATATTCAGAACCTAAAGATTGGGTAATAACATATTTGGAAGCTTTAAATATTTTACAAGAACAATACGAAGAAGTTAATATTATTGGATTTTCAACAGGATGTGTAATAGCACTATATCTTACTCAATTTCAATTCAAATGTAAAATATCTAATTTGATATTATGTGCTCCTTTTTTGTTGCGTGCACCTAATTCAATACATTACTGGATTTTTGATAGTCCAATTGCATGGATTTTAGGTCCAATTATAAGTTGGCTTAGTCCATTAAGATATAAAATACCTTCAAGTTATACATATCCACGTGATACTAATTTTGATGAAAATGGTAGAACAGATTTTTACGAATTAGCAGGACATATAGAATTAGAAAGAAAATTAATGGAATTTAAAAAATTTAGACCAAAAAAAATACTTGCAGATAATGTTGTGATTTTTTATCCAAATGATGATAAAATTATTGGAGACATTCAGGAACAAAGAAAAATTTTAGAAGATATTTGGGGAAATCCTGTTCCAATTATAACAATACCTAATCATGGAGATATATCAATGGCTTCTAGTTGTGCTCATGTTATGTTTAAAGAACATCCTAGAATCGTATCCAATATTTTTGAAAATCTAAGTCAATTTATTTTATAATTTTTATCCCTGAGAAAAAAAATTATATGTAATATAGATTATATATATGCACAATCAAATACCCAATTTAGCTGGATTATGGGAATATCAAGTTTCTGTTATCAGAAGAAATAGTCCTTATGAAACCCCTGATGTTGATAATGTTATTGTTAATCAACCTGAAATAATAGAAATTAACCAGAATGGAGAATTTTTAGTAGCTACCTTACCTGCAAGTCCTACTAGACCACAACCAGGTTTTTTATTAGGAACATTGACTAAAACTCACACTAATGCTTGTGGTAAATTTTTCTGGACTTTATCTTTTAGTGATTTCGATGATAATGGTGTATTTACTTTAACTATAAGTGATGTTGCTTGTGATGAAACTGTTTTAGAATTATCTGGACATTATGCTGAACCTGGTTTTGTTGGTATGTCTCCCACACAATTACAAACTGCTGGTGTTATTAAATTAAGAAGAGTTTTATTAACTGAAAATCAAAATTAAATATAGATATTTTTCTGCAATAATTTTTTCAAAATAAAATTATGATTGTTAATTCGTAATTTTGTATTATAAAAATTGAAATTTTAAATTATAACTATACAGTTATGATATAATTTATGGTTAAAGGAGAAATAAAATGCAAAGGAAAAGATCGTAATAATGATAATTGTCGAAATAATGCAATTGAAGATAATTTATTTTGCAAATTTCACAATTATATGGATGGATATACTGAAGATATGTTAAATAATCTTACATTATGCACAGGTTGTAAAAAAATGCAGTATTTAATTGATACCAAAACATGTTCCAAATGTAAAAACCGTGGTACTATTTATAGACTTGAAGATAAAAAAGAAATTGTACCATGTAAAAAATCTGGTTGTAAATTTAAAAAATCAGAAGAAAATGATTATTGTGGTAAACATCAAGCAGACTATTTTAAAGAACAAACTGAATTGACAGGTAAAAAAGTTTGTTATAATTATACAAGAGGTTGTAGAAATCAATTAGATCAGACTTATAAATATTCAAAATGTAGTTCTTGTCTAGAAAAAGATAGAATTAAAGACAAAGAAAAATATCTTCAAAATCAGAATGTAAAACAAGAATTTAATAAAAAAAAATCAGATTTAGAAGATTTTAATGTTGAAGATATTTTATTAAATAAATCAACCAAAAAGAAAAATATTATTATAGAAGATGATAAATCTATCTCCAATTTAAAAGATGATTTTAATATAGAAGAAGCAATTAAATTAGCTGAAAAAATAAATGATTCAATCGAAATAACAAATAAAGAAATTGAAGAAAAATATAAAAAGATCCAAATAAAAAAATCTTCTGATGATAAAGAATTATTTAGATGTTCTGCTAAAAATCATTGGACACCAATTGAAAATTTTATAGATGACCAAGGTAAAATTCATAAAACATGTAACAAATGTAGAATTAAAGGAAGGAAAGCTGATAATTTAGTTATTTACGAAAATGAATTAGAAAATAATTCAGAAGATCAATCTGATAATGAATTAGTTAGTGAACCAGATAATCTAAAAATTAATGAGCTAAATAGAATTAAAAATAATGAACGGAAACGTAAACAAAGAAATAAACTAAAGAATGAAATAGGTGTAGAGGAATATAAAAAAATAAATGCAGAGAGAATGAAATTATATAGAAAAAGTAAAAATACAAGTAATATTATACCGATTAAAAAAGAAAAAACTCTAGATGAAATTAGAGAAAATGCTAGATTAAGAAAACAAAAACAACGAGAAAGAGAAAAACACAAAAAAGATAAAACTAAATAAAAAATTAATTTTATTTAATTTGTGATTAATTAAATATTTTTCAAAAAATTTTTAATTTTGTATCAAGATATTTATATGTAAAATCATTATATGCAATATTTTTTTCAAGAGATTTTTTTAATGATTTATCACCAACACCGACACTTTGACAACATTCTTGTTTTGAACTAAATTCACCAATTAATTTATTAGATTTATCATATTGACCAATTCCACTTTTATATAAAATAGGTTTACCATTAGATTTTTCAAATTGTTCTTTTAATTTAGAGTCACACGAATCGTATATTGTATAATAATGACCATTAGATTCAGTAAAATTTTTAACAGGTGTGTCAAGTGCAGAATCAGATTTATAATCATTAAATTTACAAGCAGTTTTTCTATCTAGATAAACATTAACTATTTGAGTTTTTTCCTTGTTTAATTTAGCGATATAACCAGTATTTTGAGGTCTAGTTTCTTTTGTTGGTTCTAATTTATGAATTTTATTTTGATCTAATTCTCTATCAACAAATAACCATCTGAATCCATGATAAATAGTATTTTCTGATATGGCTTTTCCAATACTTGCACGTTTTAATTTAGGATCAGATTTAAGTGCTTCAGCCATACAATCCCATGTTTTAACTAATTTTAATGTTTCTGGATTAATTTGTTGAAGTCTAGGACCAGTATTTTTATTGACTTCACCAAAATTTGTTGTAATAGTATTTTTAACTTGAATCGAATTTAGTTTTTCATTAATCTCTTTATTCGATTTCTCAAGATTTTCAACCTTTTCAAATAATTTTTTATTCAATTCAAGTAGTTCTTTAAGAAATATATTATCAGATGATTTCATATTATTTACTAATTTAAGATTTTCATTTTCAGCTTTAAGTTTTTCTAACTCAGCATTAATGGTAGAATTATCATTATAATTTTTAATATTATCATTAATTATTTTAACTAATTTATTATATGAAAGTTCTTTACCAATAATAAATAATTCACGTTCATTTTCATGACCTTTAAGATCCTTTACATTACGTGGACTTATTTCAGGATGTGAATGTAAGAAAGATTCAAAATCTTTAGAACGTTGAACAGGAAAGCAATCCATAATAACACATTCTTCATATTTGATTTTATGTTCATCAGCTCTGTTTGAAATACCAATTCTACTTTCACCAATTTTTACAACCCAAGTATTATCTTCATATGTTTTAACTTTAACTAGATAAACAAGTGGTCCAGAATTAGCAAATTTATTGTATAATAGATTATGACGATCGGATGCCTTGTCTTGGAGCATCTTGATGTTTAGAGTTTTAATTTCATTTGCGAATTCTTGAGTTTGTTCAACTAATGTTTCGTGAATAATCTCTTCTAATTTAATAAAATAATCATGTATTTCACTGGCTTTATCAGTCCCAGCTTTTAAACAAAATTTTTTAAATGTTTGAATATTTAACATAATTGTTTCTTTATTATGACCACCACGGCCTTCTTTTTTTGCTCCGACAACTTGCGGAGCAATAATTTTATAATCTTTTTCTTTAATAAAATTTTTGTCTAACACTCTTTTTGAAGAATCTTTTTGCCCAAAACCTAACCAAACCCATACATCATCTAAATTAATAACAAAATCACTTTTATCATAATTAAGATAGCAATAAAATGATGTAATAAATAGTTTTTGTTCATCCTGATTAAAATTTTTTTTTATTTTTTCGAGAAGTTTATTATTATATGTGGTATTTAATTTAGTAATTGGATTTTTTTCTATTAGTTCAATAATATTTAAATTATTCATTAGATATACTTTTATATAAAATTATAATTTTATATTGTTTAATTTTGTTTTTAAAAACAAAAGCAAAA
>JACCDO011857011.1_pt1 | contig 28054 bp, 33 predicted proteins | sample 7446101 | NCBI WGS metagenome assembly JACCDO01 (sample SAMN15323440, study PRJNA562643) | freshwater metagenome | isolation source: river surface water | place: USA:Blue River Watershed | collected 2017-08-16
ATACGATATTGCCATTTCTGCTAAAAGTCCAAATATGTGTGTTTCCGGGATCTGTGCCTGCGGAAATTATTGCATCACCATAATTATTCTGTACAATTACTGGTATTTCACTATCGCCATTAGCAGGCACTGAAACTCGTGCAGTAAACCCGTGGGCTAAATCTGCGTTGGTCATTTCTGTACCATTAAGATTATAAAACGGAATGTCTGTACCAGAAACAACTATTTCTTTGCCGTCTATAGTCAAGACATTTGCATCTGTGATACCTAACGGAATATTATTAATAAAAATTGTATTATCACTTACATATAGACTTTTCCATTGTTGGGAGGGGCTACCTAAATTGCCGCCTAAATCGCTATTAGGAAGAATATCTCCGCCAACGTTAAGATCACTTGAAATCGTAGTAGCTTGATCTATTGTAATCAAACTACTGTCTGTAGTTGAAATTGTGCTGCCTGAAAATTCAAAAGCACCTAAGTTAAGTGGCGGTGTATCTAGACCTAGTGCAGAATACAATTCATCAAAATTATCGTTAACTTTATTAAATGCACTACGTATGCTTTCGCCGTCACCTGCTAGTTCACTTGAACCTGTATTAATTGTTTGTTTTGACATAGGCCACCTGTTACAAATTGACTTTAATTGAATTAACTGATCCTGCAGTCCAGTTAGTTATAGTTGCCCTAAGCCATACAAAATTACCAGTAAAGTTATATGCTGCTGTAGTAGTTGTAGCAGTTGCATAGGTAATAGAGCTTACAGAACCAGCACTGACTAATCCAGTAGTGTCTACCGAGCTTGAATTACTGGAACCTAGGCGTATATCTACCCAGTCTGCTGCGACAGGGTCTGTTGTGAGTGTGCCTTGTATGGTGATTGTACCTACAAAGTCTGTAAGCTGCCAAACTGCGGTATGAAGACCGTCAGTACGTCCATAGTACCCGTCACCTTTGATTTTATCAGAGGTATAGGTTTCTACGTCATTATTTGCTAGTGCGTGAGTTTGATCACTGATGAGTATTTGGGCTAAATTGGGCATAGTACTGTATTTATTAGATACAGCACTTGCCGCAGTTTAGGCTATGTTGTCTTCTTTTACAATTTTTTCAATCTTACGAATCTTAATATTACCATTTAATATCAACATTGTAAGATATTTTTCGTCGGAAAAGATAATATAACCTTCAGCCTTATATTGTATTGATCTAGCTAAAATGAATGGCTGGCTATCGGCCCAGCTTTTTAACCGCACTACTTCGTTATATGGTACAGGGCCTATAGTAGCCTTAAAGCCATCCATATCTGGGCTTAAGATTACATCTTTGTTTGCAAGCAAATACTCCGTATACTGTTGGTTTTTAGGGGTGCTTGTTTCCACTTCGTAATGCCACCAATACATTTTGCAAAGAGTATCTAGCAGTTCCCTGTCGCTAGTGTAAATGCTGAGTCTTGAGGACTCTACTCTTACAATAATGTCTTTATCCTTACAGATATGGTGTAGCTCTGTAAATCTATCAACAAGGTCTTTTTTTACCTTATGGTAGCGATCATCATAACGCAGATAATGCAGAATATTTTTACAAGCATATGCGGCATTTGTTAGTACAACAGTGAATCGATAAGCGTATTTTTTATAAAATAGTTTATTGTTCTGTTTCTGTATGATATTCATGTTGTTTGCAATTTACGGTAATTTTACTGTCTACAATGTCAATGTGTACATGCCCGCCTCTTTTTAAGCTGCCGAACAAGATTTCCCTACTTAGCGGCGACCTAATCTGCTTGTCAATTACACGCTGTAAAGGTCTAGCTCCCATCTTACGATCGAAACCTTGTTTTACTAACTCATCAATAGCTTCGTCGCTAATGTCAATAGAAATATTCTTGTCACTGACCTGTGTCTTAAGATCCACTAAGAACTTGCCTACAATCTTAATCATAGTGACAGAATCAAGTCTGCTAAAGGTAATTACACCATCTAAACGGTTGCGGAATTCCGGAGCAAAGAACTTTTTAAGTTCTTTATCGTCTTGCTCTTTTTCTTGACTACCAAAGCCTATAGCATTTTTATCGCTGGCTTCTGCACCCAAGTTTGTGGTCATAATTAGAATAACGTTTCTGCAGTCGGCCTGTTTTCCATTTGAGCCTGTTACAAAGCCATTATCCATAATCTGTAATAAGATGGTGCTGACATCTGGATGACTCTTTTCAATTTCGTCCAACAATAGAACACAGTGCGGATGCTCTTGGATTTTAGTGATTAACAGTCCGGCATTCTCTTCAAAGCCAACGTAGCCGGGAGGACTGCCGATTAGTTTAGACACTGAATGTTTTTCTTGGTATTCACTCATGTCAAATCTGACCAAAGGAATACTTAGTTGTTTGCTGATTTGTTTAGCTGTTTCAGTTTTACCACAACCAGTTGGCCCCATAAACACAAAAGAACCAATTGGTTTGTTCTCTGGTTTTAGACCGGCCTGAGCTACTAAGATCTTATCTACAATTTGTGCAATAGCATCATCTTGTCCGTAGACCTGGCCCTTGAGGTTTTTCTCTAGGTGAGCAAGGTTATCGCTTTCAGTTTGTTGCACAGTGGCCTGTGGGATACTAGTAGCTTTACTAAGCTCAAATTGAATCTTTTCTTCTGTAACTGTACGGTTATCTGATGCTACAAGTTTAAATCTTGAGCAGGCACAGTCAATCAGGTCAATTGCTTTATCAGGCAGTTTTTTATCTGTTTGATATTTTACAGATAATTTGACTGCGGCTGTAATAGCTTCGTCTTCAATTACAACATTATGGAATTCTTCATAGTACTTTTTAATACCGCGTAGAATATCAATAGCCATATCTGGCGTAGGTTCTTCAATAGTTACACGTTGGAATCTACGCATTAAAGCACGATCTTTTTCAAAGTGCTTACGATATTCTTCCCAGGTTGTACTGGCAACTACCTTAATTGTACCTTTGCTTAATGCAGGCTTCATCATGTTAGCAAGGTCGTTACTGCTGTTGTTAGCAGCACCTGCACCACTGATCATGTGAGCTTCGTCAATAAACAGGATAGTTTTGCCTTTTTTCTGCAGACCTTTAAGTACTGCCTTAAAGCGTTCTTCGAAATCTCCACGGTACTTGCTGCCTGCCAACATAGAACTAATATCTAAGTTATAGACCTTGTACTCTTTTAGAAATTCTGGAACATTGCCATTAATAATGTTATAGGCCAATCCTTCTGCAATAGCAGTTTTACCAACGCCAGGTTCGCCCACTAGTAACACATTACTCTTGTTTCTACGGCCCAGTGCTAATGCGATTTGATCTAGCTCATCTTCCCGGCCAATAACAGGATCGACCTTGCTCTTTTTAACTTCTTCGTTTAGGTTTGTAGTAAATGCTCGTAGAGCACGTTCTGCCATACTATCGTTTGATTCTTGTTCTTCATCAACTTCGATTTCTGAACTAATATATTCTACAAACTTGGCCTTGTCGATGCCTGCCTTTTGAACGTAGAAATAAGCATAAGACTTACGCTCGCTCATCATACTCAGGAAAACATCTGTAAGTTCAATTTTAGGCCTGCCACTAAACAGCACCTGTGTGAACGATCTGTTTAGCACACGTTCTACAGTCTGTGTCTTCTTAGGTTTGGCTACAGGTTCTTCAACCTTAATAGAATCGCAGCTATTTTTGAGATAGTGTTCTAGATTCTTTTTAATATATTCTGGGTCAGCTCCATACCCTGTTAGTATTTTTACAAAACTTTCTTCGCAGAGCATGGCAAAAGTCAAATGCTCGAGAGTAATGTATTCGTGATTTAGTTTTTTGGCTACGTCTACTGCTTTATCAAACACTAGCTGGAGTTCGTTGCTGGGTTCTACCATTTAAGTTCCTTTGTTTTCTTAGTGCTAAATTTAGTTTAGCTTTTCCTACTCTGTCAGTATAGCATATTCCGTGTAAATGGTCAAACTCATGCTGGAAGCATTTGGCTAGATATCCATCCACTTTGATGCGTTCTAATTCTGCTTTCCTATTTTGATATTCAACAATAATCCATTCTGGCCGAACTACATTTAACCAAAGATTGGGAAAACTTAGACAACCTTCGCGATCTAAGATTTTGGTATCACTGACTTCTATTATTCTAGGATTTACAATAGGATGTGGGTTAGGGAATTCTTTTATATTATATGAACCCCATACAAATACTGCTGCATCTAGACCAACTTGGTTCGCAGCCAGACCAATACCATGATTTCTAATCATAATATCTACCATTTGACGTTCAACATCATCAATATCGTATTCGTTAAAATCAAAAGGCCGTACTGCCCTATGTAACAGTTCGTGGGGTTCAGTTACTAACTTTAGCTCTAATTGCATCTATATTTTCCTTGTGAGTTTGATTTAAAGTTTTTGGAATTTCTACAATGACCCTAATATATAAATTACCTCGCTTGGCATTTTGCTTATGAGGTACACCATAGCCTGTCATGTTTAATATAGTCATTGGTTGAGTGCCAGCAGGTATATCTATTTCAAATTCCTTGTTATCTATGGTTGTAATACGCTTTGAAGTACCAAGTATAGCTTCAAAGGCATCTATGCGTATGTCGCAGGATAGATTTTGTCCTTCTCTACGAAAAGTAGGATGTGGCAATTCTTTAATGACAACAATAAGATCGCCTCTTGCAGCATTAGATATACTGTCGTCGCCTAGGCCCTGATATCTAATATGATCACCCGATTCGAGGCCTTTAGGTATTTGAATGTCAATAGTTTCTTCCCTGCCGCTTGGCAGTTTTATATTGCCTAAAACGTTTTTACCGTTAAGCACATCTTCTAGAGTTATTTCAACACGCATGTTGATATGCTTGTTTGCACGTCTTTGCTGTCTAAAGCCTTGACCGAAGTGAGTACCAAATATTTCACTACCGGGTCCAAAGTGAAAGCTAAAGTTTCCTGGAAACTCAAACATGTCGTGGATACTACCGCCACGGCGTTGTTGATCGTATTGAGCACGTAGGTTTTCGTCACCTAGTGTGGAATATGCTTCGTTGACCTGTTTGAAACGTTGTTCACTACCACCCCGATCGGGGTGGTGTGTCATTGCAAGTTTTTTGAATGCCTTTTTAATTTCTTCTTGGCTAGCATTCTCATTTACTCCAAGTACCTCGTAGTAATTGGTCATAATGTAATTATAACACAACTACTACCTTAGGTAAATTATTGCGGAGGTCGGGCCATCTTAACTTGTAATTTGCCACCACTAGCTGCACTGCCGGACATGTCGCCCATTGGGGATTCAGTCATTGGACTAGGACTCATGCTACCAAAACCCCCACCCATTGATGGATTGTTAAAACCGCCGCCCATGCCGCTATCAAAACCGCCTGCAGGCTGAGAACCAAAAGTCTGAGTCACAGTAGTTCTGGTAGGAGCACCAAAACCTGGCGTTGCTCCTGGTGCAGGTGGTGGAACATATTGCGTTCCAAAGTTACTGCCGCCAGCAACCCCGTCTAGTTTCTCTTTAGTGCGACCATAGGCAGCGATACCTAGTACAGCACCCATGGCAATATGATAAAGGCCAGCACCTTGCAGTGTGATAGGTTGCCATTGCATATTAACTTGGCCTTTGCTAATTGACTGCAACACGCTCCATAAAACTGGAAATATCACAAAATCAGTAATGCAGGTAGCCATGTAAGACCACCCCATCATTGGACGCCATTTGCTGTTCATCCAATCTTCTTTTTTCTTCTCGCTTTCGCTCATGTCAGCATATTTCTTTTCTTCGCTCATCGCTCGCTCCTAATTTACATTATATCGGTAGCCACATCCATATGGCTTGACTAACAAATATGGATCCTGAAATACCTACTGCTAGACTTACCCAAAACATAGGCATGCTTACAGCAAGAATACTAGCTGTTAGAAGTACGATAGCAATTTGAAGAACACTGCCTCCCCAGGTAAACCAAGGTGATTTTTGTTTAGCAAGATCTCTTTCTGCTTCTAGAGCCTTGGCCTTTTCCATTATTTCTTTCTTGTCTGATTCCATACGCTCTTTTTCAGCAAGAAATTTTTCTCTATTTTCTGGTTTGTTAGTTTCAACTGCATTAATTTCATATAATACACCTCTAACGTTCTTTGCTTGATACCAAGCCCACATGTTATTAGCTTGAATAGTATTATTTTGAATCTTGCTGCTGTTTGAACCACCTAACATGGTATTGATCGCTAGAATAGCAGCTAGAAAAACAATGACAAAACCTGCCTTGTCTTTAATCTTAGCTTCACGTTCACTACGGCTAAGGGGTTTTACTTCAGTCATGTTTTGGCTCCTTGTTAAACATACCTTTTACTTTTTCTTGTAAATTTTTTGCAAATTCTGGTTGTGGAAAATTCCATCCAATAAATGCTCCTACAACTAGCCATAGAAGTGTTTCAAACATTTTTCGCTCCTTAGAAACCAAAAATATTACGTTTTGGTGGTTCAATATTTATAGACTGATTTTTACACCTTTCGGCAAGACTAATTGCACCAACTTTGGCACTGTTATCTCCGCCTTTAGCAATATCACTAATTGCTGCCCAACATGCAGTTTGACTCATAGTGTTATCTTTACTGACACTTTTTACAGTGTCGTAATATTGACTATTGTTGGTAGCACATCCTGTTAGTAACACTACCGACATTAACATCGCATATTTCATTTTGTGTCCTCGTATATTTTCTTTTGTTTTTGATACCATTCATTCCAGCCATCGTTTTTAAGGCTGCACTGATAATAGAGTGTATAGTTTTCTACAATCTTTTTCAATAAATCAGTTATAGCAACTTTGTCACCTTCTAATTGTTTTAGATCAGGACAGGGTTCTGTTAGTTCTTTAACTGGTTCTGGGAACTGCGGTTTGGCTGGTAAAAATTTTGTGAACATTCCACAACCTGACAGTGTGAGCAGTAAGGCTATTGCTACTAGTTTTTTCATTTGGCAGCGTCCTTAAGTGGAGGTTTTGCAGCTTTATTGTGTTGTTCTATAACTAGCGATGGAACTGGACAGTTAGCTACTGCCTGTTCTAGTTCTTTTTGTTTAGCTGTAAATGCGTCACGTTCTGCTTGGCTCATGTCCTTAACTATTTCTTGAACATCACCCTTAACTAGTTTTTCAACGTATTTGATTACGGTGTCACCTTTTTCTTTAATAATTTTATCTTTGTAGACAATTTCTTTTTGTATTTCTACATTAGTGACTCGTGCTTTCTCTTCTGCTTCTTTTACTTTTTCTTCAAGGCGTTTTATTTCTGCCTGCCACTTTTCTTCATTGTAGGCCACTCCTTGAGCAAAACTTCCAATTAATATTGCTATATAACCAATTACTTGTAACAATAATCTGTTTGCAGCGATCTTTGGTACTTTCTTAAGCACCCATGCAACTAATAAACAAACTATACCTGCTATTAAAACAAGTGTCCAAAACCAACCAGGTATAAAACTTAACATCCAGGTTATTTGATCCATTATGTCACCTCAGTCAAAATAGCGTAACCATTTGATTCTAAAATGAATTTATTGTTAATTTTTGTTATATTGTAGTTGCCTAGATATTTTGTCAAGAACATAATTTCACTCATGTCTTTAGTTTCTAATTGTACAGGACCTTTTATTCTGCTTAAAAGCGTGCCTGTATAGTCGTGATCTAATACTTTTAATCTTACACGATCGCTGTATTTTCTGCGGAATACTAGAGTGTCTTTATTCATATTACACTCAAACAGCGTTTTAGAAAAAAAGTTTTTATAATTTCTGTTACTAGATTCTTGAATTGTCTGGGCATAAGAGTCTGATGTTAAAGGAATCTTGCTCTTAAGAGTATCTAACGATGCTTCAAATGTATCGAAACTCTTATAGTATCTAAAAGATAAACGTTCTAGACCTGTAAGTTTTTTAACACTGTCTACAATTTCAGTAACATATTCTGGTAATTTTGGGTCACGTTGAATTTCTACAAATACTTTGTACTTGCCTGAATCAAGTTCGCCTGGGCTTACATCTGCATCCAGAACAAACTCAAAACCTTTTTCGATAAAGTTCACAAGGTCTTCTGCTGCTTCTTTTACATCTACTTCAAAACTTAAAACACTGACGTCTTTGTCCTCGCCCATCTTACTCTTGTAGCTGTCAACCTCAAAAATATCTCTTACAAGATCACGCAGATCATTGGCACGTAGACTAGCTTCGTTTAGGTTCATGCTGGAGCTCCAGTTGGTGCAGCTGGTTGTTCTGGTGCTGCAGGCTCAATTGACTGCTGTTCAGCTTCTTGTGCAGGAGCAACAGGAGAATCAACGCCCTTACTGTCGTTTAATTGATCTTTAAGTTGTTCGTGGTAACCTCTAAACACTTCTAACATTAGACGCTTAGGCATTCTAATTTCAACGATCCAAACAGGGATACGTTCAATTCTACCTTTTTTAGTGCCTTCTCTAAAGTCAGCTGGGTCTTTAATCATTCTAGGAGTAAGTAGGGCTGACTCTTTATACTTTAATTTACATCCAAAGTCTTGAAGACGTTTAGCTCCAATGGGGTTAGGCATCTCGGGTCTACGCCACATAAACTCAGCAGTAACCCAGTGGCGTTCAACCACCGGCCCTTTCACTAGTTCGCCCTTTTCCCAGTTTTCGTAGACATATACGTCAAGCTCATCTATAACTCTTTCAAAATCCTTTAGCACAGCCAAAGCACTATTTGAGCTATAAATTGATTCGGTGTTGTTAATGACTTCTAAAATATCTAGCATATCTTATTCCTAGGCATAGTATTTAGCCCTTTAAAAACATAAACGCTGTATATAATAAACCTGTCAGTTTATTAAATAAGGATGTAGGGCGATTTTGCTCTACAGTTTGGGCAAAGTCGTCCTATATAAAACCATAGGAGACTTTTTAATGGCAAAGAGAGCAAGAAAGCATTCATCGTATATGCAATCTAATGTAATTGAACTTACAGAGTATAACCCACAGAAAAAACGCCAAGTCCACATAACTCCACGTAATAAACACCAGCATACGTATGTTTACAAACTACGTGACGATAACAAAAATATTATATTTGCTATCGGTCCTGCAGGTACAGGCAAAACCTTACTAGCCTGCCAGGTCGGTGTACAAAAACTTAGAGATGGTGAAGTTGATAAAATTATCATTACAAGGCCAGCTGTAAGTGTAGATGAAGATCTAGGATTCTTACCAGGAACATTACAGCAAAAAATGGAACCTTGGACTAAGCCCATTTTTGACGTTTTACGTGAGTATTTCTACACAAGAGAAATCGAACATATGCTACGAGAAGGCATAGTAGAAATATCGCCACTGGCATTCATGCGTGGAAGAACTTTTAAAAATGCATATGTAATAGCAGATGAAATGCAAAATGCTACACCTAATCAAATGAAAATGTTACTCACTAGATTAGGTGAAAACTCCAAAATGGTTGTGACGGGGGATTTACGCCAAGCAGACAGATTAGAGGATAATGGACTGCTCGAGTTTATTTCATTGTTAGACCAGCAAACTGACCTACAACATATTGATAAAGTATTTTTTGATAAGGGAGATATTGAACGTCACCAAGCAGTTAAAGAAGTTCTAGCAATTTACGGCGATTAACGTCGGGGCCATCTAAACAAGTGGAGGATACGTTCTTTCCACTTGTTTACTACAGCTTTATCTACACTGGGTGGATGATGAGGACACCGCCCTTGCATATAATCACACTCTTTAGAATATTCTTTTTTACAAATGGTACACTTCATATTGCACTAAGTTTAATCATTGTTGCGGCAAGATTAATTTCGGGATCAGCAACAAGAGCATGATTAACTAGTCCTTCTCTAATAACTAGGATAGCCATTTCCTGTTGTTCACTGTCACCAAAAAATTCTATGTTATCATACATCCACCGAAAGATGTCTTCTATTTCCTCAGGTCTTACTTTGCTACAAACAAGTTTACGTGCTTCTGCTATTTTGCCTGCTTTAAACATTTCAGTCATTTCAATTTTGTAGTCCCGACCGTCGGCTTCCTCTTCTGTATGTAGAGTAAGCTTGCCTTCCAAACTATTCATTTGCAGTGTATTAATACACTTACGCATGTCTGGGTATGCAGCTCTCACAAATGTATCAAGTGTATCTAGATCAAACTCTACGTTTTCTTCTACAAGAATAGTAGCCACTCGTGCCGTAAACTCGGTTTGATCAGTTCTTTCAATATGGAAACCTTGACAACGACTATGAATAGCAGGAATAATCTTATTTGGGTAATTACAGGTTAGAATGAAGCGACTATGGTTACTGTAGGTCTCCATAACACCACGCAGAATAGCTTGTGCGTTTGGAGTAAGATAATCAGCTTCGTCTAACAAGACAACTTTAAATGGACCAAATGCGATCATTTGAACAAAGTTAATAATCTTGTCTCGTACAGTATCAACGTTATTTTCTCTTGAAGCATTTATTTCTAAAATATCTAATGCAGGTATATCTAATTCATTTAGCAATACTTTTGCCAAGGTTGTCTTACCTATGCCTGCATGTCCACTAAACAAGAGATGTGGAATGCTACCATCCTTGATCCAAGATTCAACTTGCCGTTTTTGATGACTATCTCTAAACACATAGTCATTTACTTTCTTAGGTCTGTATTTTTCAACCCATAACTCTTGCATTTTTATCTATTCCTAATTTGTTAAATGTGTATAATAACGCACTAGTTTGACTTTTGCAATCATCTAGAGCATTATGAAGTTTTGCAGGAAACAATTTTCTTGGATCTTCGGGCAACAAATTGAACAGGGTCCTGCTATCCTGTATTTGCCAATACTGCCAAGGGATAGGTTTTTTCATTGACCTATATAAGTGTTCAAGGATTACGCTGTCAAAGCCGGCACCTTGACACCAAATTTTACTAACACCAACTAGAAACTTATTCAAATGATGCACAGCATCTTCTAAGCCAATCCTACCATCTGGATTAAGAGCTTCAAACATTACATCCTTGTCTTGTTCGCCCCACCACTTCAGTGTGTTTTCGTCAACTACTCTACCTTGGTCTAGCTGTTGGTCTACGTTAATTCTAAGGTATAATTCATCTACAGTTGAACCATCCTTGATATTAAATTTAACAGCACCTAAGGTTAAGATGACGCTGTCAGGACTGACGCCTAGAGTTTCTAAGTCAATAGTACAATGCAAACTCATTTTTGATCTTCTTTGGACATAGCTGCTAGGATTAATATAACATAAAGAATAGGCCAAGCCCAACCTTCAAGATATCCAAGAGTATGTAATACCATAAGTGCAATACCAGTAGCACCTGTGGTTGTAATGCCGCTTACTTTCATAAGTCTCCTTGCTTACGATTCTCACTTAGGTAAACGTCAAATTTACCGTCGGGATATCTAGCCTGTAGTTTTCGTACATTTTCGGCGATTACTTCGTTTGGATCTAAGTTTAATGCTCTACACATGTTAATCCAATACCACATGATATCGCCTAGTTCACGCTTCATGTGGAAAAGATTATCTTGATCTAACAGCTTGCCCTGAAAAACAATCTTTTTAACTATTTCAGTTAGCTCGCCTGTCTCTGAGCTTAGTCCTAGTACCCCTGTAAGCATTAGAGGTACGTTTACATCTGGACCGTGTTGATTATTGGCAAAATCGTAGTTGCCATCCAACCGATCTAAGCGATTCATAAATGACGTTAGATCGTTGCTTTCAGTACTGGTTACTGCTTCAACAAATTCTGTATATTTGTTTAGGTCAACTTTTTGTTGGTGATAATGTGACATCGCTAGGCCTTTCCTCTGATGTCAACAGTATAGCATCTTTGTCTACTCTACGCAATGTTATTTCACCATTTTCTGTGTCAACTTTAAATCCTCTTGTCCAACGACCGTGCTCAATACAGATCCAGTCGCCTACAATAACATCTTTCTGTTCAGGGCCAACAGCCCAAACTTTAGCCCATCTCGGTTTAATACCATGTGCTTTACCATCATCTGCGGTAATTACAATGCCACTACTGGTAGTTTGTTCTCCAAAGTCCATATCACTGACGAGAACAACATCCCTTAAGGGCAAAATTTTACCTTTGATTGTATTCATTCTTGATTTTTATCCTTGTTATAGTATTCTGCAACAATTTGTTCACGAGTTTTAACTACCTTGCCGCCTCGGCCAATAAGGTCACCCCTCGCATTTAATTTAGCATTTCCTACCGCAGGCACCATTTCATTACGAGCTCTTAACAAATCAAGCTCAATCAATTTACCCTGCATGGTTCTATAAACTTTCTTTTCCTTAGCCATAGCTATCTCCTTTTACTATTTAAAGAATTCTTTGTAGTCCAGATCATATTTTACGCAGTCAATATTATGAACACCAATTAGATATAGAGCATAACTTGAAACTGAACTACCTCTGCCCACACCCCATACTATATTGTTTGACCGCATTGTGTCTACCAAATATTTCATGTATTTTAGTAAGTTAATCATGTTGTTTGTTTTAAACAACCGTATTTCCTCTATCAACCTTTGGTAGTTTTGTTTTGGACATTGGTCTACAAGAAAGCCTTCTATGTCCATATTTTTATACTCATCTGGCATAAACCAAATAGATTGGCAGACACTGTCAAAATCTTCTATTGGAATATGTGTTATATTTTTGTGTTCTGTAATTCTTGGATAGGCAAACTTGTATTCTGCTAGCAGCTTTTGATATCTCTCAATATCTGAGCACGATTCGAAATTACAATTTTCAATCTTATCTAATCCATCTTGATATACAATATTGAGGAAGTCGTCTATTGTATAGATTGGATTACCAAACTGATCAGTTTTAGAGAATAGCATTCTCTTATTTTAGCTTACATTAATTAAACCGTCAAGATCTTTGTTGCGTTTTTGATACATCTCATTGAGCTGTTTACTTCTGCGTTCTGCCAATTCAGATTTGAAAAGATCCATATACATGCTAATTTGTGAACGAATAGCAGCGTTTGATGTTTGAAAATATTTCTGTGTTAGATCTTGCATTTTGTTCTCAAGTTCAACATCCTTGAGTTTTGAAAGATCAACTTCAAAATAGTTCATACAGTGTAAGCTCCAATATACCTAGCTAATACTTCTGTACTGCCAATGGCAGTAAATTCAAATTCGTGAGCAGTGGTTGTAGTTGTGCTTAGTGTTACACCTACTGAGAAGTTTTGTTTCTTCAATGTACCTGAATCTAAGCTAAAGTTAGCTAAGACTCCTGAGTTACCATTTGAATACACGATTACATGCATACGTCTTACTTTTTCTGTGTCAGCTTGTAAAAAGTTATCTAACACCATGGTTACAGTAGAACCAGTTGTGACAGATGCATCGATAGTTACAATTTGATAATGACCTGTGTTAAAATTCAAATATGTACCATTTACAACTGATTTTACAGTAGCTTTGAAACTGCTTTTTACAAGGTTAAGATCTTCTTGATCTTCGCCCTGAAAATCATTTGATACATTTAGTTTGGCTGAATTTAATTGCAGTTCTGATATTTCAGATTGAGCATCTTGGAAACTTGTCTTAATGGTTGAAAAGTTATCTCTAAAACCCTGTGAATCATTGTCCTGTCCTGCAACAGGAAAGTTAGCATCAATATCTTCGTAATTAATTTGACTAGGCATTTTTTATTCCTCTTACTATTTATTAGGCATTCCAAAGTGCATCTGAGAATCTTATATAACTGGGTTGATCTAAGTCGCTAGTAGTGTTAATAATGTACCTATCAAACTCAAAATCTAATGTTTTAAAATCAAATCTGCTAGCTTTGATTAGATTAATGATAGATGCTGCATAACCTGGTTTACAGTAGCAAAGGGGCATGGCCAGGGTATAGCCTAAAATCTTTGTTGACTGCTGCGGTGTTAGCATCCATAGCGGTAACATTTCTTGATTAAGCCCGCCTGCTTGTTTAATTTTGTTACGCATATTTTGAACACTGCTTGGGAATACAGTATTCAAGTCATCGCTGTCAACAGTAATTGCTTCTGATTGTAAATCTAGATCGAGGAATTTTGGTCTAAACACATTAACATTAGGTTCATTAAGTAACGCTAATTGTGTGTTAAGATCACCGTCGGCGGCATTAAAAGGTACATTGTTAATAGATATAGGGTTATTGACCTGCGAAGGTAACTTAATACGTTGGCTAACATTATGATAGGGATCTATCATTTCAACATAGACAACCTCATATGCAGGATCCTTCGTTCCAGGAATCCAAGCTACTGCTGATTTAACTTCTCCGTAAAGTAATCGTTTACGTTTGAAATTAGTTTCTGCTAATTGAGCATAGATATAACTTTGTTTAGTTTCTATACCCGCAAACAACAAAACTTTCTGTGTTGTCTGAATGCCAAAGTCTGGATCATCAGATCGATAGATCCAATCTGGTTTAAAAATTTCTGTATTTGTTACAAAAGTTTGATACTTTGTACGTTTTATCTGACGAGGCATCGCCTGAACGTAGATATTACTGTAGTTTAATGGATCACTGATATCAACATTAATTTGGAAAGTTTTAGTGATGCTACTCAAATTGTATTGATCTGTTGCTGTAACAGTAAATGTGTATTCCCTATCAAAGGTAGTATCACCATTATCAAATGTAGTAAAAACCTGTTCGTTATTTACAGTGTCATAAAACCTAATAACACCTTCTTTACCAGTTCGACCGTATTGATTAACTGTGCCTTTGATATATCCTTTAGTGCTTAAGGTAAGACCGGGCGGCAGTTTGTTTAGTCGTCCATTGCTATTATATGTATCGTTAGTAAGTTTATAAGTTAATCTAGCATTGGGAATAATACTGGCTGCTTCTACTGCAAATATACTTTGAACTTGCGGTTTAATTGTACCAATAAGGGTATCAGTTATCCAACTTATTGTAGTATCTATTTCCCCAATAATTTTAACACTGAAAGTTTTAGCTGTACCTACTGTATCACCACTAGGACTTGTAATAATTGTTTTTTGGAAACTGTAGTTCTTGTATAAGAAACTAGTAAGGTCGGTCTCAGCAGGAATTGATACTGACAGCGGACTTTCTAAATCATCGGCGTTAGCCACTGACAATAAGAAGTATTCACTTGTAGGTGTTAATCTTTCTACACCTTGAATTTTATAATCGTAACTACCCCATCTAAAGGTTGCACCAATAACATCATTTAATGGAATGTCTATAGGATATACAATTATACCGTTACTGCCTGCTGGGGTGTTAGCAGCAGTTCTAATACCTGTACTTAGGTCGCCAACAAATGAACTAAAGTTAACAGTATCATATCCTGCATTATCGTATAGCAATTGCACATCGTCAATATCAACAGCACGATCAAGATAGAAAGCATGATAATTTGCAAAAAGCTCAACTGATTCTATGGTATACAATTGATCGCCGATGTTAACTGTCTCGCCTACAAATTGTTCAGCATCTTCATTAGTTAATAAGTTGTTTGCTGTAAATGGACTATAGATACGCAGGAAGGTATCGCCACGCATAATGCTGCTATAAAGGTATGCATACAAAACTTCTACTTCAGTATTGTCAGTGTCGTATCTAATAGCATTTACAGTAAAGCGGTACTCTTTAGTAATAGCAGGTTGTTTTTTTACATAACCAAAAACTTCACCGGTATAACTGTCTAGAGTCATGCCTGGTGGCAAAACACTAGGAGAACCATCTGGATTTAATGGTTCTAAAATATAGGCTATGCCGAATAAAGAACTGTCATCAATTGTACCGGTGGGTGTTTCGCATAAATCTAAAACATCTAAGAAAAGTGTTATGTAATTGTTAGCCCTCTTGAATCCAAGGTCGCTGCCAGTTAACCAAACTGGTGTTCTTACGTATGTTCCATCTACAGTAAAGATTAGATTGTCGGCTAATATTTCTGCATTACTGGCTCGCAGAAAGTCATCTCCAACAACATATATTTTGAACTTGCGTTCTATAACTGTTTCTAGGTCTGTAACTTCGACTGTAAATTCATAATATCTATTCAGCTTTTTAATTGTAGTTACAGGTTGTCCAAGATCATCTACGGTCACAAAATCGTATGGGTGCTTGTCATAGATAGCAGTGTCAAATGTTCCTGCACCATCTTCAACTTCAATACTAGGAATACACTGTACTAGACCCTGCAAACGTCCACTAGCACTAAGGCTTACACCTTCGGGTAACTTACCGCTTTTGAGAGTATAAAGTAAATTTTGTCCTGTGGGTAAATCATCGTCAACAGCTTCTAATTGATAATCAATAATTGTGTTATCTAACACAAATCCTAGGCCGCCGTTTCCTAACGGTAGTATACCTGCGTTCGTGACCCATCTGGGAGTATCGCTACCATCAACCTGTAATATAAAGGCACGGTCGCTAACAGACTCGTCGTTTAAGTTAGTGGCACGTATGACAAATTTGAATTGGGTAAGTCTAGGTACTTGGAAGGGACTGCCTTTAACACTGGCATTTTTTACATACATACCGGGAGGAAGCTTCCCGCTAAGAACTTCAAAGTTATAGCCGTTGGCCGTTGTTATAGGCAAGGGAATGTCGACGTCGTCATTTTCATAAATGACTGAGCTATCATTTATCTGCTTACATAAATTATAGCCGGATTTTTCAGTCCATACAGAAGTTGGCATCAGCGTTCCATTAAGCTAATTGTGTCCAAGCACCGTTCAAATAAACATTAAGATGTTCTAAGCCATCTAATGCTGGATCCCATGTTGTTCCATTACTAGCAGCAATCATCCCAGCAGTTGGATTCATGGGCTCTGTTGTCGGAGTTAATCTGTAGAGCATTGAGCTAGCCTGTTGAGCTGTTAGTGAATTCGTAACTGTTAAATTATTTTGAACTGTAGCATCACTTGACATAATGACTTCTGGTACGATAGTTATTGCAGAACTATCATTTGTATCTAATAATGGTGTCATAACACTTGGACTGTCTACAGGCCCAACAATTTTGCCTCCAACGCCATCTACTAGCATTGTACTATTATCAGCAACTACACTGCCTTTAAGGTCGGCAGTAACACCTAAAGCAAACGAACCAGCTCCATTACAGGTAATGCCACCGCCGTTAATTGTAATGCCTTTGTTAAAAACAACTCCTGTTGTGCGAAGTATTTGAACTGATGTGAATGCAAGTTGGTCCCAAAGGTTAAATCTTAGTTCACCCCTAGCATTAGCAATACCTATAGTGTCAGCATAAGAATCGATACTTACTAACGCTTGAATAGGATTACCTGGGTTACCGGCACTTTGGAAAAATCTTAACTGTCCACCTGCATCACCTGCAGAAGGTGATGATCTATAAACTTGTAGAGCAAGGTGTGGACCAGTTGTTGTAGGTAACGTACTTGCATTAACAATTGTTTGGAAAAAATTTGTATCAGTATTTTCTACAATTTGCCAAGCTTTTTTAACAGGTGTATTTGAATATGGTTCACATAGATACAGATTACCAGTGATACTAGCCTGTTCAGCAGTTAGATATCCTCCTGGAAATGTGCTGTCTAACATACAGGTGCTATCATCTGCAAAGACACTACCTTGTAAATCGCCATCAATTCTAGTAGCAGTAATTGTTCCATACAAATTTGTAGTTACACCAGTTGCTCCTATATTAATATTATCTGTGTTTACGATACCTAAGTTTACATTACCTAATGTAGGACCATATCCACCAGTAAGTGTAACATCGCCACCTCTAGTTCCACCACCAGTCGAATTACCGCCTATAATGTTTATAGCACCACCAGAAGCACTAGCACCAGCATCACCGCCTAATAGCGTTATATCACCGCCCGATCCTGTAGTGAGGCCGTGGCCGGCATAGATATTGATATCACCGCCCTCTTGGCCTGCAATAGCAGTATTAACACCTTGAATTATAACATTGCCCGACACCGAGGAACCATCAATACTAGCTAGTGTTATGTTACCCGAAGTTCCTACCCCTCGTACAGTGGCAGCATTTATTGTGTTAGCACTGGGCAAAGTAATATTACCAGTAATTGATATGTTACCTGTACCGGTAATATTAAAACTGTTTAGATCAAGTGCTCCACCAAGTTGGGGACTAGTGTCTTCTATTACACTACTGATATCAAAATCGCCAACTGTTATGCCGCCTGTAGTAGAACCATCGCCGACGTAGACTTTTTTTGTATCTGTAGTGTAAACTAGTTCACCCTGATCAAAAATAGTAGTTGCTCGTTGAGCGTCAGTTCCTCGTCTTAGCTGTAATGCCATTATCTTCCCCTATCCTTATATTGACCCAAAGTCCCAAATTAAGGGACTAGGTGATGTTATTGTACCAAAGTCTACACCAGCTCCACCTCCAGAAACTATGTTAGACGGAATCCATTTTGACTGTGCAGCACTCCATATCAGGCCCTGTCCGTTGGTGGGGGGAGTAGTTGCAGTATCCACATCTGCTAGAACATTTATGCTACTGGTTGTGTATACGCCATTTGTTACTGTGTCTGCATTTCCAGTTACATTTCCTACTACACTACCAGTATGAGTACCTGTAGTGTTTCCAGTAACATTGCCTGTTAAATTACCTGTAACGTTTCCTGTTACATTACCTGTTAAGTTAGCAGTTAATGTAGACGGGGTAGCAATTGTGATCTTTTCATTATCAGCAGTTAATGTTATGTTCAAACCTGCTGCAATTTTTTTAAACTGAAGTTGGTTATTTGTTTCTTGATAAAACAGACCTTCACCCGTTGTGCCTAAATTCACAACTTCGGTATCGTCTGATATGTTATTAGTGATGTAGGTAAAGTTGTCGTTAATTTTCTGCATGGCAGAACGCAGTGTTTCACCGCTACCATCATTAGCTACGTTACCTAAGTTTATAAGACTAATAGTCATTTTTTTACCTTTATCCTATATTTATCAGTACATACTAGTTAGAATCTACCCACCGCTACTTCAATAACAGCTGGTCCATCATCTAACTTGTCTACTAACGATTTGCCAATTATGGATCCTACATTAGGGTTATTATTCGCTATAGCGTAGCCCTTTTTAGCACTGCTAACAAGTATATCGCCTTTGCGTACCTTCCCGATTACTTTAACAGGTACTCTGCCCTGTAGTGCAAGTAATGTCTTAATACCAGGGCAAGCTCCATACATTTTATAAGCAGCATTTGTGCTAACTACACCTGCTACTCTAGTATCACCGAAAACGTCAGTGGTTGTCACTTCTTTTTCACCACCAAACGCAAGAACAGTACCCACTTCGTATTCATTGTCAGCTTCATAGTATTCTGCCAAGTCAGCAGCATATGTAGCTTCAAAGCTGCTGTTTGCAGTCAGTGTCCAATCACCTTCAACTGTTCCTGCTGTGGAATCACTACCGGCACTTAGTTTAGTGAATACAACTTTACCAGTTCCATTTGGTGTAAGATTTATGTTACCGTTAGTATCAGTAGAACTTAGAGTATTACCGTCTAATCTAAGATTGTCAACATCTAGTTGTGTAACGCCAGCGATTGAAGTAGACGTTCCACCCAGGCTTATACTAGTTGATCCTACTGTGATGCTACTGTTTGCTAACTTGCTATTGGCAATACTGGCACTGTTGCTGATGTCAGCATTTACAATACTACCACCTAAATTTAATTTGCTGTAGGCAATGGCAGCACTAGCACTAACATCTGCATTTACAATACTGCTAGATAAATTTAATTTACTATATGCTATAGCTGCTGCTGAATTAATATCTGCGTTAACAATAGTGTCATTGGCTATCATTGTGCTTGTAATTGAACCAGTATCGCCTGTGGTCACAATAGTACCGTCAACATCTGGTACAGTTAGTGTACGAGTTGTTGTACCAGAAATTCCACTCAGCTGGAATTTCATTTTTTTACTGTTATCACCTTCATCTTGGAAAGTGGTGCTGCTATCAGTAAATGTTTTGTTTGTCATTGTGTAAGCACCAGTCTTAACATAATTTGCTGTAGCAGCATCTTGATCTTGCCCGACTCTAGGATCAGCAAGATTTATTATGTTATAAGAACTGTTCATGTTTAGGTTACCTGCCATACCTAAAGCACCATTCAATGGCAGGAAGCCTGGCCCGATTGGGTTGTTGTTTACACTATTACTAACTCCATTACTGTTAAGACCTAAACGTCTGTTAATGTAATCACGCACTGCACTCTCTACCGGTACAGTATCGCCTGATCCGCCAGCAGTGCCGCCCATACTGTCATCTGTACTGAATTCTCTAACTACAGTACCTCGTTTAAATCCGAAACCGTCTAGGTTACTTAGGGCAATGTTTGCACTAAATGTTACCGTGCCTGTGCCCTGATCAACTTCGAAGAATCTACCTACACGATAAAAACCATCTTGATTAGTACCTGTAAAGAATACACGCCCTTCTGTAATCTCTTGAACTTCTGCCTTGCTAGCATTACCACTATCATCGATAGCAGCATCTGCACTTACAGGTTCAAACCCAGATTCCGGACTTCCAAAAATATTGTTAGGATAGTTAGTGGTATTGTATCCGCCTGTACCTATATCTAAAAAGTCATGACCAGTTGCTCGACAAGTAGAAATGTTTACAATTATCTCACCAGCTATTTGTGTAAGTGTCGAACCTGCAGGATATTCACCCGGAGTTGTACCATATGCAGAGCGTGTTACGCCTGTAAAACTTGTAGGTGTAATACCTGTGTAAGTAAACACCTCGTTATTACGTTTTTCAACTGAGCCAGTCGCTGCGACTGTTCCTACTGCACTTCCTGATTGGTTGTATGTAAATGTTGTAGCGTTTGTAACAGTTACAGATACTTTTGATGCATTAAATGACGTATTAGAAGTACAGGTAACGTCTACTATGTCACCATTAGCAAGATAATGATTGCCGGAGCAGACTATAGTTACTGTATTACTTGCTCTAGCAACAGTGGCAATACTACTTACATAACTTACTATAAATGATGTTGTTGGTACTAGACCGGTAATAGGATCTACAGTAAGAGTGGTGGGGTCTATAAAATCAGCAGTACTAGTGCAGGCTAAAGAACTTACGGCTCCAGAGCTTGCAATACTAGCTGTGCTAGTTGTTGTTCCGCTAGCTTTTATACCTGCACGTAAGTCTTCGCCAATTGGAATGTAAGTATTTGCAGGCATAGCACTATCGATAGTGATAGTTCCATATGTAGCTGGACCAACGGGAGCAGCATATGAAAGTATCTTTCGCTTGAAGCCTTTTTGTGTTACATTTTGGTCTACCCAAGCAAATTCATACAATCCAGAATCTATCCTTGTAGCATCTTCAGCAGTTAATGCCTCGCATCGAATAGTAGTGCCAGTTCCATCTGTATGTATTCTGTCTGCTGTTCTTATAGCCACATAATCAAATGTAGTATCAAATTCAATTACTGCTGTGTCGCTTGGCAGTGCTGTCTGTGAGTTATATGTAGGATCGGCAGGAGTGTCTGCATTATTATAGTAGTCCGGATCGTATGTAATAGTTCTATAAACGGTACTGTTTTCGTCATAGTTAAATGTCAATGCGGTACTAGGTCTAGTTGGTTGATTAATGTCAACTTCTCTAAACTTAAAGTTTTGATTTGACCTAATAATAACATAGTCGTCGTGCATTAATTCATCGATAAGACTTTGTTCACCACCGGAGCCGCTAGCATCACGTAAATTCAGTTTAGCAATTACAGTAGCAGGACTTGAAGTGTCAGTTACCATTTCAACTGAATTAACAATATAACGAGTTGGACCATCTCCAGATCTGCTGTGATTAATTTCTAATTCACAGGTTGGATAAGGGATATAATCAAAATTATAGATAGTAACACCGACATCCCCGAAGTTGTTTACACCTGCACTAGTAAGAGCAAAGTCGCCGGCCATATAAGCTTGAGCAACCTGAACCATGTCGTCGCTTAGAGTTATTGGATCGGGTACTTCATTGGGGTCTCTACCTTTAGCACGAAGACCATACAAGCCATGAGCACTTGAACTATTAATTGATCTAATTTGTCCACCGTTAACACTATAAAAACCTGTATGGGTGTAATATGTAAATGTAGATACTTGTTCAGTTAAGCCGTTATTGGTCGCTACAATACCGTAACCTAGATCATTAACCTGAGTAAAGTCATTAGCTAGCATTGATTTGTTGCCAGCAGTTTCTAAAATTACAGTTGAGCTAATCAATGAACTAGGCACAGGTGTACTACTGTCCATAACAAGGGTAGCCACACCTGTTGAATTATTAAAGGCACTAACTCTGTTAATTTGATACCTATTACCACTTACATAGAACACAGTTGGTGTTTTTGGTTGTCTATATTCTAGATGAGTATATGGAGCAGGGTTAAGTTGAACAACAAGATCATTACCTGAAATACTGGTAATACTAGCAGGCATTCTTCCTGCAAATCCATCAACGTATTGGCCACCTGCAAATACATGTTCATTGCTACTTCTGCTCAAACTTGTGCCAACTTGACAGTATGGACTTTTTGTTAAAATAGATCCTTCGGGATCTAATACCATCATGAATCCGCCGTGTCCTTGCACAGTTAAATTGTAAATTCTAGTTGCATCATTGACTAAAAATACATCTAGTTCAGTGTTATTTTTAGGTGTGCTATTTTTGTTTAAAGGGTTACTCAAATAGTGGTAACCATAATTTGTTGAAGCTGTTGTAAGGCCGTCAAATGTAGTGTCTCTATAAAACCAAGTATCAACATAAGGACTTTGGCTTATTCTATTTTTTGGTCGCAGAATACACCTACGGAAATCTGTACCAACTATGCTAGTGTTGGCAGGTAGTCTAATAGGATAATCTTCTTCGTAGATGCCGCTTTCTAAATTAATACTAATGTTTTTAGTATTAACAGGATTATCGAACTCGACTGTTTCTCCTGTTACAAATACAGCACTACCTGCAAGATATGTAAAATCTAATCTATTTGCATTATTAGTGCCAGTATAGGCAGTTAGTATTGCTTTAGCACCACTAGTGCTACCTACTAAAAGTTTGCCAGGAATAAGTTCTTCATATTGGTCAACGTCTGGAGCAGTATGTGTCAAAACTATATGGCTTACACCAACTGTGGCAATAGTTGCATTAGCTGTGGCATTGTTGTCTGTAATTAATTGTCTATAAGGGCCTGTTTCGAATGTATCTGCATTAATAATTGTTTCAGCTTTTTGACAGGCTTCGAGTAAACTGTTGTAGGCATATGACCAGCCTCTACCAATTTTAGCAGTATCTACTCCTGCTGCAAGCATAGCAGCACCAGTTCTACCTGTAGTGCTGACAAATAACTCTATAGTGCTAGCAAAACTATTGTTGTCTACATAATTCTTGGTTGCGGCATGGCTAGCAATGGTAGGTTCGGAAATAGTTGTAGTTCCAGAAACAGCTAAATTACCAGTTATAGTGCCACCGGTGAGTGCCAATTTAGTATCAGCATAACCTTTGTTAACTGCTAAACGGTTAGCATCATAGGTAATGGTTGGATGTCTAGCTTGAAATACTGCACCTGCATTTGCAAGTTCTGTGTTATCTGCGAGATTAGGTAAGTTTCCAATTGGGTAACGGTTTGAACTAGTACTTAGAGGTCCGCCTAAAATTGGTGTGGCATCATTTTCTATGCTACCGCCAGTTGATGTTATTGTAAGATTGTTGCTAGAAGGTGTTAATATAATTCCGTCGCCCGCTGTGATAGTTTTGTAAACTAATCTAGTACCACTGGCATTTATACCAACTATCTTATTTGCATCGGATATTGTAGTTTGATCTGGAGTGTCTGATAGATCTGTAAACTGTAATTGGCCTTCTGCACCAAAACTTGCATAGAGTTCGTCAAAATTTTCATTTACTTTTCTAAATGCATCACGAATGCTGTCACCAGTACCATCATTACCAGTAACACCTATATCAACAACTTTCTTGGCCATTCTAATCTCCTAATCTAATATTTACACTAAATTTTTATAAACCTAATGTAAATATTGTATGTTTATCACAGCCATAACTAGCTGCTATACCTATAATCGTACAAGTAAAACCGGTCTGTTACATTCATATAATCGCCATAGAACTGTATATGTGTTTAGGTGCGATAGCTGTGATCTAGAGTATCAAAGACCTAAAAGTCGTGTTAACATAAAGCGAGCTAGTAACAATTATTTCCATGTTTGTTCTAACTGCGATGCAAAACGTTTTGCCCAAAAAAAAGGAGCAGAACGTCGTACTATATGGAATAAACGAGCAAGCAGTTTAGATACTATTTCAAAACTTTAATATCTACTCAGATTATTATAAATACTTTGAAGGAGATTCCATTATGGAACTGTTATTATTTGTACTTGCTTTTGGTGCTATTGTTGCTTGGTATTCTTGGAATAAATCAACCACATCTAAATTTGAATCTAAAGCGGATTTCGCACCCAAGCCTGTGGTAGAGGAACCTAAACCCGAACCATTACCGCCAGCCCAACCTTTACCCGAAGTTGTTGAGCCAGCTCCGGCTCCCGCCCCTGCAAAAACAAGAGGTAGAAAGCCTGCTGCAAAAACCAAGCCCGCTGTAAAAACAACAGCAAAAACTTCTAAAGCTGCCAAGGCGACTACTACTAAAAAGAAATAAATGCAAAGCCCGTTAGAAGGGGCAGCTCAGCCTTATATTTTTTATAAGGCTGAAAATTTCTTTAATGCAGAAATGACCGAATTAGAAAATAATTTGGTAACAAGAGCTGCTAAAAATCTAGAGTTTATTCAACCTGGCAAGTTTAACTTATTCATCAGCACTACAGCCTTGCATCTTAGATTAGATAGTAAGCAAATATGTAATGGACGTATTCCTGATAATATAATATTTGTGGTGCTCATAGATCCTATAAAAATATCGGATCCTAGTTATTTTCCTAATCTTAAAGCAAAAAATTATCTTAGTATTGGTTACACTACAGACCATAATCGGGTAGACTTTTTTGCCATCTACTGTAAAAAGTTTCTAGAACAATACAGTATTGATAGTGTCATGCCTGAATCTTTTGATAACATCTATATCTGTTATAACAGAAGGCCACGGCCGCATAGAAGTGCAATATATCAAATGTTTCAAATACATAATGTATTGGAACTAGGTGTGTTCACTTTTTCAAACGTTAAAAATCTCGACTATGATGTGCCTGATGTAGAACAACCATACGATATGATGCTTTCAGCTAGGCAACGTTTGCAGAACAGCGTTGGTACTACACACAAGATCAAAATGCCTAATGATCATTCACTAGGCAGAATGGACCTATGGAATTCACATTTTGTTAACATTGTAAGTGAGACCGAATTTAGATCTGCTGAAGGATATGTATTTTTTAGCGAAAAGATTTTTAAACCAATAGTTGGTTGCAGACCTTTTATACTTAATTCAAATTATTCTTATTATGAACAACTTAAACGTGATGGATTTGACACGTTTGAGGACATTTTTGATATACCTACTGACCTAGATTTGCAGGATTGGGAAGTGGCAAATTCAATAGTTGAAAATATTAGAACATTGGAAAAAGAAAACTTGCCATTGCTATATGACAAAATAAAAAACCGCCTAATTGAGAATAGGCGGCTGTATGAAAACTATGTCAAAAAACAGATTCACAAAGGCAAACTAATATTTTTGCCGAATTAATAAATAAAATTGCGGATCGCGATGCTACCAACATCCATCCGCTCTAACAGTTGTAAAGGAACTATCAGCATGATTATTTACCTGTACGTAAAGACCCATTCAATAACTGGATTAAAATATCTAGGTAAAACTATTCGAAACCCTTATACATATTCCGGATCCGGTACAGATTGGAAATTACATCTTAAAGAATACGGACCTGATCACGTAACAGAAGTTTTACGTGAATGTAAAACAAAAGAGGAACTAAATGAATGGGGGAGGTACTACAGTCAACTTTGGTCTGTAGTGTCTAGCAAAGAATGGGCTAATCGAATTCCAGAAACTGGTGGCGGCTGGTGTGACCAAGAATCTCGTAAAAAAATATCAAAAACACTCACCGGTTATAAACGACCACCTAGATCATTAGAGCATAAAAAACACCTTAGCGAATCCACAAGGGGAATTCCAAAACCAAGATCTAAGCAACATCAAGATGCTTGGACTTCCTCTTCAAAGTTAAATTGGACTAATAACACAGAGCGTAAAAAGCAAGTATCTGAGTTAGGTAAATCTAATAAAGGCCGGAAACACACTTTAGAAACACTAGAAAAAAAACGGCAAGCAATGTTAGAATACTGGAGACTTAAACGAACCCAAGTTTCTTAATTTGTTCGCCTAGGGCAAATGATGCAAGATTTTTTGCTTTACTTTCGGCCATCATATCAAACTCGGACAAAAACCCGCTGGCCCATTGATTAACTGCTGTGTTCCAGTAAAAGTCACTGTGTGCTCGTAATTTCTGTTTCTTGTGTCCAGACTCTAAGAGAACCTTATGATTGGGAAGTGTATGAACGCAGTGGTCAACCAGCTCATCTTCTCTAGAGACACTGTAATGACAAGCAGGGCGGACACCACGCCAACTATCCATAACCCTTTTGACACGATCATCAGTGGGGCTGATATATTCGCCTTCACGAATCCAATGATGATGAATGTCAAGCACAATAGGCACAACATCACTAAGTTGAAGACAGTCAGAGAGTCCATAGCTTATTTCTTCGTTTTCGATGGTAATGGTGTTGCGGGCTTCTGGGCTGAGTCTCTTAAGGGCGAGTCGGATACCTTCTGGACCGGCTCTACCCGCGATGTGGACGTTGATTTTATAGTCCTGAAATGATTTACCGTACCCCATCCAACGGGCCATGTCAACATGATATTCAAACTCCTCTAGTGAACGATCTACAATATCTGGATTATCAGAAGCAAGGACAGTAAACTGCCCAGGATGAAAACTAAGGCGAACACCCATCTCGCGAGCAGTATCTCCCACTTTTCGGAAATGTCGTTCGGCGTAATTTCGTACATCGGATTGCCGATAAAACCAAGACCAGTTCGGCTCAGTATACACAGGAAGTATATCGCTACTGAGTCGTACCATTCTAAAATTTTCTTCAAGTTTACCAACTCTTTCTACAAGCAATCTAGTAGATTCAATGTTACCTTTCATAAGGTCCCATAGCTTTTCTACTGCTTTGTCTTTTGACTGTCTATTTAACCAAGCTACAGTAGTGCTACCTGTATTATACTTTTTACAGTCATCTTTAGGTTTGATACCATCTACTTGATCTGGTGTATCAATCCATTTGCAAGCAAAACCGATTTTGTATTTGTTATTAGTCATGTTCATAGTATAACAGGTCTAACACCAGTTGTCAACAATTATAGGATCCTTTACATCATGCACCATGGGAAATCCGTGAAATGCAAACACAGCAGTGTCATTATGAACTCTTGGGTTAATTACAGTTTTGAATCTACTCTGTTCTCTAACTCCAATCAAATCGCTGCGTGATCTTACTTCCCATTTATAGCTCATTATCCAATGGTGCGGAAAATACTTTAGATTATCTTTGTGCAGATCCCAAATATAATTTTGATCACCTGCAAAACGCTTTGCTATATTTTGATTACTTTCTAGTGTAGTCCATATATCACCATAGGTTCCTGCACGCCAACGCATGATAGCACTGCCTAGTTTTTTTGGTTCAGGTCTCCAAATTCTGCTAGGATCCTGAAGACCTACAAAATGGCCTTCTTCATAGCTAATAAGTTTATCTATATTTTTTATAATAACAGTGTCTAAATCTAAAAATAAATTTACATCACCATATGGAAATAAATCTGCCTTAAAAAAATAAGGCTTATACCACCACCCCTGCAATTCTAAATTAGGCAATGGCATTATTTCAATTTTAGGATCAATATGTTTGGG
>JACCDO011765583.1_pt1 | contig 28027 bp, 31 predicted proteins | sample 7446101 | NCBI WGS metagenome assembly JACCDO01 (sample SAMN15323440, study PRJNA562643) | freshwater metagenome | isolation source: river surface water | place: USA:Blue River Watershed | collected 2017-08-16
CATGTACGTTTTGTAAGTTTCAACTGAGGTTTCAACTGAGGTTTCAACTGAGGTTTCAACTGAGGTTTCAACTGAGGTTTCAACTGAGGTTTCAACTGAGGTTTCAACTGAGGTTTCAACTGGGGTTCCAACTGGGGTTCCAACTGATGTTTTTGTATTGTCTAATAATAGTAATTTTTGTTTATCAAGTTTTTTTGCCTTGTTCTCAGAGTCCGTGTCCTCCTTAAGTTTCTTAATCTTCGCTTGTAATAAGTCTTTTAATAATTCAACATATCTATCAAGTAAATTTTGTTTATCGAGTTTTTTTTTTTCGTCCGTGATCTTAATAATGTCCTCCTCAAGTTTCTTAATCTTCGCTTGTAAGAATTCTTTTAATCCGTATGTATACCCTTTACCAAAATTTTTTTCTTCGTCTTCTTCTATTCCTTTATATACATAACCTTTTAGATTCCAATCATCTCTCAAATAAGCCGGATAATTCATCACGAAAACCACATCTGCATTTGCTTTTAATGCTGCTCTGTAATACAGAGGAAGCGCTAAGAATCCATCGAAATCGGATGCATCTCCAGTTGTTATAATGAGTTTTTTAGTTTTTTCTTGCGGTGGTGACGCCCCGACTACGTCCATAATCTCCAACTGTGATGTTTTTAATAGCGTCCATTCGCCAATCTGTGCTTGTGATTGTTGTTGTGGTTGTTGTTGTGATGGTTGTTGTTGTGATGGTTGTTGTGGTTGTTGTTGTGATGGTTGTTCTTCTCCTGCACCACCAATAAGTTCTTTCTTTTTAATCTTTTTATTCAAAAAACTTAGCATTATATATTATACATAATAAAAAAGATATATAGATTCATTAATCTTTTATAATAATGATTTCGATAGACCCCCTCGTGAATAAAAAATGGCTAATCAATAGAGTCGCAGATATTTATTTGAAAGAATGGGGGAGTCATTTCGAACATGAATGGGGAATATTGACGTTTGAAGATATGGTCAAAGATTTGACGGATAACTATTTGAACGACACCTATGTCGCTACTGATGAGAATGGTGATTTCGTCGGTACGATTGCTATCTTGAAACAGGATTTAATGACGATGCGTCATTTATCACCTTGGTTGACGTGTCTGTACGTAGAACCATGGTATAGAAATAATAAAATAGCTTTACAACTTGTTGAGTATGCTATATCGAAATGTAAATCAAATCAGATATATATTTGGTGCTATGATACGTCTTTGAAAGATACTTATGAAAAATACGGTGCAATACCGATCGATAATGATAGCAATATCATGCGTTTAATAATATCTCAGCATATATTATAAACACATGGTTTTCAAAATAATACAAACTTATTTTGAGAAAAATAAAGAAAAAAGTATTACACTTAATAATTTGAAAAATATTCAAAAAACAATGGATCAGATTCCTATTATTTTATTAGCACTTGAAGTTGAAGTAGATCTCCGTTCAATGAGAAAAGAATTAAAACAAGACCTTAGAAATGGAAAAATTACACTTAAACATTATAATGATCAACTAAATCATGTCAGAAATGAATATAAAACATCAATAGCATTGATAGACAAAACTTTACAACAAATTGAAGCGTTCTTTGTTAAGTATCCAAAAGAATTTAATGCTTCTCAAAAAGCCGATTATGAAAAAATAGTCAGAGAAGCAAAAAGAATGAAAACCCATTTTATGGATTCTATAGATGACATGTTGAAAAGTACACCAAGTCCTCCAAAGCAACCCCCACCACCACCCAAACCCACCACAAAAAAAGCTGCATCATCTAAGCCGGAATGTAAGAACCTTAAGAAAGCCGTATGTCAACAGAACCCAACATGTAAATGGGTCGTAGGTAAAGGCTGCAAATAAAATCCATTCCATTAGTTCGTAACTTTCTTAACTTTCTTGACTTTCTTAACTTTTTTAGTTGTATTGATCACTTGTTTCTTACTCATGACCATCAATTCTGTTATTGAGACGTAATTATTTTTTTTACGAATGAACAATTTATTTGATTCATCAACATATATAGTGTAATTGCGTCCGTTAACGAGTAACTTTTGTTCAGATTTGGTGAATTTAGATAATTTAGATAATTTAGATAGTCCACCTTTTTGTGGTTGTGTTTGTGGTTGTGGTTGTGGTTGTGTAGGTTGTGCAAATGTAACACGTCGGATTGCTTGTGGTGCGTTTGTTGCTTGTGGTGCTTTTGTTGCTTGTGGTACTTGTTGTGTTTGTTGTGCTTGTGGTGCTTGCTGTGCTTGTGGTACTTGTTGTGCTTCAGTTGATAACAAAAAATTTACTGCTGCATTAAATTCATATAATAATGTGTCTTGGTCCAATTTTTCATATTTGTAATAAATGTTCTTCCGTTCACTCATACAATAATAAATATAAGACATGTCAATAATTTTTGAAAAATCTTTGCGTAAGATTTTGATATAATGTAAATCAATTGTTAAACCATATTTAAATAAAGTTTGGGAATCATACAAATAGAATAGATTTTGATTTTCATTTTTTTCATTTAAATTGCTACATTTTTCTATGTTAATGTTTTGACCTTTTGTCAAATATTCCCATATATCTGATTTAAATGTTCTATAACTTTCAAGCCATACAATACGTTGTATTTTTTTCTGTTCATAATGTATTTTACTCCCCAAAAGGCTCCCCAAATTTTTCATTATCGGTTTAACAAAAACATTTTTTAATAGTATATCATTCGTTTGAAATTTAGAACCTTCTGGCTGATGCTGTGGATTTAAAAAATCTTTATAATTAGGTAACAAATACTGATTGGGAAAAGTCGCAGGATAATAATTATTATTATAATTTATAAATAATTTTTCATTTTCAAAAATTAGTGGCATTAGTAAAAAATAGACGTAGTTGTCATCGGTAGGATTAGGATTAGGTACATTTCTATACTCATAAAATGTATAAATGTGTAATATCGCATTAATGAAGTTTGCATCATTGAAATTCTTTAAATTTGTATGTTGTAACATAACATATATTATAAGAGCTAATGAATAATCAGAATAAAATGATTGTATCTTATCTTCATTTTTCTTATCTTTACTGGTTTTAAAATATCCTTTAGTAGATTCATAGTTTTCTTTAATATAATCAAATTTTGTTGGTTTTGACATTTTTCACATATATATATATATAATTTATAAGAATAAATTAAATTCCTCTTTGTTAAGTATATTGAAATGAAAGTAGTTACTGTTGCAACTAAAAGCGATAAATATTTCGAATCGTTGGTAGATTCATGCAAACGTTTCAATTACGAGCTCGTCGTGTTAGGATGGAATCAAAAATGGGGAGGATTCACATGGAGATTCGATTTATTCCAAGAGTATTTATACACTTTACCCGAAGAAGAAATCGTGTGTTTCATCGATGCATATGACGTTATCATGTTGAGAGATTCGAAAATAATGGAGGAGCGTTTCAAGAAATCCGGCAAGAGAGTCATTTTCGCATGGGATAATTGTCAAGATCCGATACTAGAACAAAAGAATGTTGAGATCTTTGGATCTTGCAAAGGCAAGAGGATCAATGCAGGAACTTACATTGGTTATTCGAAAGATATCTTGAGAATGATACAAGAATCGTGCAAGATGTATGATTGCAAAGACAGATACGCGAATGATCAAAAGAATCTCAATAAATATTGTAGTAAAGTAGACTATATTCATGCAGATACCGATAGAGAAATCTTTTTAATTATTAACGAAGGGTATGACACGAAGATCTTACCGGGTAAATTTGGGATCACATTTGATAAAGATAACAAATTGGTATTTAAAAACAAATATACTCCCTGTGTGTTACATGCACCTGGACAAACAAATATCAATGCAATCGTCAAACAAATGGGTCTCAAAGGAGGTGATGTAGAATTTTCATCGAGGATTTACTGGGAATACGTTGTTTTAGCTTATCTACCGGATATTTTGAAACGATATGCGATGTATATACTCGTTTTCATATGTGCCGTCACATATATTATCTATATCACCCGAAAGAACAGATGAATTAATAAAAATCCACATATAACAATATATGGAAGAAGTCATAAATAAATCGCCATTTTTCGATCGTATGACAATTTATGATTTACATGCACGACATGTAAAGACGAAAGAAGAGTATAAGAAGAGATACCTTTTGTCGTTGAAACCCTTTACACAAGAAGAAAAAGAAGAGCTCACTCGAAAAACGAGAGAAATAGACAATGCTATTCATGAAAAAATGCCATTATTAGCAGAAATACCGTGGAAATTCGCAAAAACAGACCATTCTATTGAAATGGGATATCCACATACATTAGAAGATTACATAATATTAACGAGCGTACCTAGCATATCGACTCTATTACATGAAAAAATCCACGTATTTCAACGACTATACAAACACGAAACAGAAGAACTGATAAGAAATTATGGATTTCATAAATATGGACTCTATTCGGATCTACCTTTAGCTAGAAATAATCCTGATATCGACGAATTCGTCTATTCTAGGAATGGTCAAATAATCTATCAAAAGTATAATTCTACCTCGCCGAACGACATATCTGATAGCAAAGTGACTATACCAGGTGAATACGAACATCCTTATGAACATATGGCATATACCTTACAAAGACAATTACTTCCAGACATCAATTGAGTGTTATACATGACGAATTGAAGTAAACCATGTCGATAAGTCGTTGAATTTCACATTCGTTCTGGATTTTATGTGACAGATAAATGATATTATCAGGGAGAATCTGATTATACTTATCTCCTTTAAGCTCGGTAGATTCTCGAGCCAATAAATCTGCAAAGTCATTGCCTTTATTGCCAGAATGACCTTTTACTTTTTGGAACTTCACGCTTCCATTCCAATTATCCAACATATGATGGATACAACGAATGAGAACCATGAATTTTTCACAATAAACAGATCCTTGAATACATTCCAACGCAACAATAGAATCCGTATATATGATAATGTCATGATTTTTCCCTTGTCTATACAAATACAATAATACACAAAATATAGCTGCAATCTCTGCACGGTTGACATCTTTTAAACCAACAATATTCATACGCATCGAATGAGTTTTTGTCCAAATACCCAATCCAATCTTTGAGTTTCTTATAGACGCGTCTGTATATATTTCTTGGATTTCTTTGTTTTTCGCGTTCTTAGCGGTTTTCCTTTCCAGATATCTTGCTTTTCTCTTTTTGTGTTGTATTCTTTTGAAAAGGACATTTATAGGGCTTGGGTTAGTCCTATGGTATAAAATGTCATGATTCAAAAAAATCCGTTTTGATAAAAGGCGAGATATCCTGGACATATTTTCATCATACATTGATGTTAGAAAGTCTTTAAGTCAATTTTTTCAATATCTTTTATTAAAATATATAATGCAAAAAGGTGGAAAAGCAAAAATTATTGGCGAAGGAACATATGGTTGTGTATTGAAGCCTCATGTTAAATGTGATGATGATAATTCCAAGTCAGAGAATAATACCTCTCTTATAGGAAAGATATTCACTTCTAAAAAAGACTACGAAATCGAAAAGTCCATTGCATCTAAAATGCATTCATTCGATAAGAAGAAAGATTTAGGATTTGAAAAAACATGCGAGGTCTCTAAAATAAACGATATCATTTCTAAATGTCGTATTTTAAAGAAGAAAAATTATCATCTACCTCTATACCAGATAATTTATAAATACAAAGGTAAATCGTTATGTTCAAGATCGATCAGTGAGTTGACTTTAAAGAAAGTGCTAGTTGGACTAGAAAATTTGTTAGAAACACTTCAATCGATTCATAACGCTAAATATCAACATTTGGATATAAAACCTGCTAATATTGTATTTGATGGAAAGAAATTACACTTGATCGATTTTGGTTTGACAACGGAAAACCATAAAATTTATAGATCAGATAAGAATTATATTCATCAACATAAATATATTTATTATCCCCCCGAGTTTAAAGTTTTCGTCGCCAGGAATAGAAAATCTTGTATTGACGTTATGAATGAAAATTATAGTGTTTATATGACTGATTTGGATAATTTAAAAGTCAACGAAGACTTGTCGTTTATAAATAGAGCATTTGCAGAAAGAAAAACCAACAATAAATCTACCGTATTTCTACCTGAAAAAATAGACGTGTTCTCTCTAGGAATTTGTCTTTTAGAGCTCTATAAAGCATCTCCTGCTTATAAAAGAATTTACGTGAGAAACTGTCGATCGAAACGTTTATATACGAAACTAACTGAAATGATCATTCAAATGACACAATTCGATCCTATGAAAAGGGTCGAAATATCAGATGTTATTCGATTGTATAAAGAACTTCCTCTTTGAATCATCAAATGTTTCGTTTCTTATATAAAGAATGTCATAGTGATATAAACTAGGATCAAACGAGTTAATAGGAATTAATGCATCAGAGTTTGTCATTTTTCTATCAAGAATAACAATGATGGGTAATTTGATTATCGAACTTATCTTTTTTAAATCATCCAAAGGGATTTCAATGATAGAAAGAGGTTTTTCAAATAGCCCATCGTATTGTTCTTCGTTTAATATATTCATACATGTCTCAACTTTCTTAAAAGAAACTAATGCCCTTTTATACCTAGTATCATCATAAGGAATCGATAAATAACTATTTTTGGGATTCGACTTATTAAACGGAATAGCATTATTTGTCAAACAATATACCTTTTTAAGTTTTTCATATTTAAAGGAAAAGTTTCTATGGAGAATCATTTTTGTTTAAAATCAAAGAAAAAAAGTTTTTATTTATAATTGTCGTTTCAAAAACAAACTTTATGTGTATACTAAGAATAAACAAAATGAACCGATATATTTATCAGATGTTATTGTTATTATTATTTTTAAATGTGAATTCTATTTTAAGTATTAATTTTCCATATGGTAAATGTTATAGTAGAAATTGTATTTCCTCACCTTATTTTTTCCAGATGGATACTGTAGATGACTCGAAGAAATTGTGTTGGAATGTTGTTGCAAATAACAATTGCCAAGACAATACTCAATACGATTGTTGCAATGTACTAATGAATGTAGATAAATTTGTATTACCGGCGAAATTGAATTGTTCAATGAGACCAATATCACAAGTGACATTTAACTCCACTGTAAAAAGAGGAGGAGTATATTTCGATAATTATACCGATTTTGCAGAATTACGAATAACAGCTATAAGGCTGAATTTACAACAATTTCTTAATACGAAAATATGTGTTACTTTAAAGGACTCTTGTAATATATCAGTATTGGATTTCTTTACTGACGATTATGGACAAAATGCATATTCTCCATTCAATCCTGATCTTCATACATGTTGTCCTATTTGCACATTTTTACAATCCAATGTAGTACCATCCCCGGTACCATCCCCGGTACCATCCCCGGTACCATCCCCGGTACCATCACCGGTACCATCACCTGTACCATCCCCGGTACCATCACCTGTACCATCCCCGGTACCATCCCCGGTACCATCACCGTTTCCATATTGTGGAAATCATGTATGCGACTTTGACGAAAACCTAAGAAATTGTCCTCATGACTGTAATCCAGTATGTGGAAATGGTATATGTGAGATCGCAGAAGATTTTTCCAGATGTTTACAAGATTGTCCATTTATAGGAATGTAAAACGTATAAATATAAAATATACATGAACGAAAATTCATTGTTAGAAGAGCCTAAAGATTTATTTTCATTCAAATCGAATGAATGTATAATATGTAGAGTTTGTCACATATATGATGGAGATACAGTCCATATTGTTATGAATTATAAAGGAGAAATCATTAAAATAGTTTGTAGATTATATGGTATCGATACACCTGAAATGAATGGATTAGATCATGATCTTGCCATGATATCAAGAAATAGATTGACACAACTCATTACAGATATAGAAATAGATCTAAAAGATAATACAGGAAGTAGAAGTCAACAGTTTATAAATATGATTAAAAATAATAAAAAGATTATCAAAGTAAAATTGCTAGGACGTGATAAATATGGTAGAGAATTGGCCATCTTTTATGATGATCAAGGTAAATCTATCAATAATATATTAATAGATGAAGCTTTTGCAAAGCCGTACAGTTCATTTACATAGAAAAAGCAAATGCCTTTTCATTTTTTGTTGTTTTGTTTTGTTTTGATTTGATTATTCAAATGATTATTATTATACGTACCTGATTATTGTGTTTTTCTACTCATCATCCGAGTTGTCCTCGCTCAGAATGATGGATTTCTTTTTCTCTTCTCCCTTGGATTTAGTCTTCTTCTCGTCTGCCTTTCCAGTCTTCTTTCCAGTCTTCTTCTCAGTCTTCTTCTTAGGTTCCTCGGTTTCCTCTTTTTCCTCTTCATTTGAATCTGAAGTGGAATCATCCTCAGAACTAGGCTTGACCTTCTTCTTGGGCTTGCTCTTGGGAGCGCCAGAACTAGAACCAGAATCGCACTCAATGTCAGTTGGGAAGTAATCCGGGTTTTGCTCAGCGAATGTTTCCTTCATCTTCTTGAAAAGATCAACGTTTTCAATTGGTTCAAACTCCTTTTTCATTGAATCCACATTATCCTTGATATACAAGGCAAATTCATCACTCTTCCAGCAGTCGGAAGCCAAACTCATCATCATCTTGCTGTTGTGCTCGGGATTGTTTGCCTTGAGAATAGGCATCTTATCCTTGACAAACAAGTTGAACATCGAGGGAGGCCTCTTCTTCTTCTCCTTGTCACCAGAATCAGACTTCTTCTTGGAAATCTTCTTGGAAATCTTGGAAGACTCCTTGAAATCCACCTGATTCTTGACAATCATCTCCTCTTTGAACTTTTGGATGATTTCCACAATCTCATCCACGTCAGAAGACACATCAGATGACTTGATGAACTCGATCAAATTGTCAATTGCCTCGATCTTTGCATCGACAACAATCTTGGCAACGACGGGAGTGATCGTGTTGATGAACGAAGCCATTGATGTGAGAGCTTTGTAGTGTGTGTGTGTGTGATTGCTTTAAATAGTTTAAATCGATTAAATTTTTTTTATTGATTTCAAATTTTTTTCCAATTCAATGGTGTAAATTAAAACTTTTTTTATAAGGAGTGTTTGTTTATATTATTGACGAGTTTTTTTGCCAAGTCGTTTGATAATTTATTATTTTCTTTCAATTCGCTTACTATATTCATCATAATAGCACCATGATTGAAATTTTCTCCACCAGTTTGGACTTTTTTATTTGGAAAAAGAATACTATCGCAAATCTCAAAAAACTTGAAATATTGTTTGAAAGGCATATATATATTATACTCCGACAAATCTTATACTATTTTATATTTCTGTACGTAATTATATGCACCACTTTGTGCGATTTGAGTTTGCATATAATTATTTCCAATCTCATTTTCAATCAAAGAGATGACTTGATGAGTCACTGAGGATTTTAATTTGACATATCTATAACGATCGTGGATATGGATTCTATATTTCCAAGAGCAAAACATTATTTTTGTTGTAGGTTCTGTCTTAATCCAGTAACATTGGATTAAATCGGAATATATCTCATGATTTTTTGTCGCAATGTTAATTAAAAGGTTTTTCGTCTTATCAATGATACATTTATGACTATTCAATGGTATTTGCAAATGAATCGAATCTATTACTTCACCTTTCGAAAGATTCTTAATTCTAGATTCCATTAAATCGATATTTGATATAGACATTACAGTTGCTCCTTGAAGGAGACTATATCCTGTGTTAAAATCTGTTATTTTATATGGATCATTATCTATTAACACAAGATCACCGATATTAAAAGGTCTTTGCCAAATCATTATCCATAGGAATTGTATTCTATTTTTAATGTTTGAAACCAAATATGTCATGGCAATAACATAAATTTTAAAAAGATCAAATCCAGAACCGAATGCACTCGAGTAATTTAAAACAGCACAAATGATAACAAAAGCAAGCGAATATAATGCAATACTCAAAAGAATGACGAATATTTGAATGATGATATAGTCTGTTTTAATCATTAGACAAAATCGCTGTCTAAGGAAATCGAGATTATAAACGACTTCTTCGATCAATGAAAGTGTCAAATAATCTTTCGTTTGGCAATACTTGCTCTCATTATAATTCGTGAGCATATCCCACATTAATTTATGCTCAATAATATGATTTGCTTCTGCAAATTTAATAAATTCATCATTCGAGATAAGATTGTCATTATTGATATCGACATGTTCTAAAATCTTATTGAAAATAACTGCTGCGTTTGTTTTAATATTTTGCAAGATGTCTTCTTCAGATATATTCGTCCAAAATTCGATAAATTCTTTTGGAGTATAGTTTATATTATAAGAGGATTCGTTCGTAAGTGATAAGTATTTCATTGTTATAAATCCAGGATCTTTAGGATCATAAAAGGATAAGATGCGTTCGATATTGATAATTTTATCCCAAATTATTTTTCTTTGTCTTTTGAATATCAAAAGGAACAACGAGATAGAAATAAGATTGAGAATAATGAAACAAACTAGAATGATACATTTGATTTTGAACAACGTATTTATGATATCTTTTATATCATGATAAGTCACTATATAGGGATAAAATATCACATATAAATAAAAAACCATCAAAACTGTATGCATTGACAATAAATGAATAATAAAAATGTTCGTTTGATAAAAGAATAATAAGCTGAATTTTTGAAGTAATAGTTTGACATCCATGATTGTAACTAAAAAGGAGATGTAGAATATGAAAGTGGTAGACAGTATGATATTGATTATTTGGATTGCTAATAATTGATTAAATATTCCAGTTAAAATGATGGTAATAAGAAATGAACTAAGACTCGCGATATGAATCACTATACTAGTTGTCGACATCTTTAAATTATATAGATGATATAAATATCTCTCGTGAATATAAACATGGATAGTTATTTTAATGATATTATAGAGCTTGATAAATCTATTGCAGCATATTTAGGGGTAAATGATGCATATGTGTTGTCTTCTTATCAAAATACATTATCGGATGAATATTCAAAGAGATATAAGAATATCATAAAGAAATACGAGAATTCAGATGATGAACAGTTGAAATTCATAATAAGTATTGCGAAAGAGTATTTTCGATTAAAATTAGATAGATTTCCTGATATTGACGTTATGAATAATCCTATCAATGATTTTCTGGAAATGGAAAAGGACGTTTATCCAAAAGAGTGGCGAGAAAAACGTTTAAAAGAATTTCATGAGTTTCTCCAAGATTGTCAGAAGAAAATGTTACTTGTGGCTAAAAGAGATAAATTAGTGATGCCCGAGATTATATGTAAGCAGTTAATAAAAGACATAACTCATCCTGATTTCGAGTATTTCAAATTATTTCTAATTAACGAGTATTTACCTCTTTGTAGAAAATCAATAGGGTTGTGTCATTATAAAAATGGGCATGATATATATAAGTACTGCATTAGAAGTACGTTGACATATACAATATCACCCAAAACGATTCATGAATACGGTTTGAAGATAGTGAAATCGTTATATGCAGAACATCAAGAAGAAGTTAAGAGATGCAGTGATAAAACGAGTTCTAGGGATGAGTTGATAGGTTTATTACATTCGTATTACAAAAAGATCGAACACGAAATATTACCGAAATATTTTCATCAAAAAGACATACCAAAAATAAAATGTAATATCAAAGAAGTCCCGAAAGACACCGAAATATCCTCACCGCGAGCATATTATAATCCTCGATCTCATACGTTTTTCATGAATACGAGAGACGTAATATTGCCTAAATGTGATTTATTTTCGTTGGTAATGCACGAAGTCGTTCCAGGACATCATTTCCAATTTGCATATATGCAAGAGAAACTCAAATTATCTCCTGCACGTCAGAATCTTGTCAATAATACTGGATTGGTCGAAGGTTGGGCTCATTATATCGAAACACTAACGGAATTTCCATATAAAGGAAGTCAATTATTTAGAGCTGTTCGACTCGTCATCGACACAGGTATTCATTATTATGGTTGGTCTTATAGTAAATGTTATAAATACATGAATAAATATTTGGGAGATATATTACCCAAGTCTGATATAAGTGCTGAATTAAAAAGATATATATGTATGCCAGGTCAAGCATTGGCATATGCTTTAGGAAAAAAGAAACTAATCGAAATGAGATCTCTATTTATCAGAAAGGGATTGGGTGATATCAAAGACTTTCATAGTTTCATTCTGAAGCAAGGAAACTCTTGTTTCGATCTAATTGAGAAGAACTTGAATGATTTGATAGAACAAAACCAGACAAAATCTAAATACTCATAGCTGCGGGAATAGATGGGTGATAAACATATCCTTTGATATCGAAATCATCAATCGTTATATCTTTAAGATCTTTATCGATTACTGAATCGTTAATTGATAGAATAGGATTTGGTAATGGGATGCGATTGATTTGTGTTGTAATGGCTTTGATATGATCTTTATAAATATGTGTATCCCCTGTCGATATGACGAGATTTTTAGGTTTCATTCCGACTTTCTTAGCGATTAGATAAGTGAGTGCTGTATATGACAAGATATTCCAGGTCAATCCTAAGAATACATCAACTGAACGTTGATACATATGACAAGATAATTCGTTATTATTCGATACGAAGAATTGAATGACGAGTCCATGGCAAGGATGAAGACATCCTTTTTCTAAATCTGTAACATTATATGTAGTCATAATAATTCGTCTACTGAAAGGATCTGTTTTCAGCAAATGAATAACGTGATCAAATTGATCGATCCCTTGATTTGTGTAATCAAATTTGCAACCTTTATATTCTGCCCCGAAATGCCTTAATTGAAATCCATACATAGGTCCAATATCTCCTTCATCGTAATGATTCAAACCTCTTTTATCGAGAAATGCTCTTGTGGAATTTCCGTTCCATATTTTGATGTTATCCTTCATAAGGATATTTGCATCTGTCTGTCCTTTGAGAAACCAAAGGAGTTCTTTAATGACTTGTTTCCATGGAATGAATTTTGTAGTCAATAAAGGAATATTTTTAGAGATATCGAATGTTAATTGTTTACCAAAAAGTGAAATTGTTCCCGTTCCTGTTCTATCTTCGCGCATTTCACCATTTTTCAGAATATCCTTTGCAAGATTCAAGTATACTCTATCAGGATGTAATAGGGACTCCTGTTTGATAAAATGCATATATTTAAAATCTGCATTTTCACTTGCAGAAGTGAATACTTCCGAACAATGCGCAAGATAAAAGGATTCATAGTCTTCGAAATTAAAGAATAAATCGCATTTATAATCCTTCTCGATATAGGTCATATAAATCTCATCCACGAAAGATGACAATAATTTAAACATTTGAGCTCCACCGATGATGACAATATCTTCACATCTTTTATGATTATTAATATAATCGATAACATTTTCAAGATCCATGAAAAGGACATTATCAGAATTCATATATTCATGTCTGCTATATGACACGATCACATTTTTCCTTTTTTTAAGAGGACGTTTTTTGATCGAGAAATACGTCTTAGATCCCATAATGACTGTTTTATTTGATGTCAATTCAACAAAATGTTGCATATCTTCTTTAATATTCCATGGAATATCACCATCTTTGGCAATACCGAATTTCTTATCGACCGCAACAACGATGCTGATGTTTGGCATCTTTCTTTTTCTTTTACTTTCTTTCTGTCTGTCTTTTAAATAGATATTTCATGTTAGATGATCAATTTTTATCTCTTGTTAAATTACCATTATCTAATGGTAACAGATCCCAATCCCGATTCATCTAATGGTTCATCCAAAGGTATTGGGTCTGATAACATGACTGGCATGACTGACATGACTGGCATGACTGGCATGACTGACATAATTCATCCTATTCATCCTATTCATCCAAAGACTATTAATATAGTGACGAATAAATCAAAATTAATCATATTGATTATTTATGTTTATACGGGTTCAATTTATGAAAACGTAGAAAACAATGGTATCTCTCATCTAATAGAACATCTTCTGATGAGAGAAAGTAAAAATAATTCACATGAAGAAATGAGAAAAAAGTTTACGATTTTGGGAGGTATATATAATGGTGTGACGAAACGAGATATGACTTATTATTACGTGTCATGTCATATTGATTTATATAAAGAATGTATTGATATAATACATGACATAGTTTTTAAACCACTATTTAATGCTTCGACTCTTGATAACGAAAAGCAAAGTGTCATTCAAGAACTGTATCAATATCATATGAATAACGACGATGTGAAATACAATTTGTACGAGGAATATTTTGGTAACTCTTCTGTGTATGCATTTCCAATAACAGGAACAATACGATCTTTATCTTCAATCGAAAATTCAGATATTTTAGAATTTTATAGACAGAAATACAAATATAATTTTTTAGTATGTAGCGTTGACGAAAGCAAGGAAAAAGAAGTTCGATCTCTTATAAAGTCTAAATTTGGAATAGCCAAAGATTTAGTTTTGAATTCTGTCTTGAAACAGAATCCGGAGACTTTCACGCCATTCAATAAAATAATCGTTTCCAAGGACACTAATTATAATGTGATCATGACGTTTCCGGGTTTTCCCAGAAAGAATATAATAGATAATATTCATCTCTCTTTTTTAAACTTCTGTTTAGTAGAATCTGGATTATCTTCTATATTTTTGAATGAATTGAGATATAAAGAAGGGCTTATTTATTCTATTTCATCTTCAATTGAATCATATAACAATACTGGTTTACTTAAGATATTTGCATCGTCGTATAAAAATAATATATCAATCATATCTCAGAAAATTCGAGACGTTCTCGAAAAAATAAAATTAAATGGGGTCGGGGTAGAGTTAGAGACCTTCAAATTAGGATTTTTCAATAGAACAAAGTATCTTAATTTGAATGATGTATATAAAACACTCAGTTTAGGTGAGAAAATATTTTATGGTTCATACATAAGTTTCAATCAGCATTTGGAAGTCATTAAATCAATAACGAACGATGTAGTTATGTTGATTGCAAAAAAATGTTTCGATCCTTTGAGAATGGGTATATTGACGTATGGAAATTTCGAAAACCAAACTCATGTTCAGAATCTAATCAAGGCGTTTCGATATGTTCGAATGAGATAGTCGATAAGAATTCGTCAATATATTGTTGAGGAATATTATCGAAATTGATAAGTTGTTCATTAATTTTCCATTGGTTACATATATCCTTATCTTCTAGAAGCTTATTGAATTTTTCTTTGTCTAGATAAAGTTTCTTCGAGGTAATAGGACCGATTTTAGAACAAATGCTAGGGATATTATCAGATTTATCGCCCATTATAGCTTTACATTTGATATAAGCAATAGGTTCTTGGTTTAGCAATAAATTTTTGCCTGCGAGATTAACTATATTAACATTTGAATATTGCCCCAATTGTATGAAATCACTGTCATTTGTAATGATATTAATCGTTTTGTTAAAGTTCTTTAAATCAGCATTACATTTTAGATTCTTCACACAAGTAGCTATGATATCGTCCGCTTCGAGGCATGGGTGATGAAGGCACATATATCTGTTATCAAGAAACGAGTAAGTCTTTTCGAAAATAGAGGAATCCATATTTTTATTTGTTATTCTATTCTTTTTGTATTCGTTGAAGATTTTCAATCTCCAAATATCTTGTCTACAACAATCTCTGAAAAAGATTACATGTTTCGAGTCTTTGATTTTGAACTTTTTCAAAAGAGCAAGGATATTACTTTCGAATGTTTTCATATATTTTTCCATAAAAACTTTATCGTCGGTGATATTACTAAAATCATTATCATGTTTAACATCGTTTAAAGCAGAATATTTTGAATACCAATTCAATATAGCATAATAACGATAGAATATAAAGTAACTCAGATCGATGAAAAGCAAATCATCGGAAATCGGAATTTGCCTCTTCATACGTTTGTGTTTTTTCTTAATTAAAGATTATATCGAGTCTTTAAATCAAATTTTATTTGTTTTATTTGAACTTTGCTAGTAGTAAAAGGTAAATAACAAAAATTCCAGTGAATAGTTGAAATACCTCGATGTATGTGATTCCATAAATTCGTTTGATGTCGATTAGAATAAAGTAAAACAAGAAAACGAGAAGAGCATTTAATATTTTATGATAATTGGTGGGAACATTTCGATATCTAACGAAAATGAACAGAAAGAATGCGACGTGGAATGTGAGATCGACTGAAAAGAATTTTTCTAATCCATTAATAACTATTTTTCTATCTCCTAGTACAAAGCTGAATTTTTTTGGTTTAACGAATGACATATACATACCGATCATCATAGTCATAAACGTGATGAAAATAATATCGAATGACGAAGCCAGATATTTATGAAAGAAAACAATAATCATGGACCATGTCGTAAAGAACAACAGAAAGTGCATATAACAGACAAGATTTTTTCCTCTTGTCTCGATTCTTTCACTTATCATTTGTAATAAAAAAATATAATTATATGTGGAGTTTTGAACTTAAAAATTATATTATAATATATATTAAAGGTTCATGTTAAAAAGAAGCGAGTGTTCAAAGTTAAAACCTTATAACATTCAAGATCTCGTATTTTCTTCTATTCGGTCAAAAGTTGCTTATAAGAACCGACAAGAGTTGAAAGACCTATTCAGATTTCAAAACAATGAAATGGAGTATCTTACGACTCATTGTAATAAAGGGATCAAAGGAAAGATATCGAAAATAATCGATCAGATAAAAACGAATGACGTGAAAGTATATTCAAACGGATTCGTTATCTGGAAAGAAAACACGATATATGTCACGTTCAGAGGTATAGTATCAAGTATTGATTGGTTAACTGCAACGAACATGAACGAGATTGCATGGGATTCTAATAATCATCCAAGAGCATTCGTTCATGGAGGTTTTTATTCATATTTCTTGGAAATAAATGACGAACTTGAAAAAGATATCAAACAAATCATGGATACAAATAATATCGAAAGAATCGTATTCTCAGGGCATAGTATGGGTGGTGCATTAGCAATCTTAGCTTCTACATTTTATGCAGCAGAATATAGAGATCTTGTCATAACGTGTCATACGTTTGGGACTCCGGCAATAGGAAATGATAATTTCATAACATTGTTCGAAGATAATGTAGATGATTTCATACGTCTAGAATATGACAAAGACATTGTTCCGAAACTTCCTTTAAATACTTTATTCAAACATATTTCGAACGGAATAGTTTTGAATGATACAGGATACTATTCGTGTTCTATAAATAATAATACGGTATTGACTTATGAAGATATTTTGAATTATCTATGTTTTCCGCCAAATATATATAACCATCATGATAATGATATTTATTTCAAGACCATATTGAATATTAAAACTGTATCCGATGTGTAAAGAATTTTCTTAATAGAGTATATATCATGACGACTATGAACGCTACCCCAAAACGAAGAGCATTATTGATTGGAATCAATTACATTGGATCTGACTGTGAATTACGTGGATGCATAAACGATGTTGATCGCATAAGGAATCTTTTAATCAAGGAATACGAGTACAAACCTGAAGATATATTAGTTCTTACAGATTTGACTCCAATAAAACCGACTCGAGATAATATTATCAAATCATTTACTGATTTTCTAAAAGGAAATGAAAAAGGAGATCAATTGTGTTTTTATTATTCAGGACATGGAACGAAAGTCATTGATCAAAACCATGATGAGAGAACTGGATACGATGAAGCGATTTGCACTTATGATATGAGACTCATATTGGATGATGATATATTAAATATGTTATCTATGTTGAATGGTGCGAATCTATCAATGTTTTTCGATTGTTGCCATAGTGGAACTATATGTGATCTCGAGTACAATATAAGGTATTGTGGAAATAGTGTATCTAAGAAACCAAAGTTTGAGATGTGGACAGAAAAATCCAAAAAGATAAACGGTCATGTCAAAATGTTTTCGGGTTGTTTAGATACACAGACATCTGCTGATTGTCAATTCGTAAGGGCTCAAAACGAGTATTGCAATAATGGTGCATTTACTTATATGTTTTTAAATATAATCGAAAAAGCGAATGCGAATAAGGACAAATTATCCAATAGGAATATATTAATGAACATATATGATTTACTCAAACTCAGTTCTTTCGAACAAGTCCCTCAATTATCATGTTCATCCATAGAATCTCTTGACGACATATTTTCTTTGTAGAATGTCTTGTGATATATTTCTATGGGGATTTTTTTACAATCATCATTTGAGCAAATGTCTTGATTCTTTATTTTAATTGCAAAAATCTGACATTTACGATCTGTTATATCGCATACATAATTTGATATTATTTTAAGGTTGTAATTGTTCGATTTCATGTATTGAACGATATCTTTGATTTCTTTTTGTTCGACAACGTATGGATGATTTGTTATATTTTTCAAGCAATCGACTAGTAAATAATCTTGAAATCCAATAATATGGTGATTGCTTTTATGTAAGTTCTGACATTTATGAGTAGGATTGTTTTCATTCAATACATAAATGTTTTTTTGTAAAAAGTTCTTTTTGTTAACTTTGATGAATTTCGATTTCGTCACAATCATATTTGATCTTACTCTCTATATCTTTAAATTTACACATTTTTTATTACAGTTTTGAAACTATAACCAAACAGTATACCAAGGACTGCTCCAACGATTACTTGTGGGATCGTGTGACATTGTTTCTTGACGCGACTTAATGCTACAAGGAATATTATTAAAATACCACAAATATATTGATAAAAATTCGAATTATTCGACAAGTCTAGTAAATATATATATACTATGAAAGTAGTCATTAAAACGTGTCCTGAAGGCATACCAATTCTATTCGAATAGTCTCCACCATCATTACATATGCTACAATTAGACGCATCATTCGGTCGTAAGAAGTATTGATTTTTTGGAAGAATAATACGGGAGATTTTAATGAATATTTCGATGAGAACAATGCCAATCAAAACGTATAGATATTCGATCTTTCCAGTTATAATATACGATATAATAGGATATGCACTCAAAGCATAAACAAAAAGAGAAAGAAAGTCATATAAATTATGCATTTTATATCTAGAGAATGTTTTAATTTATTATATTGTTTTTATATCATATCTAATGGTATTTAATTGTTTGATATAAACATCATACGAGCTTTCTTTCAATGTATTATTATTTTGAGATTCTTTAAGGGTTTCATAATCTTTAATTTTTTGTTTCAGATTTTGATAATCTAATTCAGACATTGTTGGGTGTATTTTTGCAGATTGGACGACCACCTTTTTAGGTAAAAGACAATACTTATTTTTTTCATTGAATATCCAATCAATAAATATCATATAAAAGATCAACATACCAACTGATATATATATATCTCTTGTTGCAATGAAAAACATGCATAATAGAATAATCTTTTTGACAATATAGTTTGAGAGTATTTTTTCGTGTAAATTTCCGATATCACCCATGACGTGTTTTGCACCGAACTGCATTAAAACCATAGCTAAACCTGATACGACTTTATTACTATTAATCAAATCGAGAACAATACTTAAATCCATACTTTAATTTATTCTAATATTTTAGTTTTGTTGTTTGTTATTCTGTTCTTGTTTTGCAACAAAGTTAGTATAGTCCAAATGTATCATGATGAGGGAGAATGTAAATAATAAACCCAATGTCACATTGTAATATGTAATAGGAATAATCAAAATATAACATATAAATCGAGCGTACGATTCGGAGAATAGTTCTATGAACTTTCGCGGATATGGTTCATATATATTAATACAAACTTTGCAAATGAAAATGACGATAAATATAATAATGAAGAAGTTTACGAATAAACGAATAATTTCTGTACTCATTAATTTTTCAGCACATTTTTTTCTCAGGAAAGTATAAAACAATATGACCGTGTTAAGTACAAACTATGCTACAATAGATGAAGCTTGGGGGGTACCATTTTTTGAACAAAAGAAAAAGAAAAAATCACCTCGAGTACAAGACCCCCCAATGAATCAAAATAACAAATCCAATACAAATGATACAATTGATGCAAATGATACAATTGATACAACCGATCCAATATGTGAATTATATTCGAGTAAATTAGGAAATTACACAGAACAAGATCTTGTCAAATACGCAAACGAGCAATATAATAAGATTCCCTTTCAACGAACAATGAAACCACAATCAATGACACAAGAAGCTTTGGATAAGAAAGTATCTAGGGAGCCTTTATCAAAATCAGAATATGAAAAACAGTTTGATGTCTATCTTCCAAATATGTATGATGACATAGATGAAGCTTCATATGAGCCGATCTTAAAACCGAATAAAGTTGATAATTCTGCTTCCTCTAATAATTCAAACATTAAAAAGGATGAAAATATGGAAAACAAAAAAAAGATGGATATGATGGAGACCTCTTATCAGAATTATGAAAAGATGCGAATGATGAGAGAAAATACTAAAGAAACGAATAAACTCGACATTTTATTATTTATTATTTCAGGAATTTTATTAATCTTCCTAATGGAACAATTTATAAAGATAGGGATGCTCATTGCAAAACATTCATCATAAAGCGATTGATCCATCAAAATATATTAAGCTCTAATTTACCTGTCTTTTTTTTAAAAATCTTGAGATTATTCTGTGATTTTTGTTGTGATTGTGGTTGTCTGACAATTAAAGAAGACTCTTTTTCTTTTTCAATAAGGTTTGAGGTTTTTGACTTGTTTGGTTTGGAATGTTGTTGATTGATTTCATCCCAATCCCATGATATATAAATGAGTTTAGGAAAGTAGTATTTGACGAAAAACCCGTTCTTTGAAAGAGATTCAATAAGATATTCTATACATTTGTTTAAATCATATAAGGGTATACCATATATAAATTCAGGGACTTCATAGATGCATTTCAATAGCTGATTTTCTGCAGCGACTTTAATTTTACGGTGACATTTTTCCAAAACGATATTATAGCATTCTTGTTTTTTCATTTGTTTTTCATTGACTTTTCGATGTAAATCAATTATATTTATCCTCATATTTATATTATAATGTGAAAAAGGAAAAGGGAATTTACACTTGTAAAAAGTATTTAACAATTTAAAGCCTTTGTGTTGTATGAACGATAATGGATTTTTACAGACATATGGTCATTTCAGGAGGATCGTTGAAAGTTTTATCTGTTATTGGTTGTTTGAAATATTTGTCTGAAAAGAATCTTATGGATAACATCATAACCTTTGTTGGAACATCGGGAGGAAGTATATTATGTTTAATGTTGGTGTGTGGATTCGATATCGTCGAAATGATCGATTTCTTATACCATAAAATTAATGACGAATCTCTTTTGCAATTCAAAGCAGAAGAATGTTTAGAAATATTTAATACATTTGGTATTAATTCTGGACAGATTATAATTGATGTAGTAGAGGCAATATTAATGAAAAAGTTCAATAAGAAAGACATGACGTTTATGGAATTAGGGAAACAAACAGGAAAAGATTTAGTCGTGACTGTATCTAATTTAACAACAGAGAAATGCGAGTTTTTCTCCATGAATACAAAACCTAATATGAGTATAGTGACCGCAATACGTATTTCTTGTTCCGTTCCAATGATATTTTCACCTGTTGTAATAGATAATCAGATCTATGTTGATGGAGGTATATTCAATAACTTTCCTATTAATTATTTTGACAACGAAACGATAAAAGACGTGATTGGAATAAATGTTTTCTATTCGAATTATAAAAAGACGAATGATTTCGTAGAATACTTCATGATGATCATAAACTCGATGATTAATAAAGTGAATGAAAGTGAGAGAAGATCTGATAAGAAAAAATTGGATCATAATATCATAGTTCTTGATTTTGAAGATGATGACTGGTTCTCTTTTACAGATCTCAAGATAAAAAAATTGTCAAAACAAATGTGGGTAAATCTTATTCAGAAAGGATATAATGCTATAAACGAACAATATCAATCGTTAGAAATACAACAAGAACTACAAGAAATACAAGAACTACAAACAATACCTGCTTGTGAAAATAAATTACATACTGGAAATGACGATATTATCTGATTCCTTTCTGATTTTACGCCAATTAATGTTATCCTTATATTTGTCGTTGCATAGTTTCATAAAGTCGGAATCGTGTTTTTTCAGGTGATATGCAATTGTATTGATTGTATTGATCATTTTTCTTTTGGCAACATTATGAGATGAAAGATAGTTTTTGAGCATTTGTAATATATCCAGAAACTCAATATCTTCTTCATCTTCTCCTGCATCTTCTTCTTCATCTTCTTCTTCTTCTTCATCTTCTTCTTCATCTTCTCCTGCATTTTCTTCTGCATCTTCAAAAGATGATGAAAAGTCATCTGTATCAGAACTTATATTTATAATATCATTATAGTCGTTCACAACAGGGTCGTTCATAATAGGGTCGTTCACAATAGGGTCGTTTACAAGAGGGTCATCTATCTCTGAATCATCTAAACGAAGATCCAATTGAGGTTCATTTTGATCCAATTGAGGATCATTTTGATCCAATTGAGGATCATTTTGATCCAATTGAGGTTCATTTTGATCCAATTGAGGTTCATCTTGAACATGATATGAGTCATCGTTATCATTTTGTGCTTGACAAAGATGTTGATGAATTCGACAAAAAAGAGTGGAGGATAAACATTCGTTCTTACATTTACGAGTCTTTTTACCACATTTGATATTTGCTGAACAACGCATTTTTTGTTTATGATTTGTATAATGAAAAAATAATAATTGGAACGTCAAATTTTTGAATTTAAAACCAGTTTTTGTAAAAGGTTTTAATCATGAAATCTGAATCAGATCTTTCATATCCGAGTTTTTCGTAAAAAGTTTGTGCTCCGATTCCCGAAATGACAGCGATTTTATAATAATTATTTTTCAAAGCGATTTCTTCTGCTTTCTTCATTAATAACGATCCGATTCCTTTATGTTGAACAGATGTATTCGATTTTTCTCCGACAAATGTTGTTTGAGAATAAACATGTACTTCTCTTATTAAGGCAGCATTATTAAGTTCGACAAAAACCTTGTTAAATCCATCATCTAATCTCAATCTCACAAATCCAAAAAGATGTTGTTTGCATTCTGTAACGGCTTGGATGAAATATTCTGTACCGTTGCTTGCATTATATTGCAATACATCGATATTCCACTTCTCAAATAAATGATCTTTGATTTCTCGGCATCTTATACAATGACATTTAATTTGCTTTTTGCTCAAATCTGCTCGAAGGTTGAGAAGATCTCTTCCAGCATTTTCGTGAATTGCTTCTGCAAAGAAGTCCCGAACAACTCTATTGATTCGTATCCACGGAAAGACTCTATTTTTGAAATCAATTATAATGTCGATGAGTTTTTCATTTGAATAGGGTTTATATTGTCCAGAAATATACCATTTTTCAATTTCTGTATATGCAGTAACAGCACATGGATAAATTTTGACTTGATCGACTTGAATATCTGGATTAATCAAATCATAACACCCTTGTTTCATACTTTTAACGCCTACGAATTGATTGACCAACATGTCGTAATCCTTTTCAGGGGAGCTCCCTGGTAAATTTGGCATGAAATGTCCATCTATTTTCCAGCAATTTCTCTTTAACATCTCAATCGCATTTACTGTTTTATAATGCGGACATTTTCTATTATTGATATTCAGTATATCATCATCGATATGTTGAATTCCCATTTGAATTCTCGTACATCCTAATCTTTTCAAAAGTTTGAGTTCAGTAGAGTTTATTGAATCACCTCGAGTTTCAATCGTTAAGCCGATTACTCTTGTCATAGCAGTTCTATTGATATTTTGTTCTTGTTCTAGAGAAAGTCGTTCTCTTTTATTATCATCCCAGAATGTATTTGCTGCATAAAATAGATCTCTACAGAATTCAATTCGATAAGAAATAGGATAGGATGCAAACGTACCGCCTAAAACTAATACTTCGAGTTTTGCGAGATTAATGTGACCTATATTATAAAGAGCTTGTAATCTATCATACATTTGAGATACACAATCATATTTATTTTTATTAGCACGAAGAACACCAGGTTCGTTTAATATATAAGAACGAGGTTGTCCTGGTTGATTAGGACAAAAGCTGCAATTATATGCACATGAAAATTTTTGTATTTGTCCATCATCTCCTTTTGGATATGGACTCGTGAAGATTGTGATACTTGTAATTCCTGACCATGATTTACATGGTTTAATCATAAGTGCTTTACGTAAAATCTTTTCTTCTTCTTCCGTACAAGTTATTTCTCTATTATCGAGAAGTAATTTGAACATAAAATAAATGTAACTATTTTTTTGAAACATCGAATATTTCCTTTTTAGAGACATGATTGGTTCATCCTGTAATAACGCGATAATCATATTTTTATATTTCCTTGCGATTTCGAGAGTGGGTCTAGTAAATTCTTTCGAAAGCATTTCAGCTCCTCTCTTCTCAAGAAATTGCGTATCTAATGCTTCGATATCTTGAATCATATTTGTTCTGCGCTAGTTAATAAAGAAGTAATTCTCTTAAGTACATCAAATTTTGCAAACAAAAATATAAAGAAAAACTTATAATAAAATATATATGAGTTTCAACCATCAGGATTGGAAGCCCGTTGTCTTCAAAAAACAAGAACCAAAGAAAATCGTACATATTCAAAAGAGAAACCCATTGGAAGATCCTGAAAATGATTCATGTAAAGTTCCAATGGTATCGTCTGAGTTGGCAAAAACTATTCAACAAGCGAGGATTCTGAAAAAGGTGTCTCAGAAAGAACTTGCTCAAAAATGCAACATGGATGTTTCTAAAATATCTGCTATTGAATCAAAGAAGGCGGTTTATAATGCTCAAGATATCGTGAAAATAGCTAAAGTATTAGGAATAAATACATCGACGATTCCTAAAACAAATTTTCAAGAAGAGAAAATATCTGTGTAGAAAGAAACTTGTGCTTATGATTTCTATTTGTTGTTATTGTCATGAAGAAGTATTAAAATCTAAAAAAAGGGAGCACGAGACAACGTGTTTATTTAGAAATATCGTCGAAGAATACGTAACGAGAAATAATCAAGTGAAAAGACACCATATAGCCGATTTTTTGGAGAGTCATTCATCTCCACCAAAGCACCAAGGTCTTGATTCAAAGATAAACTTGATAATAAACAAAATTCCTAAACAAAACCACATTTTTATTTACGATTTCGATATACAAGTTGACAAGTCAGAGGACGTGTGTCCTATATGTTTACAGCAATTCAAGGAAATAAATGAAAGGAAAACGAATATACGTATGTTACGTTGTAATCATATGTTTTGTAATAGATGTATACAGATCTGGTTACAAAAGAAGAAAAAATGTCCTATTTGTAATCAAGAATTTACTGAAACAGAAATTCAACTTAAAGATAAAATAGTATGATTATGAAGAATCTATTATTATGGATGATAATGTTACTTTAAAAGTTAAAAAACCTATACAAAAGAGGACTGTTATGGCAAAGAACAGTAAATTTAAATTTTATAGCGACGAAGAGAAAAAGTATTATAAACAGCTTCCAAATTTTGAGCAAAGAATTATTTCAGATTTAGAGGATCAGATTGATTCATGTGATGATGAAATAGTTCCGATAAGATTCAAAATATTACAATCAAGTATGTCTTTAAAGACAAAGACGATAGCTATGGGTTTATTGGATAAGCTTTCGACAATGTTACCTTATATGGGTGAATTTAGTAAATTGAATTCGTATTTGAGTGCTTTATGTAAGATTCCTTTCGGAGTCTACAAGAAATTACCAATTGATATCACTAATAAAGAGGATATTAAAACATTCATATCGAATGCTCGTAATAAGATGGACAATGAGATTTATGGTCATAAGGATGCAAAAAAACAGATAACTAGATTATTGGCACAATGGATTTCGAATCCCTTATCAAAAGGATTGATAATTGGAATTCATGGGGCAATGGGGACTGGAAAGACATCTCTAGTAAAGGATGCTATTTGCAAAACATTGGATTTGCCTTTTGCATTTGTACCTTTAGGTGGTATAAGTGATGGAAGTTATCTTTTTGGTCATTCATATACATATGAAGGAAGTATCTGGGGTAAAATCGTTGATATTTTGATGTTGTCAAAGTGCATGAATCCTGTAATATTTTTTGATGAATTGGATAAAGTATCTGAGACTAAATATGGTGACGAGATAATTAATTATTTGATTCATTTGACGGATCAAACACAAAACGATAAAATATCGGACAAGTATTTTTCAAACATCGAGTTTGATTTATCACGTTGCTTGATCATTTTTTCGTATAATAATGAAGAATCTATCAATCCAATTTTAAGAGATAGAATGATATGTATTCATACTAAAGGATATAATAAGAACGATAAAATCAAAATAGCGAGAGAATATATGATTCCAGAGATATTGAAAGAATTTAATTTGAGTAAAACTGATATTGTCTTTGATGACAAGATATTATATAATATAATAGAGTTCATTGAGGAAGAAGAAGGCGTAAGAAATTTCAAGAGAGCTTTATATCATATAATATCGAATCTCAATTTGAATTTAATGTTGGGCCAAGAAGAATTTCCAGTAACAGTGATAGATAAGCATATAAATATGTTTATAGATACTTATAAAAAAGAGGGCACGCGTTTTCTACCAATGTATATGTAGAATTAGAGTTTAAGGAGTTTAACCATAAAAAAATTTATAAAGTAATATTATGTAATACTTTTTAATGTTACATACATTACTACTTTTACTCCTCACGCATAATGCTTTGACTGCATTTACTCTTGCCGATAAGAGTAATGATGACACTTTTTACTATGACAGATTTCCTTACTGCAAATGCATTTCTAATTCTACTAATGCTACTTCTCTAATAAACCCATGGAGAAGTGAATTTAAAGAAAATTATACAGAAACAGAGACATCGTTGATTAAAATCAACGTATTTTATGATCAAACGTTAAATTGTTCTTATCCTTTGAATAAAATGGATTTGAATGTGAGTCCTCCATATAATGATGCTTTAATAAGAAATATATCATTAGAATTTGCAACGAATAAAACGAGAAAAGTTACTTATTATACGAAATCGAACAATAAACAAATACTTTCATTAACGGCTTTAAATGTTCAATGTAATTCGACTTTTAATTCGACAATTTTGATTTATTTTAAGAATACGATAAATGTAAGTAAGTTTTGTGATAATTTGATCGATAACTCATGTGAATATGCATCATTTGTTAAAAAAAGCGACGAGTTATATTGTTTTATTTCATCCATGAATATAACTAATGATACGTATATTGATTATTCTCAATCAAAAAAATCACCTGTGCTCAGTATTCCGATATCTTCTCCTAAGCCATCTCCAGTTATAATTGTTAAACCAATTAATAGAACTGATGATGATAATGACATAGATGAATCAATTAAGAAATCTCCAGTTATGAATATTTCTATTAAACCATCTCCATCTCCAAAAAAAGATGATGATGACGACGAAGACGACGAAGACGACGAAGATTGTGATGATGAAAAATGTAATTCCAGTCCATCTCCACCCCCGAGTCCTCCACCTCCTCCACCGCCACCCAGTCCACCACCTCCTCCACCCCCGAGTCCTCCTCCACCACCCAGTCCCCCACCTCCTCCACCGCCGAGTCCTCCACCGCCACCACCCAG